>ERZ650304.1171-NODE-1171-length-10654-cov-3.925936_pt1 | contig 10654 bp, 11 predicted proteins | sample MGYA00376240_ERZ650304 | MGnify/ENA primary metagenome ERZ650304 (study PRJEB26733, sample SAMN07839271) | wastewater metagenome | biome: small river; feature: stream; material: water | place: USA: North Carolina | collected 2016-03-01 ...
CCTCTAGAGATTACAGTATTAGGATTGGTCGGTGACTCGCCACTAGTACGTCCATTGAGAGTCATTGCTGTGACTTCTCTATTTGCGTATGCTCCATCTGTTGCTCTGTAGTAGTTTACTCCTGGGTCTTCTAGATAGTTGACTGTTACTAGGCTTGGTTCCTCTATTATCTCAAACTCATTCTTATATTCTAGCCATGAGTTAGAAGATGTTAAATCACCATATGGAGTACGTATGGTTTCTGCTTCATCTTCTGTAGCAGATGATGGTATTTCTTCTTGTTCTAGTGGAGCTAGTATATTAGCATGGAAGTTGTGGTCACTAGTGCTACCAGAGCATTGATTAATCACAATGGGTGTTCCAGTTATCTCGTACTGGAAGTATCCATTAAGATTAGTGTCTCTGGTATTCTGCCATTCTTTCCATTGAGTAGATAAGTCTTTAGGGTCTTCCTCGTCTAGATCATTGAATGATGTGTCTACTCTTGCTAATATTTTGGTAGCTGATATAATCGAGTCTAGTGAAGACACTACTAAGTATGATAGTAGGAACTTCATTTCCCTACTATACACTGAGTTAGTAAACTTAATCTTTAATGGTAGGAAGAAGTTCTCTTTAGCTTTATTAGCATCCTCTGGTTGACCGACTACATTAGCTGCGTCTGCTATTGCCTTCTTCTTATTTACCATTTCTAGGTTACGGAATCTGTCAGTTACTATTCTACGTAGCACGTAGAATGCCCATGCTTTAGATACTCTGGGTGGTAGTCTAACAGTCACTGATAGATCACGCTTCCATTTATAGAATCCTCCAGTACTTGCTGCCCCTCTGCCACTACTAAATAGTGTAGACTCTATATCATCTATCAGTTCTATGCTTTTTGTATATGGGAAGTATGCACTATCTGACTCTATCTCTTTGTATACAAGTCTGATAGATAGGGTGCGTTGGTCACGTGACATCGAGGTACGCTTCTTCTTGTGCATACCTTGGAATGACTTACCTACTTCTGACTGTAGTAGTGTTGTTTTAGCTACTAGTGCGTTTGGGTTAGTAATTGGTGTAGCTGATTGATATAATATATTGACAGTAAACTCCATGTTACCGTCTTCATCTACATTCATATCCTGTTCTACATTGTATTGTAGTAGTGCAGGAAATTCACCACCTAATGTATTGCAATAAGATAAGCGGAACATAATAGTACCACTTATCAGTATTGCTCGATTAGATGCAAATGGCTGGACTGATATATCTTGTGGGAATGGTCCACCTTTGATGTCCATATCATCCACATTGATGATACCAAACTGACCTAAACCAATTGGATACAGTTTAAGCTGATATCCAGGTGTGTCTAGGATAGTTCGTAATCTAGCTACTTCAAACTCTACGTCAGTACCTGAGCCAGTCATCGTTTCTTTATATATGACTGTCTCAAATTGTAATGAGAATTCACGATACATTGGAGAGACTTCATCAGCAGCATATACTATCTTTTCTAGTAGTTTGTATTTACCAGTAAGTGGTATTACTGCGTTATCATCCGGGTCTGCTGCTCCAAAGCCACCACCTGAAAGCTCTACACCCTCAGCTGATGGTCCGTAGATCATATATAAATAGCATGGAGTTGCCATATTAGTTCACGCTTACTTTAGTCTTCGGGTTAAAGAATCTCTCTAACTGATCGAATATATTGTTGTTTAGTTGATCTACTTCTGCCTTAGCAGTATTCTGTGCTATTGCTTGAAGTAGTCTAATTACTAGTCCAGCCGCTGGTCCAAATATAGCACTTATTGCTGCCGGGTTACTCAGTAATGTTCCTATTGGCCCTACTATTTCTGTAAGTATTTTGAGTAATCCGATAATGACTGGACCATACTCATTAATTATCTTTACCTTTACCTCTGCCCATGCTTCTTCAAGTTGTCGATTAGCACGTATTAATTCTGCTGTTGTAGCGTCTGTACGTTGACTAATTGATATTTGTTGAAGTAATCTTGATATATCAGCGTCTATATCAGCTTGTAATGATAGTGGTGCGAATCCTAGGTTTTCTCTAGTTACATCTAATATAGACTGGTTTATATCAATTAAAGCATTGAAACCTTGTACAGCTACATTGACTGGTATATTTACGCCTAGTGGATCAAAAGCAGTCTGAGCACCTTTGACTAGGCTCTTTGCACCGCTTCCATAGTTACCGTTTATTATATCCTGACCGGTCTGTGATGCTGCTTGTCCAGCTTTATCTACTGCACCATTTATAGCCTGAGCAGCTTCTACTGCTGCTGTAATTATTATTGCAGGCGATACAGTAGGACCAGATACTGGTGGTCTACCAGGAGGAGTAGGCGGTATTGGTGGAGGTTGGTTAGGTGGAGTCGGTGTAGGTGCTGGTGGGCCAGGAGGACCAGGGGGTTTAGGAGGTACGGGTGGTACTGGCGGTGCTGTACCTTGTCCGCCACCAGGGGGTGGTACTGGTGGTTGTGGTGGAGGTACGGGTGGACTTGTAGGTGGGACACTAGGAGGACTACCACTTGGAGGAGTAGGTGGTATTGGTTTACCTTGCTCGTCAAATACAGTAGCCTGCATAGGAGCATTCTTGATTGCTGCTCTTTCTGCTGCTGCTTGTGCCTCTGCGTCCTTACGTACCTGCTCATAGTATCTAGCTAAATCAGCTTGATAATCTTGTTGTTGCTTTACAGCCTTATTCTCTGCTGGACGAATACCTACTGCATCTACTATTGATGCAGTAATATATCCAGGTAGTCCTACTGCTGCTGCTAGTGAGTATGATTCTACTCTCTGTGATATTGCTTGTGATCTTATATCACGTACAATCTCACGACTAGCTGCTACTTCATCTTTCTTTGCTTGTTGCTGTGCTCTGCGTTGTTCTGTCTGCTGTCTTTGGAAGTCTGCTAGACGTTCTTGTTGTTCTCGTCTATATCGTTTGCGTTCCTTCTGCTCTATATCCTTTGCTTGTTGTTCGCCAGACTTATCACCTGGTTTTACATTCTGGAAAGGTACAGCATTTGGTGAGCCTGGAAGATCGTTCTCTATCTCAGGCTCACCAGAGCTTACCCAGTCTCTTACTATGTCTACGGCCCTATCTGGATCATTCTTAATTATCTCAGATAGATTTTCCTTACCACTCTTTGCCTGGTCTTCTAGACGCTTACGAAACTCGTTTTCATCTTCGAATTCTGGGTCGATGTTGATTTCGGTGGCCATGTCGGATACTTCTGAGAGATAGTGGTTACGATCCTGATAGCGTCTCTACAAACTCAGGATCTTAGGAACCACTGAGTGTTTCCACGAACCAGACTACTTCGTTACAGCCGTTAGGTTGTAGTGGTGTGTCGTATTCTGGGTCGCCTGATTCGTATTGGACCGGGAAGATTAGCAGACTCATAGGTAGTGGGCGTTCCGTATGAGAGTAATCTATGTCTACTGTATAGTCGGGAGCTAGGATCGCTTTTGGGAACAATATTGACCGTGGTATATTAGTGCTTTTGCAAGCTGTTAGTAGGAGTGGCTTTGCTTGCTCCCACATTGAAAGTCCTTGCGGGGAGCCTCGACCTGGAATAGAGTGGAAAGGCCATCTTAATATATCAATTGCTTCTGCATCATATTCTTGAGCTACGAAGCCTACTTTCATTTGTAGACCAGCCCATATAATATCTACTGGGGTTTGTCCGACTGCATCGAAGACAATGTTTCGTCCTTGGTAGCTGTAGGATTTACGGAATCCGACTTGGGTGTTGCCAATGTCGAAGCCATTGTAGGTACCATTGTAGGTGCCTCTGATAATTGACATTCTGGATTACTCCTAGATTTTAGGGTTTGTATGAAAGCTAGGCAATCAGGACAACTGACTAGGCTACTCATTATTGATGTACGTACTAGTTCACGTTTCTTGTTAAGCTTAGATGCAGAGCATCCTAATCTAAGTTCTTGTTTCTGTGTTACAGAGAGTGGTTTAGCGAATCCTTCATCATCAATTGATGCACCTTGGTTGGCATAGGATTTAGCGAATACTTCACCTGGGCCTTCTGGATGAATGTAATGTATTAGTACGCATTCTTTGAAGAATGGGTTAGCACATTCACATTCTGCATCTTCTAATGATTGGACGATTGTATCGCATTGAGCACATTTGTAAGGCATCTTATATCTCGCTATTTAAGATGTTATATGGACGATGACGAGGCTGAGATTCCTCTGCATCCATATAGTGGGTTAGTTAATTGTATCTCAGGTGAATCAAAGAGAGCAGTCATTCGTAGCCCTGCAATCTTATCGTATAGTTGCTCTTTATCATTCTTCTTATTACGTGTTAGGTAATCAGAGGGATAAAGATGTAATGGGTCGTAGTTGGTAGTGAGGTATCTAAAGGTATCAGACAGTTGATATATTGGCTCATCACCTGGATGGTCATTGTCAAGCTGTAGCTCGAAGCGTTCCATCATATCTTCTGATTCAATTATATTCTCTACTGTTTCAAGTATGGAAGACATTGCTAGTTCTTCCATATATGCCACTTGGTCATACCTGTCATTTGGTATATCTCTAGTCCGTAGGGATAAGGATACTCCGAATGTTATTACCTTACGGCGTAGTGTCTGTTCGGGTGTCACTCCCATCTTCTTATCAGGATGAATGGTTAGTGTCTTTTGTCCACTATCAGCAGGTACTTTAGCCTCTGGGAGAATCACTATCTCTACCTCCTTGAGGCCCAGGCTTGTTGCGTTTGCTATTAATGCGTCGTGTACGCTTTGGAGTAGGGACGTTAGGAGTGCCATCCTTATTCTTCTTTCTTGCTTCTGTGTCTAGTAGACGATCATATATTAGCTTTGCTTGGACAATTGCTATATCATGTGCTTCTACTATCCACTGTTCTATGCCATCTGGGATAATTGGTCGTACAGCATCTACTGCATCTACGTATGGGAGTAGGAATTCTATCTTAAACCCACCACGTGGTTTGACATATATTCGCTGATTCTTAGGTGGGTAGTATCTATTGTTAGCTACCTTACCAGGATAGGTTGCTGCTACTAGAGCACCAGTTCTTATATTAATATCAGTTACACGACCTAGACCTATCTTAGTGTCTGCTCCTAGTGACTTAACTTTCTCCCATGCTCTCTTAGCTGCTTCTTCCTTAGCTTCTTCATCACCCATCTTCCTTAGTAGTCTCTTATACTGTACAGCAAATGTGATTCGCCATACCTTATCTTGAGCAGGTGTGAGTAGTCCACGTACACGCTTTCCATTGATACTATATGTGTTCTTCTCCATAGGAGAGAGAGGCTTATATGCGTGAGTGCTAGGTGCTAGTGGTTTCCATTTATTACCTAGATCATCTGTGCCTCCTTTTGCTCTGGCCCAAAAGGATATATTAACTCTCACCATTATCTCACGAGCAAGTACAGCATTATATATTGTACTTACTGATTTGTACTTTCGTACTTCCCCTTTTAGGACAGGGGCAGGGATTCCCATTCGATTGAGCCGCATGGCGTACCCTACTTCTGAGAGATATCATATATGCGATAGTACTAGTCTCGATTGTGTGTAATTTACTTCGACAATATATTACTTTATTTCTACTAGTTCGTAGCCGTCATCTATTCCGCCCTCTAGTTGTACTGGTTCACGTACTTGCTTCCATTCGAATCGTTTGGTAGGCGTGTACTCTTGCTTGCCAGTCTTTATGGACTCTAGATTAGGGTCTACTTTCTTTAGTGACTCTAAGAATAGTTCAGCCTTACTGTCAGCATCTTTAGTACGAGACTCTAGTAGTGTCTTATATTGTTCTAGTTCGGTTACTAATTTCTTTACTTCTGCTTCGTGGTGTGCTTTGGATACTGTACGATTGTCGTCGTATCTAATGAAGGCTAGAATTATTGCTGTAGTTAGGAAGAAGAATCCTACCATAGTCCATAGTAGCCATTTGGTCGGTACGCTCTTGGGTACTTCACAGGTATCTATTGCTAGGTATGGTTTATCTTTTATTGTGAGAGAATTCATCTATTGTCGATCCTTTGAATGCAGGATATTGCTTTTTCTAGCAATGCCTCATATTTGGTGTCTCGATCCTTAATATATGCCATCCATTCTTCTCGTTCCTTCTTGTGCTCGGCATCCTTGCGAGGCATTTGTACTGCGTGATAGTACCATACCAATCCAGCGAAGCCAGCACCTTGGGCTAGCTGTAGTACGTCTTTGAACCATACTAATTCGGTCTGTGCTAGGAGTATTAGAGGTAAGTCCATGTTGTTCCTTACAACCAGAAGAATGGCACTAGGTATAGTCTTCGTTGATTACGCACTAGCTCAGTGCTAGATTGCGGTAATACTCGTATAGGTGTTTGATAGTATCTATTGTCTACTACATACGATTGTATGTTTGCTCTTGGTCCTCTAGATTGTACATTAAGATATAGCTCACCGCATCTATATCGCTCTAGTAGGTCTTCATTTTCTACTACTTCTGCTTCATATAATGGCTCATTGCCTCTACGCCGAGAGAGCATATGACAAGCCCAATATGTAGCTATTTCGCGTATTGTAGGATTACTTGAGCAAGATACTGGGTCGAATCTTGGATATAAGTATCCCAGTACTCTAGAGGATACACGTTGTATGACTTCCTCTATAGTAGTTGATGTGGATACTAGCGAATCTGTATCTGGGTCGTAGTTTACATCTGCTGAATCAGTGTCATCTATGTGCAATCGTATACCTTTTGCACCTAGTAGTCGTTGCATTTCTGCTAGAGTAGTTAGTACTACTGCATCGTCATTTGTATCGACGTGATCTGGTACATATGGTGGGAAAGGCATATATTACTTTCTATGGTACATTCGTCTCGGTATGTACTACGTACAATAACTTCGATATTGCTTACGCAATAAATGGTCCCCCCTTACACTACTCTTAGCGAGAATCGAGTAGCGAATGGGGGGACCGGGGAGTCCTACCATGCCATAGGTAGATTTCTGAGAGATATATTAGTCGTTGTCGGGTCGTGCTGATCTGCGAGTTACTGCGAATCGGTAGTCATCAGTATAAGTACCGTCCTACTCTGTGCGTACTGTCCTAGACGACTAATATATTACCTTAGTAATTCATGACCTTGATGTAGTACACCGCGTATGGTTCGGTGATTACAGGTGCTGAGTTATCAAGCATCTTAACGTCAGTACGTGGTGGTTCGATTGCTCGTTCCGTACCCATACCGAAGCCGAAGATTACTTGAGATTGACGCTCAAGTAGATTCCACTGCATAGGTTCTGAACCTTGTACCATTTCGCACCAGTCTCCTGGTGGTGGGGTAAAGATTGCATAGTCGTCAGGAATGAAGTAGTTCCAGTTAGCAGTATCAGTCTGTGCTGAGAACGATTCACTTGTACCTGGAGTGACATAGCCTTGGTTGTAGATGTGGAACTTGTAGTCAGGTAGACCACGGAATACCACAGTTACACCAGTGTCAGGGAATTCTTGGTTAGGACCAATCTCTGTTGCTGGATTGAGTGTATCAAAAATCTTATATACAGATCCACCAACTGCTTGGATTACGCTGTTAGTGAATAGATAGGCTGCTGTGTTACCATTCAGCCATATATCAGTGATACGACGACCATTCTCACGAGCAGCAATGACTTGGAGAGCCATTAATTGCTTGATGATATTTGCTTGTGGGTCGTCCCAAGGTGTTTGAGTTCCACCAAGGACAGCATCCAAGTCGTCACGGTGTGATGCTGGTACTTGTGTGCTGTTGGTGTAAATAGCTCCTGATGCTCCTAGTTCGCCTGGGAATAATAGTGGGCTACCTGCTACGGAACCGTAAGGTACAACTGTCCAGCCGCCACGGAACATATGAGCAGTCATGAACTCGTGGGTGTTATTCATACGTTGTTTAGCGTATTGAATCTGACGAGTAAAGTATGCTTTGTTGAACGTAGCTGTTGGTTGTGAGAATGGTTGTCCTAGTCCACGGACACCAAACATCTTATCGTCTTCAAGGCCAATGCTATTATATTGGCGAGGTACTGTAATTGGTACTGTACCGATTTGCTTACGATTTAGTCGAGTAGGTGGTGCTCCCTTGGCACTGAATGTTGATAGAGAGCGAGTACCATCGAATATATCGTATTGTCCTGCGTTACCTATGATTTGCTGGGTTCCACCACGGGGAGTGATACCTAGTCCATAGTATTGGCTCATGGTATTACCAGGAGCATGGATACGAGTAATCATTCGTAGGATGAATGGTACTCTTACCATTTGGTCAAATGACATTCCTGCTGGCATATTGCTTTATTTCCTTCTGTGTGTTGATATATTAGAGACTAGCGGCTACCCATTGCATCGGTTACATACGATCCAAAGTCATCTGCGAAGCGGATATTGTACTTGAAGCCCTTACGCACATTTACGTGTGCAGTAGTAGACTTGTCGATACCGTATCCAGCAGTAGACTTGATACATAGGCCAGTAGGGTATACGCATCCCATTACCATGATGGTTGCTAGCCAGCGGTCTGTGCTTGTTCCACCAAGCTGAGTATTGAGTCCTAGTTCGAGTAGGATACCCCCAGGAGAGCCGATACCATTTGACCCACCAGATTCAAATGGTTGCCACTTCTTAGTAGAAGTATTGTAGGCCATGACCAGACCAATACGCAATACTGTGGTATTGCTTGTATTACCAGTGTCAGTAGATGATCCATCTACCAATGCGTATGGTACTAGTGTTTGATTATGAATACTACCATAGACGATACCTGATATATCGTGTTCTAGGCAGTATTGCTCTGTTCCCATGCCAGGGGTAGTAAGGTAGCCCATGTAAGGTGCTAATGACATATTTGTGTTTTCCTTATATTAAGTTGGACTAGTTGAGATTACAGCACACTTCGTATGCTGAACTCACTATGTGAGTTACAGTGTAGCAAAGAGACTGTCAATCTCCTTGTCCATATCGGTAACAGATACGTCACCACTACCATCATCGAATGGTAGAATCTGAGCACCGTAAGGAAGACCACTATCAGATTGTTGGCTCTGTTTAGTTGGTATTGCTTCTAGGGCCGACAATGTGACTTCGAGTGGGTGTGGAGCAATCTCACCATTTGGTAGAGCACTCATATTATATGTAGCTACTTGTGGGTTGAGCATCTTGTCTGCCCATTCCTTAGTGACTACACCTGCTGCTACTAGCTTATTGATACGAGACTGAATGCCTTCTGTGAGGTTAGTTTCGAATCGCTTCTTGAGCATACTTGCTACTTGTCGTAACTTGCTATTCTCAGATTCAAGTTCAGTCACTTTAGTAGCTAGACCAGACATGTCAGTTGGGGGTGTTGCTGGTGCTTTCTTGAATCCAAAGTCTTCCATTGTGAATGGTTGATTGGTTGCAGGATTTAGAGCCTTGGTAGCTACTAATGCTTCTGCTTGTGCTTGTGAAATACCCATGTCGTTAGAATCTCCTATGGACATATATACGGGAATAGGCTCTACATCGTTGTTGTTATTTGGTGCTACGTTCAATATTGCTGTGAGTAGATCACGCATGAAAGTCTGAGGACTTGTGTCAGATGGAAGGACTACATTCAGCTTACTCTGTAGAGCTGTCTTGAGTTCACCTAATGCACCTTCTGACTTTGATCCAGGTTCACCATCATCATCTAATATATCATCGTCATCACCATCTGGATCGACCATAGACATATTGACAATGGTTACACTGTCTTCGAATGGGGATTGATTAGGCACAATGGCATGATTTACTACTGCTACGTGCAATAATCCATCAGTCCATGTTCGGCCTAGTCCATCTTCATAGTTATCAGCTAAAGATACAGACACTTCCTTGCATGTATTCTTTAGCTTGTAGTAAGGTGAGTCTTTGTCAGTCTCTGATCCTGGTGCGTCTACCTGTCCATAGAGAGCAGGTACACCTTTCTCATTAGGGGCTACCCAGAATGACTTCCACTCACCTGCATTATTGAAGGAGCTAGCAGCTTTGTTTACTGCTATTTCCTGTCTAGTCCTTGGGACTGCTTCCTTCACATGGTCGAAAGGAGCAGGAATTACTAGACCTGCTCCTATCATCTTATTCGACTGGGCAGCTATCTTGCGAATATATGCCTCGTCAAATGCCTTGTGTACTCTCTCACTACCTCGACGTACTTTGTAGTCGTCTCTTACTGGTAGTATTTCTTTCGTCAATAGTGGCATATATTATACTCCATCGTAATAAGGTACACTGCGAATTGCAGTTGCTCCCATTGGTACAGCTTTCTTTCCTAGGATTACGCCTGTTCCTAGTGTTCCCCATGAATCTCTCCATGAGTTCCATATACGGATACCCCAGCATCGAATATCGGTTACTGGGAATTTATCAGTTACGTATACTAGGTCCATTCCGCATATCGAGTGGCCCCACCAATCGTAGTCCACTGGGCATGGTATTCCTGAAAGTAGACAGGAGCCTATCTGTTGGAAGGTCAGGTCCATGTCCCAGGCCTTCTGCTGAAGGTCTAGGAATCCTTCTTCTATGCGGAAGTTCTTAGCTATTTCCCAATTCTCAGCAGTATTGAACTGCCTACCATTCATAGACTTTTCAGTCCATAGGGAGGT
>ERZ650304.1172-NODE-1172-length-10650-cov-6.092780_pt1 | contig 10650 bp, 15 predicted proteins | sample MGYA00376240_ERZ650304 | MGnify/ENA primary metagenome ERZ650304 (study PRJEB26733, sample SAMN07839271) | wastewater metagenome | biome: small river; feature: stream; material: water | place: USA: North Carolina | collected 2016-03-01 ...
CACATGCGACTCTGAGCCGTAGGCAACGGAATAACGCCCATGCACTTCGCACCTGTGCCATCGTTCACCCAAAACACAGCCTCTACTGCCGTTGCATAACAAATGAACTGATAACGCTTGGCATTTGTGTAGGTCCAAGTTCCAGTCCCTCCTGTAGCGGGAAAAACTCCAGTAGATGTCTCAGTTCCATTGAACGAGGCAATACCCTGGAGTCCAGCAGAATTCAAACGAAAGAACACTCCATCAGGGGGGGCAGTCGTCGCAGTACCAGGAATCCCAATTCCAAACTCGACAAATGTATTTGTCTGAGGCTGTGCCGAAAATCCTAGTTCCGTATCTGCTGCAAGCGTTGTAGTCCCCATTAATGGGAAAAAAGCATATGTGGCAAATACCGTTCCAGTGTTGACCGTAGTAATTGACCCACTATTTGTTGTCATCTGGCCAGCAGTCCAGCCATTAGTCATAGTGGTAATTGCGTAGGAATGCTTACCACTATCCTGTGCAGTCGTATTAAAGACGTGATCATCGTAGATCAAATCTTGTGCTGCCCGTTCTCGATAGTCTACATCAACTTCGGGAGAACGCAGTAAAACAGAGCCGGTAAGTAGTCCACCATCATTCTCTCCAAAATGACGGATACCACCTACATTACCAGGATTTGCTGTTGCATCTGTTTCAGGGATAACCTTGAGTTGATTTGTTCCGGCTACCTCTACGCCGGTTCCGCTACTTACGCCACGGAGAAGTGTGTCCATTGCCATTCTATTTCCTTAATCTGCAAAAATTCCACGGAAGGCAAACTTGCCTTGCATTTTCTCAGTACTACGAGCGTATACAGTTACACTAGTAGCCGCCACCGGAGTACCACAAGTTAGTACCATCCATAGTGGAACATAACGATGATCTGAGGCGGTATGATTGGTGGTAGTATCGTCTGCCATAATATACGCCTCACACTTACTAGTGGCACTAATACTACCCATTCCTGTAGTTACAGTTGTAGAAGCCTCGTTACTTCCCGGAAATGCTCCAAAATCAATTTCACCAGTAAAGTGTCCAGATGCCATGATTAGTTTGCAGAAATCGTGGGAGTCAGTTTAACTGCATCACCACTAGTAGTAATAGAGAAGGGAGCTGAGACATCCCTCTCAGACCAAATTAAAACTCCAGAAGTTACTTGAGTCACATAGTACCCATAGATACTGTTTGAAGAGGCCCCCGAACAAGTAAAAGTCTGCTGAGCATTAAAGGTGATAGAACCAGCAGAAGCCGCATTCCAATTAGCCCCCGTCAATGTGATAGCTGAATAACCTGTAAAAGTAGCCTCCGTATAGGTGGCGGCTGTATCAGTATCCGATGGAGTAATATTATTTTGATAAAGACGGAGAACTAGATTCTCCGGAGCAGTTTTATTAACCACTGCTTCCAAGATTTTATTCTCACCTACGTCAGGAACATTAAGGGCCATAACCTAACTCCAGTGCTTTATCAGCAGAAATCATACGACGATTGGCGGGAATCTCAGGATAACGGGCTTGTCGTAGAGCATCTAAAGGAACAAGTGCCGTTCCAATAGTCTCTCCCGTCATTGCATCAGTATAGTGAATTTCACAGGGATTATCTATCGTAAATAATACTGCGATTTTATTTTGGTACATTACCCACATCCCTGTTCGCCATGTCTTTTGTGTTTGAGTTGGCTGTTGTTTAGGGGCCAACCATTTAAACATTTTAGTAAACATCTTACAGGATGATGTAGTTAATTTGAATACCAGTAGCAGTGGCTACTGACATATTAATATTTAGAGCCTCCCCAGGATTGGTTTGAAACCAACCATGCTCATTAAACGAAAGGACAATCCCTCCGTTTGCACCTAGAGGAAATAGTGCAGAAATATCATTGGCCGCAGACTGAAATTTGACATTGTTTGCAATAGTAGAAACCACAGCAGCCGAAATAACACGAATACTCATGCCAGGGGCTGCGGCTACGATTTGAGTGGCTCCAGTTGCGGAGGTGTTCACAAACGTGTTTTTGATACTAAGATTTTGAGGCGCAGTGCGCGTGACATTAGACATCGGTATCCTTTAAAGAGAAAAGAAAGGGGCCATAAGACCCCTTCTATTATCGAACGTAGTCGATGATCAGATAAATCTCACCAGAAGTAGGATTACCTGTAGTTGCTGTACCGTTTACCCAAATCGGGATATCTGCACCAGCAGGAACATTATAGTTCTGCATAATGTTAGAAACCGGAGTTACCTGAGTATACGTACTAGCTACAGCAAATGCCGTAACGGCATTTACAAACTGTGTCCCTGCCGAAACGTTACCAACACTAAAAGTCGCCGCAGTAATGCCACCACCAGCAAGTTGGGTCTTTACCCACAATCGCATACCCAAGATGGTAGAGTCTGCCGGAAGTACCGCAACATTAGTATTAGTACCCCCCGTTGTAAAATTAGCCGAAGTCAATTTTACAGCTTTAACAATAACATCTTTAATATTACTTGTCGAAGAGGGACCACCAGGACTAGGGTCTCCTAGAGCAACCTGACCTTGTACAAAATTAATCGCCATAATTTATCCTTATGAAAGCCCCCAAAAGGGGGCTTAGTTAATTATGGATTAAGCGCCTGCGCTGGCGTAAATACCACGAGGGTCAGTCCAGCCAAACGAGTAACGAGCGGTAGCCTTGAACTTAGCGTTCTCAGTATCCCAATCATTGTCCATATCGAACTCATCACCACGACGTTCAAAGTACTTCATACCATGAGGCACGTTTGTACGAATGAACCATGCGTCCGTATCCGTCAAGAAGTGATTGGTCACAACCTTCGGAATAGAACCCAGAGTCTTAATGGCATTCAAGTCATTGTTGTCCGTGCCAACACGACCATCAGTACCAAGAATACGCTTTGCTTCAAAGATGAGTTGGCGCGGAATAATCAACGACTCAGGACGAACCGCAATTAGCAAACCAGCATCATTAGTAAAACCAGCGATATCAATACAGGCCTGTTCAAGAGCCGCTTCCGACAAGTCAGAGGCAGTTGCAATCACATTAGACCATGTGCCGCCCTTCAAGTTAGGGTGAGAAGCCGACGCCAAAATGACACCATCTCCACCAACATAACCAGAAGTAAAGGCGCGATTGTAGACATTCGCTGCAATCACTTCCTTCGTTTGACGCATAGAGAAAGCTAGCCCTTGAGCCTTACGCTGTCCCACAACATCATACTGGTCGTCGTCCATCATTTCACGAGTAATCACGAAACCTAGTGCAAAGACTGCATGTTGGTAACGAGTCGTGAACGATTGCCGTTCGCTATCATAAGAGATAGGCGACCCTTCAGGCTTGGCAACCGCCAGACCAAACGAGGAGATACCCACGTCTTCTTCAAACGCCTTGCTAGACGAATACTTATCGAAAAGTTTATCGTACTCTACTTCATACTCATTGTACGCTTTTCCATACCAAGCGTTGACACCAGGCCAGAGGGCCTTGGCAAATGAGCCACTATTAATAATCGACATTTATGTCTCTCCTTTAAATTCTAAGATTAAACACCAGTCGTGCCGAGAGAACCCAGCGTAGAGCTATTCAACATCACATAGTAACTAAAATAGGTATCACCAGGAACATTATCAGGACGAGCCGGGAATCCCACAATCTTCAAAGGAAGCGTAGCAGTCGTAGCAAGACCAGCACTATCTAGTTGCATACCAGACGAACCAGTAGTAGTACTACCAGCAGTCGTAGTAAACTGGCCGTTTAGACCCACATTGGCGGTGATAGTAGCAGCAGCAACGGATGTACCGGCATACTGAACTTCATACACCAACATAGGATCATCTGCAACCAGCAAATAACGATCGGTAGATGCTACACGGTAGATGGGAGTATTCAGATTACTTACGTTTGGAACGTTAGTAACTTCATTAGCCACACCAGAGAACAAGATACCAACCACAACACCAATCGGGATGTCCGTAGCACCACAGCGGGCCACCGTAGGGGCACCTGAAGCAGCACGGGCATCACCGGCTAGTTTAACAGCATCCCCCACCATAATAACATCGCTATTACTAGAGGGTACAAAATACAAATTGGCTTTGCCCGAATAGGGCGCACCAGATACAGTTTTAACAGGCCGAAACCCATTAATACGCGAAACACTTGCCATTAGTTATTCTCCAAATAAGCAAATAATTAGATTTTCCTAACGGCACTTAAATCATTTAATCCCGAGTAAGTTCGAGTTTTCCATAAGTACCATCAAGAGCTTTATTTCGAGTGGCTGCTTCAAGTTCATTAACTCTAACTTGCTTTAGGCGTTGGTCTTCGTCGTACCATTCTTTCTTGATACGGACCACATACGCTTTCTGTCCCTGACCAACGGAAAGTTGGCTGACAGACCCTTCAGCAGAGCTTTTGTTAACTCGTTTATCACCCACTTTTACAGACTCATTTGCAACTAGCTCATAACCAGCTTCCATGAATTCTGCGACTCGATCTGCCGAGTCATTAATAATTCGATACACATAGTTGGGGTCTTTTCCAGCTACGGTCAAAACATTACGTGTCCCAATGGGAGTACGCTGCGGACGACCACTTGGTGCTTTCGCAATTGCTTCTTTATTATCACTCATTTCAAACTCCTTGAATTCGCTTTAGTTCGGCGATATATTCTTTTTCCGACATCGCACCAGAACGCACGAATCGTTGCATCACTCGACGCTGTTCATCAGAAAGAACAAAATTATCTTCATTCTTCCCACCTTTGGACGAACTTCCTTCTACCGCAGCAGGTTTATCCCGATTGGGATTACTGAATTTAGTAGGAAAGTCTTGTCTAACTTGTTTAGCTACTTCAGCTAGAACTTGAGTAGGGGTGTAACCCTTTTGAGCCAAGTTACGTCCTAATGTGTCCGCATATGCGCGCATGGACTCATTGGTTTCGTACCACTTGTTCTTATCTACCCAATTCACAAACTCAGGATTGGCAGTAGCCTGAACCTCAATAGGTTGTTCCTTAAGTTTGTTTTGTTCTTCTTTAACCAGATCAATTTGATCATCAAGTTGAATAACTTGAGCAGCATCCCCTTCTTCTAAAGCAGTTTTCTTTTGTGCTTTCAGTGAGGAGAGAGCCCTAGCATACTCTGTTTCTCGAACAGCAGCATGATGCCGCTTCATATCTTCGAGAGCCTTCTTGAGTTCTTTTACAGTTCGATTCTGGTCATCAATTTTACGAAAGAGTTCTCCGCGATCATTAAACTCTTTTGCAGGACGCCAAGCATCTGGATCACCTTCCCATTGGTCTTTGGGAACCCATCCACTTTCCATTGCCTTTACTTCGGCATCGGTATATTGGATTGCTTCTTTATTTTCAGACCCACGAGAGTCTAGATTTTCATCACTCATTTTATTCCTATTTATTTAAAGATACACACAATGTCTTCATCATTGAGTGCGACATACTCTTCATTATCTTCTGGATCAGTAATAAACTTTCCAGAGAAGCGAGCGTATGCAATTCGATCTCCTACCTTAATCGGAGGAGTGGTTCCAAAATCACGGTAGGCAGTTTCTCCTATAGCAAGAATGGTTCCGGTATCTACCCCTGCTTGTGCTCGTTTGTTATCCTCATGATCAGGAATCACAATACCAGCCGCTCGGGCGCGTAAATAATCTTTGTTTGTTTCTTCCAATTTATCCTGCTTGATTAGGATTCTATGTAAGACTGGAATAATCATTGAGTCTCCTCAGTGGGGGGGCCTTCATATTCGATAAAAAGCATATCTTTATATGCTTTAATTGCTCCAACATATTCACGATCTTTAACAGGGTCTGCTCCTGCTTGCTCGCTCAATATTTCTTGGAGGTCTTGGATACGAAGGTGTAATTGACGAAAAACTGCCTGTGTTACAGGATGCCGTTTCCAGTCAATAAAGTCTGTTTGGTTCACGGTTTCTTGGGTCCTTTAGCTGCTTGTTGCTGTTTTACTTTTGCCATACTCTCTGTATGTGCCATTTGCTGTCTATGGTTTAATTCACTATGGACAGTCTCTTGGATAAACTTTTGTTTGTCTTGTGCCACACGCTGGTTCTCAGTATGTGTTTGAATTGCCAAGTGAACGGCTGCAAGAACTTCTTTATGTCGCATCTCTTGATCAGCAGCTTGGGCCTTCATTGCCAATTGGAACTGTTGGTCCCTTTGGGCAAGTTCAGACTTAAAGGCTGCTTCTTGAGCTTTAATTTGAGAAGCTTGTTGCATTGACTCAATCTTAGCCTGACTTTCCAAAAGCTTCGGATCAGGCGGAGGAGGAGGCATTTGTCCAGTTTGGGCGACTTGAGGATTAAGTACTTGTTCCCAGTTGGGTTGTTCTTGAGCTTCTAGCACTCGTTTCACCACTTCAACAGGATTGAGTATCCCAGTGGGGAGGAGTTCTAGGAGTCCTTGAGCTTTAAGCAATTTCTCAGTTTGAGATACTGCTGTAGGATCAGCACCAGGAAAGATGTTATGGTTTTCTAGTTTAAAGTCTTCTGGACCAACTGTCATATCCACCACATCCACATAGGTTTGTGGATTGAGATACATCCGATTGAGACGAGCAATCTTTTTAAATTCCTCGGCCAGAGAACGATAAATCCGTTTGTAAACGGCAGTGAAAACTTTCATCCCTTGCTCAATGGTAGCCATTGTAGTCGTGGCAGGAGTGTTTTGTCCTGGCATCTTTCCTACAAAAATTTCTGCTACACTAGCAAGTTCTTTACCTGACGTAATCAGACTTCCCATTAGTTGGAAGAGTACGCTAGAAGGTTCTTTAGTAGGCATAGGCACGATTTGTTTCTTCAAATCATCCCCAGTAGAATTTACTACTTTCCATTCTCCTGGTTGGAACCTTGTTTCTCCCATACGGAGACGCAAGCCCTTTCCAAGGAAACCTGTCTGTAAATTGTTTAATGAACCAGCATCCACCAATTGATTGATGAGGGTATTTACGGACTCATTGAGAGGACCGAGTAAGATACCAAAACCAATGTCGTAGAAACCTCCATCAGGATTGGGAATAAACCCAAACTTTGTGTAGTACTGGATGGGATCAATCTTTTGAATCTTTCCCTTCTCATCCAGACTGATGGTGGTATCATCAAAACGTGCTGCAATCCTCAGAATCTTTTTGGACTCTTTGTGGAAGGTTACAATATATGGCTCTCTGTACCCATCATCATCGAGATCAAGAAAGGTATGCTGTTCAATAATTGTGTATGGAGTGGTTTGATCAACTTGACTTGGAGCATTGCCTTTAGCTTCAGGTTGAGGAGGAGCACCTAGTTCAAGCTCCAACCAAATTCCACTTTGTTGGCGTTCTTTAAGCTTACGCTCCGAGATTGCCAAGACTTCAGAAACTCGTTCTGCGTCTTTTAAATTCTTAGCCCAGTAGTTGACTACCAGATTTTTAGGAAGGACTAGGCTGCTACAATTAGCCTTCTTCAACGAATCCCAGTAAGTCTTCTTAAACATAGTGCCTACGATAGGCAGCATGATAAGCAACTTATCCATATCCTCTTCCCATCCATCCATCTCTACCATCAATTGGTAGGACATGTAGGTGGAAACTGCCGTAGCCGTTTGGAGTTTAGTCCCATCGGGGTCTTTTCCAATTGGTTTAGCTTTAACTACCTTTCCATCGGAAGGAAGTAGAGAAGGATAGGCACGAGCAGCAAATTGCATCGCTGCTGTGGACAAGAGAGGATACTTAATGTTGGAAGCTTTAGGCCACGGCCAGGTCTTCGGCTCTACTGTTTGCTTAGCCAACTTTGTCCATTCATCAACTCCCTTTTCCCAGTCAGACCGGGATTGGCAGTCATTCATGAACCCAGTGTAGCATTCATTAGCAATTTCTTTTAGCCGATCTTCATCGAGTTTCTCCGCAATGTTCGCGGATTCTAGCATCACAGCCAATTGTGAGTCTTGGTTGTCAGTAGCCTGTGGTTCCATTGCGTCCTTGTTCGTATAAGTCGGAGTCTTCTAGCTCGTCTTGATATTTTTCATCTTCAAGTTGTTTCGAGGTAGGTGCTTCCATAAGTTTGTCTAAGATCAGTCCAAGATATGCTAACGCATCTACTTGGTCATCGTGTTTTGAACGAGGAAAGACAATTGCCTCTTCCTCAAAGTCAAGAAACCAGTCCTGTTTCTGGTCAAATTTTACTGCTCCGGCCCTAATTCTAGCTTGAATAGATCGAGCACGAGTAAGTTTGTCTACAGAGGGAGCTACTGGTAGTAAAGTGATGAAATCTCCTGTTTCCAGCATCCGTTGACGCAGAAAAGGCCCAATGGCCTTTTCAATTTGTCCCTTTTCCATGGACATTGCTATCGGATCATAGATACGTTGGAGAGAAAGCATGGTTTCTACAATCTCTTGTGAGTCCATCCGTTCTCGGATGACTCTGAAGATGTATAAAACCCCATTTTCATCAGTTCCACCAATAACAAAGACTGAATAGTCTGCGGTTTCAGTTTGGGAAACAGCTAAGTCACTACCAATGTAGAAATTAAAGTGCTTTTTCCAATCTGATTTCTGTAACATCTGCCTATCAGACTCAGTAAAGTCCAAAAAGTCACTTCGACGGAAGTAACTCAAGGACTCATCAATAGGAACATTCAAATATTCCTGAGAGTAGATGTCTGGAATACCTTGTTCAATGTATTCTTGGCGCTTGTCTACAAAGAAAGTCTTATCATATCGCTCTGGCCACAAGATTTCAGAGAAATCATTTGTGTGTGCCCGATACTTTACAGCCACCCAACTCGGATTGCGTTTGGTTGAGTAAGTTTTTAGAGGAGTTATAACGGTGTACTTGTCAGACCTCTTTGGCATCACCGATTCTAACAAAGAATCGTTGTGCAAAATTGTACCAACATACCGAACAATACCTCGATAGGACTTACAAGGCAAGAGAGCAGCGTAGAACCAACGCTTGAATTTTAAACGACGCTCTTTGTTAAGAACAATTTCATCGTTTTCCAAGTCATCACAGACAATTAGGTCTGGACGTTTGTTGTTCCACTTCAGTCCTCGAACCTTTTGTTCTGAACCTTTAGCTGAAATACGGAAGGTGTGTCCATCATCACAGAGACAAATAAAGTCGTCTTCTGTTTCCTTGATAAACTCTTTAATCTTGAAGAGAGAACGTAGTTGCTCATTCTCCAAGAGTTCTTTTTTGATGTCCCCCAGAAACTGAACAGCCTGGGAGATTGTATCTGAAACCACCAAGACATATTCCCGTTCTCTAAAAAGAACGGCTGCCAAGGTGTATGTGTGGGTGAGGGCAGTAGTTTTAGCGTGCATCCGTGGGGCTGCAATAGCCACCATCGGACTTGGCTGACAGAAAAGTTCCCACCATTCGTAATGACAGGCGGGAGATTGGACAGGAGAGTCAAAGGTCTTTTGTAACAGAGAAGAACTAAATCCTTTGATTACATCTGCCGTCAAATACATTATTTCTTTTTCCTGGCGCGTTTAGCACCATCGTTCTTTTTCAAGGAACCATCAGAATTACGACTAAAGGAATCATTAATTCGTTCTGGCACCACACGGAGATTCTTTGTAGAACTTGTACCACCCTTCGATAAAGGTTTGATATGATCCACTGCTTTGCCATCACCCTTGTGGACTTTCCCCGCTTTCTCCATCTTCGCTCGCGCTGCATTCTGTTCCGTCCGTTTCTTCACTACACTCGGTTTGCTCGTGTACTTCGCCACTTCCTTCTTGTAGTCCCTCTTCCCATTCTTCATGAAAGGCATCGTCTTCGTCCTGTTCTATTCGTTCCACTAGTTCCAGTGGTTGTTGTGGTTTTTGCCAACGGGCAAATTCTAAGGCAAGTTCTTTAAGCTGGTCAGCTACAGAGACTTGTGTAACTTCTTTTCTCTCCGTGGCATTTCCACGCAAGAGTTCTCGTTTGGACAAAAGGTCTACCGACACCTTTGCCACATCCCGCATGTTTACGGGTTTGCGTTTGATTTGTCCCGATTTGTTGTCGTAAACAAAATCACCATTCTCTACACGATCCAAAACTGCATCAAGAGACTTATCTACAATTTTAGACAATTTGTTGTCCATTTGTAGATTTTCAGTGGCTCTGACTTGTGCTTCAACTTCCTTCCACCAAGGCTGTCCTTTCCATTCTCGGATGAGTTGATGGTTGACACCAGTGACAGCAGAGACAAGTGACATGTTGCCTAAAACCAAATATTGGGAAACAACTTCAATTTTCTTTTCAATGGGCCAAGTAGCGTACTTTTTATGTTTTCGTTTAAGTTGAGTTAGATTTAGATTCATGTAAGTTGCTTAACAAAGTTTCTGGCAATCCGGGAAGGAGTCGAACCCTCAACCTTCGGCTTTGGAGACCGTTGCTCTGCCAATTGAGCTACCGAACCGCATAACACATAATTTGTGCATATACTAATATTATACCACATTTTTAACTATTTGTCAAGCTTTATTTATATTTTGTTACAAAAAAAAGTTGGGAGTTGTCACGTTCGTTCCTTGAGGTAAGCTGCATCGTCACTTCGTTCCTCTTTGACAGGACTGTATTTACAAAAAGTCCTTGACTTTTGTAAATTTTATGCTATAATATAT
>ERZ650304.1173-NODE-1173-length-10647-cov-5.377171_pt1 | contig 10647 bp, 16 predicted proteins | sample MGYA00376240_ERZ650304 | MGnify/ENA primary metagenome ERZ650304 (study PRJEB26733, sample SAMN07839271) | wastewater metagenome | biome: small river; feature: stream; material: water | place: USA: North Carolina | collected 2016-03-01 ...
TGATACATTTTAGATCCGCCGCAAATCCGAACAGGTGAGCGCTGTTTTTCTCTCCACCTACTTTTTTATTCCTGGCCTTGCTCCTCCACCCGCTGCTCGGGTCAATAGCCTCCCCTACTATTTCCCGCATTTTATCCAGCTTCAAAAGCGTCCCCAGGTTCATCCTTTCCCCACTCCCTGGTATATCTGGGCTATCAAACTCACTGAGTTCAAAATGCTTTAACGTTATCTGCACCATAACTTTTTTATTGCGAATGTACAGTATTTAAACAAAAAAAACCAGGTAGGGCATGCGCACCCCCCTGGCTATACTAAAATCCAAAAAAAAATCATTGCCGATCCTGCATTATGGCAACTTTGGCAACTTTGGCAGGATCGGCAACATTTTTAAATCAATTCTGGGCCATCATCCTTTTAAGTTGCTGCTGTGCCAGGAATATCTCCCCATCAGTATACAACAAATCAAGTACAGCCATGTATTTTTTTCATCCTCATGCAAAACTGGCGACATTAACACCTGGGCGTAAAATGTCAAAATGCCGTACTTGAATGCCTGCTTTACGGTTTCGTAATATGCTGGCCGCTGCTCCATGTCTTTGGTATCAAATTCCAGCTTTTCAGCGAATATCTTCCAAAGCCCTTCCAGCCTGTACTCATCAATATTGAATTTACCTTCCATCTCCCTCTCCTTTTGGCCGTTCATAATCTTCTTTTTCTATCCATCCAATCCAATCCCCGTGCCTATGCGGCCCCTCCGTATAATGCACTCCATTGCACTCCGTATAACGCCCCGCCCATACCTCAAGCCCATATCTTCCACCAACTGGTTTGTCCGTTCTCCTCTTCTCTCTCACTATCCAAATATCTCTCTCCTTTCCGTGCAACCTGGGGTCATTTATGCTGTGCATTTTCCGCGCTATCTCTTCGTCCTTACTCTCAAACGCATTCCACCCCGCAAGGTCTTCCCTCATTTGGATGTCGCCAAAGTCCATGCCAAACATATGGCTAATCCAAGGTTCCCGGTGCCATTCTACTTTTGTACCATCCGGCTCCATCCATCCCTCTAATTTATCAATCTCCCGGTTCAACCTTTTTAAGGCATTCAATGCGTCAGTTCTTTTCCTCCACTCATCAAACGTAATAGCTTCAATTTTCCTGAAAGATGCTCCCTTCGGTTTCTTCACATCTCCAATCCCCAAAAAACCAAAAAGCCCTGGCATGCTCCGGTTCAACTCATGCCCTACTGGGCACATGTCCCATACTATTCCCTTGGCATGGCCATAACTCGCAGCTCGGGCAATGATCCTGGCGATGAATTTCCCAACCATCGAATCCGTTGGGTACGTTGCTGCTGCTTCTATCAATTCATCCGCTACTTTCGGATAAAGAGCCCGCAACCCTTCTTTAATTCTTTCCTTTTCCATGTTTTTTTTGGATTAACAAGGTTTTAAAAATGGTATAATTCCTTCCACATGTGGAAATTCTCTACACTTCAAAGAATCGGGAAATTCATTCATGTTTCTTCCGTGCGTGTCTTTCATGCCCATCTTTCTCGCTGTAACGCTGCCGACCTGCTTTATAAAAGTAGGTATTCCAAATGAATGCAAATCTTGTTTCAATTCCTCAATCCATTCCAATTTGCACTCCCTGGCCGGGTACTTTGGCTTTTTGCCTTTTCCATTCCATACCGCTCCACTCTCTCCCCCAATTATTGCCCAATCGCATTCCACTGCCTCGCTTATGTCCACCATTTCAGAAAATGGCATTCTTTCATACAACGGTTCAAAACTTACAAACTTGCATCTGGCTGGCACTCTCATCAATTCATGGTATCTTTTCCAAAATCCCGCTACCGATCCAATAGAAGTCCCCAGCCAAACATTTCTCCAACCATCCCCCCAATCCTCTGGCAGATTGGATAAAATGCGCTCAGGCCTTTTAGTGAGGATTTGAAACGTCAAATTTGGGCACCTTCTAATGATGTCCCAAACCTCGTCCCGGTACTCATCAATTTGCTCGATGAAAAAATCAGTCAGGGAACTTGTGAAAATCAGCAACCCTTTGTCACGGATGCCAATCGGTTTGTGGAAAACCCCAGTCGTTTTTCTTACTGTCTTTGGGTCATACCTTGTGCCCGCCATCGAATCGCGGTGCATGTAACAGTTCAAACAATCTGCGTCAACTTTGTGGCAACCTACGGCCACATTCCAAGTCAAGTGAGTCCACTCGATGTTGGTAAATTCAAGTTCTTTCATTGCTTTGGATTTACATAAATTTACGAAAATTGTCCCCTGGGTACATTGGCAACTAACCCATTGATAGAATCATAGTCAATCCCAACTTTGTACCCTTCCAACAAAAAAACCTCAATCCTGGGGTTGTTTTTATCTACAAACACATCATCGGCCCATCCATTGCCCACGTATTTCCAGCCATCATCTCCAAGCACTTTGGACTTTTTCAATGCATCCATGATAATTTTTTTGGCGCTCAAAATGTTATCCTGGTCTCTCCTCCTATCCTTTTCAAACCAGAAAATAACAACCCCGCACTTTTGCCTCAAAGGTTGTACCCCTGCCGCCTTTATTGCCCACTCTACTTTTTTCCCTTCCCCCTGCTTAAGCATGTTCATTATGTCAACTGAAGTTTTCTCCCGGTGTCGGTTGTTTTCGGCACTATGCACAAGGCTGAAAAATTCATTGAGCCCCGGTAATCTGCCTGGAATAATTATTTTTTGAATCCGCTTTTCCATTTGCTTTTTTTTGATTTATTATGTTACAAACACTAATCATCCATTGGGCCAATTTTAACGGCGTGGCCTCCCTTGCCTTTTTGCTCAATTCCTTCTTTATCTTTTTCGGATCGGTACAAACTGTGTGGGTAATGGCATCAAAGCTCAAACTGATTTGGGGCATCTCCATGGGCTGTAACCCGCACACATACAACCAAGTTCTTTTCCGGGCTTTATGCCCAAACCAACTTTGATTTATGTCAATGCTGAATCCGCCCCACTCATCAACTCCTTTCCCTGGCCTGATAATTCCCTTCCAATCTGGAAACTCAGAATCTTGCATTACTGAATGATCCATCCACAACCTCGATTTACAGGGATGCTCTAATACCCCCCCCCATTTCCTAACCATCTCCACCGCATGAAAACCCAATTCTTTTTCCCCTGGTAAAGTTTTGGCAACTCCCCTCAACTTCCCCCAACCTCGGCAAGGTGGATGTGCAATCACTGGCAATCCTCCCTGATATGTCCTTGCATCTCTTTCGATGTCGAACACATCCAAATCAGGAAACTTTTTGTATATCGAATCTTGCCGCGCATACAATACCGCTATTGCCTTTTCCATCACATGAAAATTGTGCCGTCCTGGTAAATACTTGCCAGTACAGAAATTTGTGATATCGTCAACTCAAGTACCATCCGCTCCTTTTTTGTATTTCCTCCATAAAGAACCTGCATTTTATCCTCAAATAATTTCACCGTTCGTCCTTCATGCATTGCATAAAAAAAAGGCTTTCCCTGTACCGTGCTCGATTGAATGATTTTGATTTTATCATTCTTGCATTCTGGAAAAAATGTTTTGAACAAGATTTCAATTTGCTGCTCCATTACTGTGCATTTTTGATCATTAACAATGCCAGGGCAATTACCCCTGAAATTAAAAGGAACTCAACAAATGCAATTAAATAAGCACCTGCGATTGTGGGGATGATTGCCAGGAACCAAAACCGCTCCGTTCTACCCGTTCCCTCAAACCCCTCAACCCGGCACCAATCCATAAGCTCATGTACCCATTGCTCTAGCTGCCATGCAAAAGGTATTTTCATTTTAAAGATCAAAAGGTCAATCCCCTGGTTGCTGTGGTCTATTTCCTTCCGCCTCCGCTCGATGTCCCCCGTTATTCCTACTTTCACTATCCATACGTATGGGATATTCCACAGTATGTAAATCCATTGTCGGTTGCTCGTTCTGTTGCCAGTTTTTCGCTTCCTGCTTCCAAACATTGGCTTTGAACCTTTGTATTTTTTCCGATAAATCGATGCATTCTTCGAGGTAACGTTTAAAGTCTCGATCTGAAAGGCCGTAGGCATCAATTGCTTTGGTTTTGTATCTGCCCGTTTCCGTGTCTTTGACTTTTTCATAACCTAGAATTTCCTCGCAAAAAAACCTATGCGCTTCTTTTAGGTCTCTCTCATTTACTGGATCAACTGCCCGTCCCCCTTGCCTCAATGCTTCCAACCACATTGGAAGAAACTGAGTCCTGTAAAAAAGCCGATTGCCAACACTTATGTCACTCTCCAACCCCTCAACTATAATTTTCACCGTCCTCCCGGCATAGTGTCCCTGCAATGCGCTTCTGACCGCCTGGGCGATTGGCCCCGATAGTCTCCCATCGCGGCCAATCAATGCCCAAATTTCAATTCGTTTCACCCTATCCGGCTTCAACTACTTTCACAAATTCACCCTCTGGCTCTCCTATTCCTTGCCCTGGAAAAGATAAAGCCCCTTGATTGTCGGCAATGTTATTTTTGCCGTTGTCATGCTGGCGCTTCAGCTTCATTGCCCACTTAAACGCATTGGCTACCCCAACAGCTTGCCGATCTAAAATCGCATCAAGCTCCGTATCATCATACGTAGCATGGGTTGCCGATAAATGAGTGGTGATTTTGAATGTACCTTTCACATGATTGAAGTCCCCAGTTACTGCGATTTCGCAAAGGTGCCCCTGTACCTCAATCTCTTGGTTAAACCGCTCTACACTTTTGATTTTAGTGCCTCGGTTTGGTCGTGCGCTTTGTGCTACACTCATTGATTTGGTATTTAGTGATGAATTATTTGAACTTTACGCTGGTCTTTTTCACAGCCTCGAATACCCTTAACAGCCTTTGCACCTCATGCACATACTCAAAAAAAAGTGGCCCCATACATGGGTTGATAAGGTAGTAATAAGGCGCCTCTTCCCGGTATGAATACATGAACCGGATTTTGATAACCCCATGCAAAACTATTTCATACTCAGGTGCCACATCTCCCTCCTCCGTGATCTTTTGGAACCCGAGCCCAATAAAATGGGCCTCATTCAACGGTATCGGGTTTATCTCCTTAACCTTGTTATTGCCCTCGATCCAAAATCCGTTTGTGAACCCTGGACGCTGGATAAAAAACTTTGGGTATACATCATTGGGGCATGATTGCTGAATGGCATAAATTTCGCCCTTCCACTCATAAAGCTCCCCTGGGTTGAATCTAAATTCCATAGTATTCCAAGATTGTAAAGTTCGATTTCTCAAACTCTGATTGTAAACAAATCGCTTTTACATCCTCCTCCCAATACACAATGAATTGCCCATCTTTATCCTGGGTCAAAATGTTGTACATCCCTTCAGTATTTTTACTCACTTTGCCATAAATGAACACATTTTGACGGGTGATAAAAACCACCTGCTGGCCATTGAATTGCTCCAATGCAATCACCGCATCCGGCTTCCACAATAGCCAGGGATTTTTTTGTTTGGGAGGGTGGTTTATCTCATCAAATGGCTTGAATTTCTTTGCACCTGGGAGCATTGATAAAAATGCATGGTACGCAATTTCTGACATTTTCATTTTGTGGAACTCGCTCAATGCCGAAACCCCAGCTAAAATTAAATTCATGTCATTTTTTTTCAAACCCATTTCAAATGAGTTCGCAATGGCCATTAATGAAAATTTGGCAATGTGGATATCGTATTCAACTTGCTCCTTTGATTTTTGAGCATCCCGGCCAATTTTTTCAAAAGCCTCTTCAATGATTCCGTCAATCGACGTTTTAAAAATAGATTCCATTTTTTTGGATTTTATGGTTAAAAAGGTAAATCGTCATCATCATCCTCGCTCGAACTGTCTGCAAATTGCATCTTGCTGGCCACAAAGATCGCATACGCTGTCCCACATGCTCCGTCCCTATTTTTCTCTACAATCAACTCAGTAAGCCCTCTTGGCAAATCATCTCCATTCTCATCTTTGGTGATGTTATGGTATTCCGGTCTGAATATGAAAATAATAAAATCCGCATCTTGCTCCAAACTTCCGCTTTCTCTCAAATCCGAAAGCTTCGGCCTTGGCACCCCTCCCCTCTTTTCAACATCCCGGCTCAACTGAGACAACCCAATAATTACAATTCCCAATTCTTTGGCCAAAGACTTCATTTTTCTCGAAATCTTGGAAACTTCCTGCTCACGGTTTCCGGCACCGGCTGCGGTGATCAATTGCAGGTAATCAACAAAAACGATCTTGGCCCCCTTTGCGGCCATTGCTCTAATCTTTGAAGAAACTATGCTTAGGCTTTCTGCACCATCATAATAAATAATGGGCATACCCCTTACAACTTCAGCCGCTTTTTTGTAATCTTCATACTCCTCTTCCGTCAAAGTCTCCGGTGCTTTCATCTTCGCAACTGGAATACCACAAACCTGGCTACACAACCGCCAGAAAGTCTGCATATTCGTCATTTCCAGCGAGATTATTCCACACTTTATATTTGTCTGGTATGCAATAAATTTCATTACTGAAATCAAGAAAGCAGTTTTTCCCATGCCGGGCCTCGCTGCCAAAATACCAAACTGACCTGGCTGTAAGTTGTTGAGGATATTATCTAGCTGCTCCAATCCTGTTTTTAGGTCAATCCTATCTCCTGGTTTAACTGATAACTTATCTTCCAAGTCTTTCATAACGAGGTCAAACATATCATCTCCCGTCATTTCGGACTTTAGCGAGACGATCCCGGCTATTTCTGATGTCCTCGTTTGCACCAACTCCAATAAATCAAAAACGTCCGTCTGATCCTCAAAAGCTTCTTTCGTAAGCTCGAAACTCATTTCAATGATCCGCCGCCGCATTTCTTGCTGCTTCAATATCCGGGTGTGGTACTCAACATTTGCCGAACTGGCCACTTTATTGGAAAGATCAACCAAATAATACGGCCCCCCTATTTGCTCCAATGTACCCAGCCTCTTTAATTCCTCAGTGACCGTAAGCAGATCCACTGGCGCGGACTTCTCGAACAAGCTGAACATTGCCCCCCAAATCAGTCGATGATTGTCTAGGTAGAAAGTCAGAGGGCTTACGGCCATACTTACCAACAATGGCACCACCTCCTTATCTACCAAAGCTGCTCCTAAAACTGATTCTTCCATAGGAATGGCCTGGGGTGGCACTTTCCCATACATAAACGTTGTTATGTCCTCGTATTTGTTACGCTCTAACTTGCCGTTCACCTTTTTCATGCCTCATCAAATTTGACGTTGAACAAATTCAATTTGGCCTCCTCCCCTCTATTGGGCTTTTCTACCTTTCGGTCGTACTTGATTTCATTGGGCTTCTCTTTTGCCAACTGCGTCACATTCCTTTTTGCAAGCTGAACCATTTTTCCAATCTCCCCCCATTTTTTGGCATTCGATACCGCGGTGTTTACACTGCCTGCCAACGAACTAATGGGCTGCCCTTTATTATTCCTCCAATCCAAAAGCTCCGTCCTGATGAAATAGTCTTTGGCCAATTCTTTGTATACCAAAAGACATTCCTCTTCAACGTCCCAATGCTTTCTCAATGAATTTAAAACCAATGCTTCAACCTCTTCCAATGATGGAGGCGTAAACGCCATTACTTCTTTTCCTTTAACCTTTCCTTCTTTCCTTTTATATCGTTCAGTTTCTGAACCTTTTTCGTTTAGTTTCTGAACTTTTTTTCGTTCAGAAATTAAACCTTTTTCGTTCAGTTCCTGAACGTTCAGTTTCTGAACTTTTTCATTATCCAGGTACGCTATCTCGTAAAAATTCTCAGTAGTGTACTTCCATTTTGATCCAACCCTTACCAAATACCCTCGATCATCCATTCGATCAAAAATCCCCTTTACCGTTCCTGATGAAACGCCCAGGGCATCGCCAATCTCGTGGCAACCTACCGAAGTCATACCATTTTTTGAAAACTTTGGGTGAGTCTGTGATTTGTACACAATATCAAGTACTGCGTACTCTACTAATGAAATGCCAAGAATCTTCCGTGGTTTGTGAGGCACCACCGTGTAAATCCAATCCATTTGCTCCAAGTTTAAGTGTCAAAAAAAACAAAAAAAAATCAGTGGGGGCACTCCATTGTGCAAGCACATTTCGTGCCCCCTTTTTGGTGTTTGTGTCCCTGCGATGGTGGACGATTTTTACTCCACTACTTCCCAAATCTATCGTACGTTCAATTCGGGTGCTTTTAAGTCATATAAGCTACAACGCATTTTTTTAAGTGACTGCAAATCCCCTGATGGCTTCGGCTGCGACAACCGCAATTTTGCACCGTTTTTAACAACTGGTTAGATAAACCAGCGTTGCCGGGTAAAGTCACTTTGGAAGGGGGGCCGGACTCGAACCGACGACCCTGGGCACCTGACGCGAAGTAACTCGCTACTACGCCAGCATTTCGGCGGAAAAATCGCAGCGAGACTATTACCATGCTCTACCAACTGAGCTACCCCCTTCATTTTGTCAAAAAATGGGCGTTCTCCTCTGAACGCCCCCCAATTGCTTTGTCTACGTTATGCAAAAAAAAAGGTCGAGCTAAAAGGATTGGAACCCGCTCGACCCTTAACACCTAAACTCTGCTTGGAATGCAAAAAAGAAAAAAATATGATTGTTCTGAGGGGTTCCAGTTATCGGAACAATCACCGATACAACAAAGATAAAAATAAATATTTGTAAGTCAATGCCACTCACAAATTTTCTTCCAACCTATCCGCAATTTCATGCGCTATGTCACGAATGTAGCCAGGCATTTCGTCTTTTTTCACACTGGGTAACGAAAAATTCAAATATCCTCTGGCTCCATCTTTTAAAAACCTCAAATTTTCGGTAAAATATTCTTCCAATACCTTTCGCACATGCAATTTGATTTGTTCCATTTCGGCAAAATCCTCCTCATTAAAGGGCATTATTTCCCGAACAAATCCGGCTCGAACATGGTGCAATTCACCGTTTACCTGAACATGGTAAATTGTGCCACTGATATAGCCACCATTTGCAGGAATTGCGCCAACATACTCACCTACGCATACGCCCTTGCTTGTTCCTTTTGAATGCTCGAATGTGAGCGTGCAACCAATCATCATTTTGAATTTTGAAAGTGAATGAATTTATTTTACTCGTAGCTGATCCGAACTATTCCGGTGTCTTCGTCCTTGTGTACCACCTTGCAATTGGTATAGACTTTTTTCAAAACCTCAATACTCTCCAAAACTTGTCCAACTTGTATTTGGTCGAACCATTCCCGGCCACACTTTCCCAACCTTGAGAAATTGAAGGAATAGGTTTTGATCACCGCAGAATCTTCTTTGGCCTTTTCTGCTGCTGAATGTTCAAACGTCAAATTTTGATACCTACAGGCCTTTGAAGTGATTTGATTCCCAAACCTTACAAAAATGTAATTGGAATTATAGGAACTAATCACGCCAACCTCTTCAGGTGATCCAATAAATGGCGCTTGGTAGATAACGCTCCGGCCAATGTCTTGCCGTGAAATTTTAGTAATCATGTGATCGTGTTTTTGATGTGTGGAAAAACGGCCGTTTAAATCGCAAGTACAATCAAGGAACCCCAAACGGCCAAACGGGTATTTTTTATTTAGATTCTTTTTCTTCTGGTAAAAGTTTGACGGTAGAGAAAGTTTTTAGCTCTTTGGCTTGAACAAACAACTCTTTTACCTTATCTCCCAAAGTCAACATATTGTCATGTAATTTTTTGATATTCAGGTAAGACTCAATGGTAAAAGGTATTCTGTCCGTACTTGTCCAATTGAGTTTGTCATTGTAATAACTACGACCGGATGAAAACCTTTGATCCTTTACAACAAGGTACTTTTTGTTCCCAAAATCCGCCAAAACCTCAGTAATTCCAGTCCGCAATTTATTTGGGTTTTCGGAGCTTGCCGGGTCTCTCATAAATTCACGATCAAAAACCAGCCATTCATCCTCAATCTTAATTTCTGAATGTTCAACTTTTGCGCCTGTTGTCCGTTCTCTTATGGCCATATACTGTAACGCAAGCTTGCAACCCTCTGATTGTTCATTGTGACTGAAATGACTAATTGCAAATTTGAAAACAATAAAATCTTGGTATGTTTCCTCAAGCCTATTGACCTCATTTACAGCTTCATCAATAGCTTTTTTTAATTGCTCAAGGCTCTCAAAACCTCTTTTTAATTGAGTAATCCGATCCAATATTATTGGTGGCCATTTGGTGGAGAAAACACCGTCAGTTGAGCAATTTAAAGGCAATTCATACTTTTGCCCTAAAATTTCCACCTCATAAAGTTTTAAACGTGCCATTGTATGGTTGTTTTGTGGGTTGAAAAATTATTTATCATAACCGCCTACATTCCGGCTAAAATCATTAATCATTGCTTTGCTCTTTTCAGCGTCGGTTACTACCCAACGTGCAGTCTCGCCGAAAGGGAATGGCTCAAACGACCGCTATTTTGTTGTCTATTTCATCCTCAAGCAATCCAAGGGTTATCCGTAGGCTACTTCTAAGCCTCTTCTTTGCCTCAATTTCACTGGTGAAAAAAGATGTTTAGATCGGAAGAGCACACGTCTGAACTCCAGTCACTTAGGCATA
>ERZ650304.1174-NODE-1174-length-10636-cov-9.461204_pt1 | contig 10636 bp, 1 predicted proteins | sample MGYA00376240_ERZ650304 | MGnify/ENA primary metagenome ERZ650304 (study PRJEB26733, sample SAMN07839271) | wastewater metagenome | biome: small river; feature: stream; material: water | place: USA: North Carolina | collected 2016-03-01 ...
GGGGGTTGCGGGGTTTTCTTTGAGTAGATTCAGGTGAGTTAAGTGCCCAATCGCTTTCACCTTACCCGCTTCAAGTGTTTGCTTTACAGCGTCAGATACCGATAGGGCCGTGGCCGGTATGCTTGTATTCATGTAATCGGCAAAACCTGTGAACGCAGCAGCAACAGGCATCTTCACCGATGACGTATAAAGCCCCGGCAGTCTGGTGAAAGCAAGGTTTGAATTCGTGATTGAAACACTACCCATCGCAGCCGTGTCACTGCTATTCACCACCGTCCCATCATCTTTAATCACACTCACCCCACCAGCAGTCGCCACAGCAATAGTAGGCACTGGCAATCCTGTTGCAGGGTCAGTTGGAGCGGTGTCTAGGACGGTGATTGCTACGTCGTTGACTACGTTGTTGATGAGGGCTGCACTGGATAGCACGATAAAAGTACCCGCAGAACTGTTTGCTTTGTGCCCTAATAAATTTGAATAGTAATAACCCGCATTGCGAATGAGTGTTCTATCAGCAGAAAAGTCAAGGGTTGCTAGTTGTCCAACACTTACACAAACAGCAACAACACCGTTCATTGCAGCTACAGACGTAACCGTACCTGAGTGAAGTGCAAAGTTTGCACCTGTGAGGTAAACCCTCCACATCGGGCAACCCGGTGCTGTCAAGTCGTAAATTACAACCCGACCAGTTTCAGCCACAATAGCCACCACAGCAGGAAACTCACGAGTCAATCCACGGAATACCTCAGTTTGCGGACCAGTATAGGTTGTAGTTACTGGCTTGTACAACTGCACAGCAGCCCCCAATTCAAGTTGCGCTCCCCAGATATAGTGTCCTTGACCTGTTGTAAAAGTACCAAGTGATACAATGTCATGGGTGTTAGTCGCGCTAGACGTTGCTGTGTAAGTCATAGAACAGCGATACCAACCACCACCTAAAGAAACAATTGTAGAGGTGCAGTTAGTTGCTGTACCTAATGCACCTGTTGATAAATTAAAAATAGCAGTAGCACTTCTAGCTATATTACTCAACCGAACAGTACCATCTCCACCTGTACCTAACTTAATATGTGCGCTATAGGTGTATATGTTCCCAGATACCACAACAGGGTTAGAGTACACATAGGGCGCACCCCCAACGGAAGATGCCAACTGAACAACAGTAGCAGAACCATCAGGGGCAGCAACAGCTACTGAGTTACGTGTCGCTACGGTGTCTGTAGCCCACTGATTAAAGAATAGGTTAGTATCAGGAAGTAAGTTACCATTTGTCTTGTAGAACTTGTTATCAGCAGTGGACTGATACATGTAGTTTGATGTGTCGATTGCGGAGTTGACTTCCTTGACGGAGATGTTGTCGAAGTCTGTGTATTGACCGCTTGTAGCATTGAGGATTACGCTGATATGTGTCGTTGTAGTGGTAGCAACAAATGTAAGAGTAGAATTAGTAACAGAAGTTGAAAGAGTATTGCCAGCTAAATTATTATCACCAGCAGTAGTTCCAGCATAGAGATACCAACTTGTCGCCGTACCTAGTATCTGCTCTGCGGATACGGAGTAACTTCTTCCGATAACAGTTGTGATTGCTTGCGATGCCCTGCCGTTTACTGCAGCAGTGTTGGTGACACGGAGCTTGTTTGCCACTACTGATAGGGTCGCAGAGTTACCTGCAGTCCACCCACTCGTATCCGTTGCAAAAGTCCCATTCGTCACTAACTCTGGACTTTCCTTAGAGCCTATGTACGCCCGAGCCAAAGCCTCACTCGATTGTTGACCGACCCAACCAGTACCACCAAGCGTTTCGTTGTACCAGCTCTTATCTGTACAGCGCTTGCGCCAAGCTCCGCCATCGCTGTCTTTTGAGGTGTCATAGATGATGCTCTTGACGACCGTACCGCGATGGATGGACTGGCTGATGGCTGAGAGTTGCTCTGTTGGTGCTGAGGCAACGGCTGCGGCGGCAATGGCGGCGTCACGGGCGTTAGAACTGGCTAGTGCAGCAGCAGCAGCCGCTGAAGATGCAGCAGACGCAGTAGCAGCCGACGCTGCTGCAGCAGCCGCGTTGACGATTGGGTTTGCAGAGGTCACCACAGCCGCCGCAACCACCGCCGCCGCTGACTTGGTGGTAACATCAGCCGCCAAGGCGTTGTTCTCCGTGTTCTGCGCGTTCATGGCGTCCACAGCGGTAGGCAGCCAAGCGTGGTAAACGTCAGCCCTTGCAGCAAAGTTGGGCGTATCCACACGACTTGGTGCGGGTGTGGTGTTGATTGGGATAAGTACGGTCATTCGGATAGCCCTTGGATGTCAAAGTTGCAGAGGGATGTAGAGTAGTATTCTACGTTAATAGAGAAGTCTCGGATGTTTCCGAAGGTGGTAAGCTGCGCGTATTCCGCCTCGTCAGCCACAATCCACGTACAAGGTGTGGCCCGCAGACCTGCCAAGGTCTTGTAGATGCCGTTCAACTGCGATTTGTCAAACAAGGTGTCTACGCTGAGGTCTTTGCTGTAGCCTTTTTGCACAAAGGTGGTAACGCCGTTGGCGTCGGTCTTTTTTGTGCTGTAGTCTGTAATGCCAATGGAAGCCCCGTATTGGGAACCTCCAAGGTCTATCACCTTGCCGACGCTGAGGTGTCCGCAGCGGGTAGTGGAGCCAACAATGCGAACGGTAACGTAAGACAAGTCGTAAGTGGAGAGGTCTGTCAGGACGTACTCCGTCTGCTGCTCCACCTCGGAGAAGTAGTATTGGTACCAGTCAGATATGGCAGCGCCGTCCAAGAGGAAGACCGAGGAGCGCAGCAGGACCCCACCAGGCTCACTCAATACACTCACCTCCACGCTCGACCCTACCAACCCAAACAGGCTCAAGCCGGAGGCGTACCCCGGCTTCAATATGTAAATCTGCTCAGTAGCTGCTGTGCTGGCTGTGCTGACCTGAGAGTCAAAGGCGGCCCACGAATTTGAGGGGCCTTTGTTGAGCCAGTAAGTTGGTGACGTTGTGGGGGTGTTGCCTGTACTAGGTGACAGGATGCACTCCCAAATCTGCTTGTCGTAAGTGACCCGCTGGTTGATGGTGTAAGTAGTGCCGGCGGCGTAGGCTGCGTCCACGTCAGTCACGTTGGTGTAGACCAAGCCTCCTGCTGCTAGGTCCGCTGCGCGGGTTGCGGTGAGGTGAGTTGTCGCGTAGTAGCTGGATAGGTTGCCTTGCTCGTACTGAGCACCCCAGAGGAACACGCTGGACGTGCCGTTACCTGTGTAGGAGCTAGTTGCGCCACTCACCAACTCGACGCGGCTGGTCGCTGAACCTGTGGACAGGGCAGTAGCCTTGCCTGCAATACGGTAGATGCCTCCGTCAAACGCAGTTACAGAGCAGGTCAGGGTTCCGGTGCTGGTGAAGGCTCCTGTGGCCAAGTCAAAGATAGCGAAGTCCGTGGAAGCGAAGTGCGGCGAGTAGCCCGGAGACAGGCCGATGCGACGAGAGCCGGAATCAGCCTTCACGAAGACAGAGAACGTGTAGGCCTGACCGGCTGTGACGCTTCGACCGGCAGACGTGATGGTGTGTGCCCCTGTGCTGCTATCCTCAACCAACCGGTCCATGGAAGTGGTGCCGTCGGGTGCCGTTGCGGTGTTTACCGTAACGGAGGTCCCGGTCTTTGTCCATGCCACATCCCCGAACTGGCTGCTGTGAATTTGCAGGTTTGTGGTGGCCAGCTCAGCTAAATAACCTTGGAAGGCCTTAGTGGTAGGGTCGAAGGTTACACGCGGCACGTCGATAGCAGCGGTCTGCATGACGCCAGCACTGTTTATGTAGGTGGCAGTGCTGGCTCTGGCGAAGGCCCCGGCTGTGACCGGAGTGGGTTTGATTACTTTCACGCTGCAACCTCTGTAGTTTGTAACGACTCACCGCCTTGAGTGACTTTCTTGAGCACTGCGCTGGTGTAGCCTGTGCTGCCAGCAATAGCCCGCAACTCGTAACTCATATTCTCCAACTGACGGCTCTGTTGACGCATGATCTCAGCTTGCTGCTCAACGAGAGCTTCCAGTCTTGCAGTGCTGTCACCGCCGGAGCCATTCAACAGGCTCTGGGTCTGAGCAGCATTATAGATGCGACTTGGGCCTGTAGCCTCTAATTCAGGACCGTTCTCACCAACCAAGCGCACACCGCCGGAGTGGAATCCGCCGGTAGCGAACGCAGGGATGGACTGGCCAAGGATTGCAGCGATTACGCCGCGCAGTCCGTTGGAAGTCTTGTCCGCGCCAGCAGCCACAGCAGCCGCGATTACGTCTTGGGCTGTTCCAGTGGACGCGCCCAAGGCCAGCAACTTCTTGTCGATGAGGTCGAGCAGGGCCAAGCTGTCAGCCTTGTAGTCGCCCATCGACAGGATGTTCTTGTCCACCAGCGCGGCGACGTTCTCTGCATCAGCCAAGACCTTGTTAATCAGGCTGTCTTGCCCGGTTGTCTGCAAAGCCTCAATCAGCGGGTTGATGAGCGAGTTCACTTTGTCGCTGGCGGCGACCAAGCCTTCACCCGTGGCGCTTTGGGCCAAGAGTGTGGCCTGTGCAAATTGCGACTTCAGGTCGTTAGCCTTCTGCTCGTCAGTCATCTGGCTAAACTTGTAGCTGCGAATTGTCTCGCGGATTCCGGCAGCGGAGCCGGCCAGCAAGTCGGCCAAGGCTTTCTGAGCCTCGTAATACTTGACGGTCTCATCTTTCAACTTGGAGAGTTGAGTCACCGAGGTTGACGACGAGTTCACGAAGGCTTGCATGGCCTTTTGGTAGGCCAGCACTGCAGCCTTTGCAGCTTCTTGGGCAGTGTCGACTTGCCTTTGCAGGGCGTCCCGCACTAAAGTCTCTGCTTTGACATTGTTTTGGGCCTGATTGAGTGCCGTTTGGCCTCCTTGACCTGCGTTGCCGCCCAAAGCGTTCCATGCGTTAGTCGCGGTGGCTGACCACTGGCCGACGGCGCTAGAAGCTGCAGCCTCAGCAGCCTTAGCAGCGTTTAGCGCGTTTACAGCGTTGGTGTAGGCTTCGGGCGTGTAAGCTTCGGAACTGCGGTTGTACCATGGCCCAATGTCCCTCATCAGGCGGCTGGGAGTAGCATTGACCACGTTCTGTGCGCTGTTCACTGCGCCAACTTTGTTATACCAGTCTGTGCGGGCAGCGTCCAAGTTGTTTGTAATTCCTCGATACCAGTCCACCCCTTGCTGGGCCGTGGTTACGGTTTTTTGAGCGGTGGCCAGTTTTGCATTGGACGTAGCCAGTTGGCTCGTAAGCAGGGAGAACTTATCAGCCGTGGCAGTGACTGCACTGTTGGAGGGCCCACCGGACTGAATAGAGGAAATCCGGCTCTCAATCTGAGACTTGGAGAGGGACTGGGGCGCTACGATACCGATAGCAGCCTCGCGCACGGACATGCGCTCGCTGGTGATGTCGCCCATGACCTTGCTCACCCGCTCGGCCAAGCCCTCGAACACCTTTGTGATGGTGGTCATAAAGGTTGCGGTGTCTACGGCGGCCAAGGCTGCGGTCAGCTTGGTGAAGTCGATGTTCGCTGAGTCAGCGGCGATGGACAGGTCGTAAATTTGCTGTTGCAGGTTCGCGGCTGCGGTCTGCGCTACGGTCAGGTTGCTGCTCAGGGGTTGAATCCGGGTATCGAAGGCCAGTACGCTGCTTGCGCTGTTGCCAATGATGGAATTCATGAACAGCAATTCGTTGGACATGGCGGCAGAGGCAGCAGTCGCGGCGGCCAGTGAACTCACTGTCGGATTGGTGGCCGTGCTAGCCAAGGAAGTCAGGCCGGAAGTGACCATCCCGAGGGAGGCCACCACGCCGGACTGGCTGCCGGTTACAGCCTTCAGGATAGCCTCGGCGGCGTCAGTCGCTGCCTTGGACGCCTCGTCCGCCAAGGTCTTCACAGCGGCAGTCGTTGTTGCAAACTCTGGTGCCAAGTTCAGCAGCACAGCATGGGCGTTGCGGCCTGCTTCAGTGTTCAGGTCTAGTCCTTCAACCAGCTTGCGGAACCCGTCGTTCGTGGCGGGCAGTGCGTAGCCAAGCAGGGCCAAGGCTTTACGCATCTTGGTCTGGCTGTCTGCAATCTTCTCGCCGTTGGAATAGTAGGTGTCGTAGAACGCTTGGCTCACCGATGCGAACTTCTCCAAGCCTCCGTGAGCCTTCAAGAGTTCAGCAGCGGCCACAGCGCCGGACACGCTCACAGCGTAGAGTGAAGCGTGTGTGGCGGTCAGCCATGTGTTCACTACCGTCAGGCCAGAGGCCAAGCGGGCCAACGTGTCACGAGCTGCCTCACCCTCGACCGCGAAGCCTGCAATGTTCGGCACCAGTCGGATAGCCAACTCGTCGGCCATACCGGAGAAGATGGCCAGCACGGTGTCTGACGTAGCGCCTGCGGCGATGTCGATGCTCTTGCTGTAATCTGCGATGGAGGCTGCAGACAGGCCCATAGCCTTGGCAGAGTCGGATGCAGCAGACTTCACACCCTCGAAAGCTGTAGTCCAGCGCTTTGTGACGGCTGCGTCGATAGCAGAAGTTTCCGTCCAGTTGCGGTCGCTGGTGAACCAACCACCTTGTTGGTGCATGTTGGCGTAGTTCTCGCCGCTGAAGCCCGAAGAGCCAAAAGTGCCACGAGTGCCCTGCGCACGAACTTCCGTCGCGCCGTGACCGAAGGCCCGGTTGACCAGTCCGCCGATGACACCGGCGACTGGGCCGATGCCGGGAATCATGCTGGCAATACCTGCGATAGCATCAATGTTGAGGCCATCAATCTTGAAGCCACCAGAGAGCGCCTTGCTGATACCGTAACCGCTCACACCGTTGAGCACGGAACCGGCAATAACACCAGCCAACTGAGCACCACCCGCTTGGGCGGCCATGCTGGCAGACTGCATAGTGGCTGTGTTGGTCATGCCTGAGCCGAACTCGCCCAGCAGGCTCCCAATAGGGCCTGCACCAGTCTTATCCACCAAGAATTGACCGACATTCGCGCCGACGTTCAGGCCACCGGTCAACTTGTCGTACAGGCTGCTCAGGTTGTTCAAGATGGTGGAACCTGGCCCGCCTAAGCCGCCCAAAGTACCTGTGCCGCCGAACGCGGTGCCGCCCATCACAGAGCTGAACATGGCCTGCATGTTCACCTTGATAGGCTTGCTCAATTCGTCCTCCAAAACCTTCTTCAGGTTCTTGGCGCTCTGGTCGCCGCCCACGGTCAGCCCGTCGATTACAGCGTCAGCCAAGGAGCCTGCCAACTTGTCGCGCTCGGAGTTGGCCAAGATTGTCTTGGCTGTTGCGGCAGCCCGCTCTTTAATTCCTGCACCCTTCTCGCCTTTGAGCTGGTCCATCTCCGTGCGGAGTGCAAGGATTTGGGCGTTGTACTTGTCCATCAAGTCAGTGGCGGCGGTGATTGGCACACCACTGTCCATTTGAGACGAGATCAGGGCATCCAAGTTCTCTTGGGCAGCCTTCAAGTTGGGTACCAACTTGTCGTACTGGTCGTTCAGGGCTTCCTGCGCGGCAGCGGAGGCCCGCACACCGGCAGCGTAGGATGGGTCAGCGTAGCGCAAAGACTCATCGAGTGCTGCAGCAGCAGCGGCCTTAACTTGGGCCTTGTCCTGTGCGTCCCAGAATTCTTGGGAGGTCTTCTTGAGGTCGTGCAGGGCCTTGCCCACCTTGATGATTTCAGTCTCTACCAAGCGGAAGGTGGCGCTGGCTGCTTTGGCTTTTTCTGCGGAGATTTTCTCGAAGAAAGATTCAGCGGAGTTGGAGGCGCTGGAAATCTTAGTTTCCATATCCTTGACTGCTTTGGAAACTTCCTCTGGAGTGGCTTGTGGGTTAGACTTCTTCCACTTGTCTGTAGCGTCCTTGATGTTCGTTATTGCTGCATCGTAAGCTTTGGAGTAGTTCTTAGCATCCAACTCAAGCAGTGCAGTCTTCTCGTCGGAGAATGCACGAGTCATAGTCAAGAGTTCAGCAAAATACTGGCCCTCAGTAATCATCTCAGCTTCTCGTTTAACCTTCAGGATTGCCAGCTTATCGGACTCCAGCTTGTCCATCAGGTTTACAGCTGTGGTGTTGCGCTTGGCAAGTTCTGCCAAGGTGTTGTCTTGGTTCAGGTCTAGGGGGGTGAGAGGTTTGCGGCCCCCTTCGGCCCCAGAACCGGCGAAGGTTTGGGTGCCGGGTGGCTTAGGCAGCGTCTTTGCGTTCAAGGCGTCGGCTGCCCGGCGAGCGTCCGCTTGGCGCAATGCCGCCTTCTCAGTATCTTTGGCGACCTGCTCCATCTCTATATTGGCGTCTGCGACAGCGCGAGAAGCGGCCACAGCCTCCTTCCGAAGCTTCTCCATTTCCCCTACCCGGCTGGTGAGCACTAAAGGCCTGTTTTCGGGGGTAGACGAGAACTGGTCCTGAGTGGCTTTGAGCTTACCCCACGCCTTTGACGCCGCAGCCTCTAAATCTACTAGAGACTTGGCTCCCGCACTCTTAACTTCACCGCCCCTAACCTTCGCCTCAGCTTCTGCCAAGGTGAGGCCCGTGCGTCGTAGTTCGTTCAACTTCTCCAAACGTGCAGCTTCATCGTTCAGAGCTTTGATGACGTTGGTGTTATACAGGTCTGTGGCAGTCTGGGCTGTATCGCTAGACTTGGACCTCCACCAGTCATAACCTATCCATGCGGCGGTGGCCAGGCCTACTGCCACATTCAGGCCGGGAATTAGGCGGGCAAGTCCGAGCATGCCTGCAGCTTTGCCTGCTGTCGCTGCGTTTCCTGCGACGGTCGCCGCAGTCTCTGCCGTTATAGCTGCAGTGTTGCGCACCGTCGCTGCGGTGTAGAGAGCCTTAGCCCCAACCAACACTTCCAAAACAGCAGCGGAGCCCATCTGCACAACCTTCAGTGCCGTGTAGGCTGTAACCGCTGCACCGATTACACTGAGGTTTTGGCTCAGGACCATACCCAAGCGGGCAACGCCTTCCACCATAACGCTCAGGCCCTGAATAAACTCAGGTGAGGCAAACGTGCGGCGCATGGAGTCCATCGTCACCAGCAAGGCCGGCTCCATCTCGCGGAAGGCCTCGTTCATGCTGGAGCTGATGGTTGCCTTCAGGCTCTTGAACTGGTTTTCTGAGGTCTGAGCCAACTTAGCCGCGCTGATAGACGCAAAACCGTAGTAGTCAAACAACTCGGACTGCATCTGGGACAGTGCGTTGCCCATAGACTTTCCGGTACGGTCTACTTGAGTGTTGACCATATCCAACAACTCGATAATGCCCTTGGCACCGCGTTCTGACAGAACGGCTTGCAGGAAGTCCTTGCGAGCGGCACCGGTCATTGGGGCCATTTTTTCGTTCAAGTCAGAGACAACCTGTATCAGTGGCTTGAAGTTTCCGTTGGCGTCTCTGGCCTCAATTCCTACAGATTTAAGGGCCTTAGCCACTGATTGGGTTCTACCAGACAAGTCTGCATAGGCGTTACGCAAAGCCGTACCTGCTGCTGAACCCTCAATGCCTAATTGAGACATTGCAGCGATAGCAGTCGCTGTATCCTCCAGTGATACGCCGTACTGCTTGTGGATTACTGAGGCGGTTTTCATAGCCTCTGAGAACGACTCTACGCTAGTGAGGGACAAGGCAGACGCCTTAGATACTACGTCCGAGACCTTAGCAAAACCTTCAGCCCCCATACCGAACGCGGTAGAGACGGTCATCAGAGTTTTAGCTGCAGTCTCAATATCCGTCGTACCCGCTACTGAGAAGTCCAGCACTGTCTTAGTTACAGCCAAGATGTCATTTGCCTTCAGGCCTGCCAAGGACAAAGACTTCATGGCGTTGGCAATTTCCAGCGGACCAAAGGGTCCAGACTTGCCCATGCGGTCGAGCTCAGTGTTGAGTCTGGCCATCTCCTCAGCAGTATTGCCGCCCAAGACCTTGATGACTTCCAAGGTGTGCGCCACTTGCATGCCGGTCTTAGCTGTCTGCACGAATCCGTTGGAGATAGCAGCACCGATGAACAGAGGTCCGAGGTTACCCCATGTAAGCCACAAAGCATTGAAACCGGAGGCCAGACCGCGAACACCTGAGTGCAGGTCGTTGGCACTGTCATTGGCCCGTCGGAACCCATCAGACAGTTGCTTCAAATCATTTGGCGCAGGCTTAATCGGGCCTGCAGGCGCTGCTGGTGCCTTAATCGGCTGGGCCCGCAGCGCGTTGTACGGTGTGTAGGAGCCGACGACTTCATTTCCGGCCAAGCGCTGGCCTGTGGTGCCGATGTTTGCTGTGCGGGCCTGTTCGGCTGCTGCCATGCTCATGCTGGCTTCTTTTTGGGCCTTAGCTACCAAGAAAGCTCCACGCGCCAAAGACTCTTTGCGGCGGGCAATGTAATTCTGGTCGGACTGTGCCTGCGCAGACGCCAAGCTCTTGAGGCTGGCTTCATAACGGGCAGCCTCTTCTGCGGCCTGCTCGGCTGCGGAGGTGAGACTGAGGTTGGTTTCCTTCTTGACTTTTGACACCAAGAAAGCTCCACGCGCCAAAGACTCTTTGCGGCGGGCAATGTAATTCTGGTCGGACTGTGCCTGCGCAGACGCCAAGCTCTTGAGGCTGGCTTCATAACGGGCAGCCTCTTCTGCGGCCTGCTCGGCTGC
>ERZ650304.1176-NODE-1176-length-10598-cov-9.362231_pt1 | contig 10598 bp, 10 predicted proteins | sample MGYA00376240_ERZ650304 | MGnify/ENA primary metagenome ERZ650304 (study PRJEB26733, sample SAMN07839271) | wastewater metagenome | biome: small river; feature: stream; material: water | place: USA: North Carolina | collected 2016-03-01 ...
CTGCGGCGATTTACCAACTCGACAGCTTGGTGCGTCGCGCACCATCGCTGCAACTCACGGCTGATGCCAAGTTGCAAGGAGGCCTGTGATGGTTGACAACATTTACAACGCAGGCTTTGGCTTGATGTCTGATGTGTGGTGGACCACACTGGCTTGGCCCGTTCTGTGGGCTTTGCTCAAGATCGTGGCGGTGCTGTTGCCTTTGCTCGGTTGCGTGGCTTACCTGACTTTGTGGGAACGCAAAGCCATTGGTTACACCCAAATCCGTAAAGGCCCGAACCGCACAGGCCCTGGTGGTTTGTTGCAACCCATCGCTGACGCGCTGAAGCTGCTCACCAAAGAGATCATCATCCCAACCCAAGCCACAACCAGCTTGTTCTTCTTGGGGCCGATCATGACCATCATGCCCGCCTTGGCTGCATGGGCGGTCGTGCCATTCGGTCCTGATGTGGCTTTGGCCAACGTCAACGCAGGGTTGCTGTTTTTGATGGCTATCACATCACTCGAGGTCTACGGCGTGATCATCGCGGGTTGGGCTTCTAACTCCAAGTACGCTTTCATTGGTGCCATGCGCGCATCGGCCCAAATGGTGAGCTACGAAATTGCCATGGGCTTTTGCTTCGTGATCGTCTTGATGATCTCGAACAGCTTGAACATGACCGACATCGTCATGGGCCAAGCCAAAGGCATGATGGCTGACAAGGGCTTGGGCTTCTTGTCTTGGAACTGGTTGCCTTTGTTCCCTGTGTTCATCATCTACTTCATCTCTGGTTTGGCTGAAACCAACCGCCACCCGTTTGACGTGGTGGAAGGTGAATCCGAAATTGTGGCTGGCCACATGATCGAATACTCGGGCATGTCCTTCGCCATGTTCTTCTTGGCCGAATACGCCAACATGATCTTGGTCTCTGTGTTGACCGTGGTGATGTTCTTGGGCGGCTGGTTGTCACCCTTCGACAACGCACTGTTCAACATGATCCCTGGCTGGATTTGGCTTGGCATCAAGACCTTTGTGGTCGTGACCATGTTCTTGTGGGTGCGTGCCACGTTCCCACGTTATCGCTATGACCAAATCATGCGTTTGGGTTGGAAGATCTTCATTCCACTCACCCTGATCTGGTTGTTGGTGGTGGGTGTTTGGATTCAAACACCTTGGAATATCTGGAACTAAGGCCGGAACTACACCATGACAACGACTACACATTCCGCTCCTTTCTCGTTGCGCGACTTTTTGTCGAGCTTCCTCTTGATCGAGCTGTTCAAAGGCATGGCCCTCACCGGCAAATACATGTTCTCGCGCAGCATCACCATTCAGTTCCCGGAAGAGAAGACACCTTTGTCGCCTCGCTTCCGTGGCCTGCATGCTTTGCGTCGTTATGAAAACGGCGAAGAGCGTTGCATTGCTTGCAAACTCTGCGAAGCCGTGTGCCCAGCGATGGCGATCACCATCGAATCAGACCAGCGCGAAGACGGCAGCCGCCGTACCACACGCTACGACATCGACTTGACCAAGTGCATCTTCTGCGGTTTCTGCGAAGAAAGCTGCCCCGTTGATTCGATCGTTGAAACACACATCTTTGAGTACCACGGCGAAAAACGCGGTGACCTGTACTTCACCAAAGAAATGTTGTTGGCAGTGGGCGACCGCTACGAACCCGAAATCGCTGCCAACAAAGCAGCTGACGCCAAATACCGTTGAAAGATTTCATGATGGACGTTCAATCGGCTCTTTTTTACGCGTTCTCAGCAGTCATGCTGTTTGCGTCATTCCGCGTCATCACGGCGCGTAACCCTGTGCACGCCGCGCTGTACCTGGTCTTGGCTTTCTTCCAAGCCTCGGGCATCTGGATGTTGCTCAAAGCAGAATTCCTCTCCATCGCTCTCGTGCTCGTGTACGTGGGCGCGGTGATGGTCTTGTTCTTGTTCGTGGTGATGATGCTTGACATCAACATCGACAGCATTCGCCAAGGCTTCTGGAAGCATTTCCCACTCGCAGCCACTGTGGGTGCAGTGATTGCTCTGGAATTGGCCGCTGTGTTGTTGGGTGGTTTCCGCATCAGCGAACCTCAAAAACAACTGGCTGCACAAGTCATTTCACCAGCGGCTGTCACGGCTGTGGCGCCGGTGGATGTGGCTTCTGCCACGGTCAACGCTGCATCCGCTGTTTTGCCTGCTGTAGATGTGGGCCACGTGGTGGTGGCGCAAGCCTCTAACACCAAAGCCTTGGGTGTGTTGCTCTACACCGAGTACCTGTACCCCGTGCAAGTGGCGGCGTTGATTTTGTTGGTGGCTTTGATTGCTGCCATCGCTTTGACTTTGCGCGCACGCAAAGACAGCAAATTCCAAAACGCGGGCGACCAAGTTCGCGTCAAGGCCCGTGACCGTGTGACGTTGGTGAAGATGGACGCGGTCAAACCCGTGCCTGCAGCACCCGCCGCCGAGGAGACAAAAGCATGAGCATCACCTTAGGCCATTACCTCACGCTGGGTGCGATTCTGTTCGCACTCTCTGTGATCGGCATCTTCTTGAACCGTAAAAACTTGATCGTCTTGTTGATGGCGATTGAATTGATGTTGCTCGCGGTCAACATGAACTTCGTGGCGTTCTCACACTACTTGGGTGACTTGAACGGCCAAATCTTTGTTTTCTTCATCTTGACCGTGGCGGCTGCTGAATCTGCCATCGGCTTGGCGATTCTGGTGCAGTTGTTCCGCAACAAGTCCAGCATCAACGTGGATGAACTCAACACGCTCAAGGGTTAATTCATCATGTCACAAACCCTGCAAGCTTCTACATTGTTGGCAGTGCCCATGGCACCGCTGGTGGGTTCAGCCTTGGCTGGTATTTTTGGTACGCGCTTTGGCGGTAACAAAATTGGCCGCGGCTTGACCCACTCACTCACCATCTTGGGCGTGTTCATCGCCTTCGTGTTGTCTGCCATGACGCTGCAAAGCGTCGCCATGGACGGCGCACGTTTCAACGAAACCCTCTACACATGGATGGTGGTGGGCGATTTGAAAATGGAAATCGGCTTCATGGTCGATGGCCTGACCGCCATGATGATGTGCGTCGTGACCTTTGTGTCATTGATGGTTCACCTCTACACCATTGGTTACATGGAAGAGGACGAAGGCTACAACCGCTTCTTCTCTTACATCTCTTTGTTCACCTTCTCCATGCTGATGCTCGTCATGAGCAACAACATGCTCCAACTGTTCTTCGGTTGGGAAGCTGTGGGCTTGGTGTCTTATCTGTTGATCGGTTTCTGGTTCAACAAACCCACCGCGATCTTCGCGAACATGAAAGCCTTCTTGGTCAACCGCGTGGGTGACTTCGGCTTCATCTTGGGTATTGGTTTGATCGCGGCCTACGGCGGCACTTTGAATTACACCGAAGCTTTCGCTAAGGCTGGTGAATTGGGCGCACTCACATTCCCTGGCACCGACTGGATGCTGGTGACGGTGATCTGTATCTGCTTGTTCATCGGCGCGATGGGTAAGTCAGCTCAGTTCCCACTGCACGTGTGGTTGCCTGATTCCATGGAAGGCCCAACACCGATCTCTGCGTTGATTCACGCAGCGACCATGGTGACGGCCGGTATCTTCATGGTCACCCGCATGTCGCCTTTCTTTGAATTGTCAGACACCGCGCTGAACTTCATCTTGGTGATCGGTGCCATCACAGCCTTGTTCATGGGCTTCTTGGGTCTGATCCAAAACGACATCAAGCGCGTTGTGGCTTATTCCACACTGTCGCAACTCGGTTACATGACCGTGGCTTTGGGTGCATCGGCTTACTCTGTGGCCGTGTTCCACTTGATGACCCACGCGTTCTTCAAGGCTTTGCTGTTCCTTGGTGCCGGTTCCGTCATCATGGGCATGCACCACAACCAAGACATCCGTTGGATGGGCGGCGTGCGCAAGTACATGCCCATCACTTGGATCACCTCGTTGTTGGGTTCGCTGGCTTTGATCGGTACACCGTTCTTCTCTGGCTTCTATTCCAAAGACAGCATCATCGAAGCTGTGGCTGAAAGCACCTTGCCTGGTGCTGGCTTCGCCCACTTCGCGGTGTTGGCTGGCGTGTTCGTCACAGCGTTCTACTCGTTCCGCATGTACTTCCTCGTGTTCCACGGCGAAGAGCGTTACGACCAAAACCCTGACGCACACCACGGCCACGATGACCACCATGGTCACGACGATCATGGCCATGACCACGGCCCACACGAGTCCCCATGGGTGGTGACCGTGCCTTTGGTCTTGCTCGCCATTCCTTCTGTGCTGATTGGTTTCTACACGATTGACCCACTGTTGTACGGTGAGTTCTTCAGCGATGCCATCTTCATCAATGCCGACAAGCATCCTGTGATGCACGAGTTGGCCCATGAATACCACGGCGCTGTTGCCATGGCCTTGCATGCGCTCAGCACAGCACCGTTCTGGTTGGCTGTGGCCGGTGTGGCAACGTCTTACTACATGTACATGATCAACCCAGCAGTGCCTGCGGCGATCAAACGTGTGTTCCACCCCATCTACGTCTTGTTCGAGAACAAGTACTACTTGGATTGGTTCAACGAAAACGTCTTGGCCCGTGGCGCTCGCGCATTGGGTACAGGTTTGTGGAAGGGCGGCGACCAAGCCATCATCGAAGGTGGTGTGGTGAACGCTTCTTGGAAGTTGGTGGGTTGTGTGTCTTCATGGACACGTCAGTTGCAAACTGGCTACCTCTACCACTATGCCTTGGTCATGATCCTGGGCGTGTTCTTGCTGATGACGTGGTTCGTCTGGCTCAAATAAGGAGAATAAAAAATGGGTTTATTGAGCCTTGCCATTTGGACGCCAATTCTGTTTGGTGTCATCTTGCTCGCCTTTGGGCGTGACGAACATGCGAAAGTGGTGCGCTGGATCGCGTTGATCGGTTCTGTGGTCAGTTTGGCTGTCACATTGCCTTTGTTCAACAACTTCGATGTCTCAACTTCAGCACTGCAATTTGTTGAAAAGTCGATGTGGATTGAGCGCTTCAATGTGTTCTACCACCTCGGTGTGGACGGCTTGTCCTTGTGGTTCGTGTTGCTGACCGCTTTCATCACCGTGATCGTTGTGATCGCGGGCTGGGAAGTGATCACCGAGCGCGTGAACCAATACATGGGCGCGTTCTTGATCTTGAGCGGCTTGATGATCGGCGTGTTCTGCGCAGCCGACGGCATGCTGTTCTATGTGTTCTTCGAAGCCACCTTGATTCCGATGTACTTGATCATTGGTATCTGGGGCGGTCCCAACAAAATCTATGCAGCGTTCAAGTTCTTCTTGTACACGTTGTTGGGTTCTTTGTTGATGTTGATCGCCTTGATCTATCTGTACACCCAATCGGGTGGCAGCTTTGACTTGGCCACTTGGCACAAACTGCCATTGCCAATGTCTGCACAAACCTTGTTGTTCTTTGCCTTCTTCGCTGCGTTTGCGGTGAAGGTGCCGATGTGGCCTGTGCACACCTGGTTGCCAGACGTGCACGTGGAAGCGCCTACCGGTGGTTCTGCTGTGCTGGCCGCGATCATGTTGAAGCTCGGTGCTTATGGCTTCTTGCGCTTCTCAATGCCCATCGCACCTGATGCTGCACACGAATACGCATGGCTCATGATTGCTTTGTCGCTCGTGGCTGTGGTCTACGTGGGCTTGGTGGCCATGGTGCAAGAAGACATGAAAAAGCTGGTGGCTTATTCATCGGTCGCACACATGGGCTTCGTGACTTTGGGTTTCTTCATCTTCAACGACATCGGTGTGTCTGGCGCAGTGGTGCAAATGATTGCCCACGGTTTTGTGTCTGCCGCCATGTTCTTGTCGATTGGTGTGTTGTACGACCGCGTGCACTCACGTGAAATCGCTGCCTACGGTGGTGTGGTCAACACCATGCCCAAGTTCGCTGCCTTTGCTTTGTTGTTCGGTATGGCCAATTGCGGCTTGCCAGGCACCGCAGGTTTCGTGGGCGAGTGGATGGTCATCTTGGGTGCCATCAAATACAACTTCTGGGTTGGCTTCGCTGCTGCCTCCGCCTTGATCTTCGGCGCGGCTTACACCTTGTGGATGATCAAGCGCGTGTATCTGGGCCCTGTGGGCAATGACCACGTCAAAGAATTGACCGACATCAACAGCCGTGAGTTTGTGATGTTGGCTTTGTTGGCAATCGCTGTGTTGGCCATGGGCATCTTCCCCAAGCCATTCACCGATGTGATGGATGTGTCCGTGGCTGACTTGCTCAAGCACGTGGCCATCTCCAAGTTGCCCCAATAAAGAGGGATTGAAAAATGTTTGAAAAACTGAGCATCGCTGCGGTTTATCCCGAAATGCTGTTGGCTGTCATGGCCATCGTCATTGCGATGGTGGACTTGTTCGTCAAGTGCCCACGTCGCACCACCACTTACGCTTTGTCGCTCCTCACCATCGGTGTGGTCGCGTACATGGAAGCCGTTGCCGCCACACAAGGCCAAACGGTTTATAGCTTTGGCAACATGGTGGTCTCTGACCCCATGGGCAGCTGGCTCAAGTGCTTTGCAGCTTTGGCTGTGATGGTCACTTTGGTCTACGGCCGTCCTTATGCTGCTGAGCGCGACATGTTGCGCGGTGGCGAGTTGTTCACCTTGGGTTTGTTTGCTTTGCTGGGCATGTTCGTCATGATCTCGGGCAACAACTTCCTCGTGTTGTACCTCGGCTTGGAATTGCTGACTTTGTCTAGCTACGCCATGGTGGCCTTGCGCCGCGACAGCGCCGTGGCCAGCGAAGCTGCGATGAAATACTTTGTGTTGGGCGCGATGGCCAGCGGCTTCTTGCTCTATGGCTTGTCCATGTTGTACGGCGCCACAGGCTCGCTCGACATCAGCACCGTGTTCAAGGCTGTGGCCTCGGGCCAAATCAAGCACCAAGTGTTGGTGTTGGGCTTGGTCTTTGTGGTGTGCGGCTTGGCATTCAAATTTGGTGTGGTGCCTTTCCACATGTGGATTCCAGACGTGTACCACGGCGCACCGACCGCCATCACCTTGATGATTGGTGGCGCGCCTAAGTTGGCTGCATTTGCCATGACCATCCGTTTGTTGGTGGAGGGCTTGTTGCCCTTGGCCGTGGACTGGCAGCAAATGTTGATGGTCTTGGCCATCTCATCCTTGTTGATTGGTAACTTGGCCGCTGTGGCGCAAACCAACCTCAAGCGCATGTTGGCGTTCTCGACCATTGCCCAAATGGGTTTTGTGTTGATCGGTTTGCTCTCGGGTGTGGTCAACGGCAACACCGCTGCCGCTGCCAACGCCTACAGCTCATCCATGTTCTACGTCATCACCTATGTGCTGACCACCTTGGCCACCTTCGGCATCATCTTGTTGTTGGCACGTGAAGGTTTTGAGAGCGAAGAAATCGCTGACCTCGCTGGCTTGAACCAACGCAGCCCCCTGTACGCAGGTGTGATGGCCGCTTGTATGTTCTCGTTGGCAGGTGTGCCTCCGCTGGTTGGCTTCTACGCCAAGCTGTCGGTGTTGCAAGCCTTGATCGCTTCAGGCCAAGCCGGTGCGATTGTCTTGGCTGTGTTTGCTGTGATGATGTCGCTGATTGGCGCGTTCTACTACTTGCGCATCGTCAAGGTCATGTACTTTGATGCCCCCATCACGGCCACCACCGTGTCTGCTGGCAACGACGTGCGCGTGGTCTTGAGCCTCAACGGCGCCTTGATCTTGATCTTGGGCATCTTGCCCGGTGGTTTGATGGCCTTGTGTGCCAAAGCCATTGTGTCTACGCTGGGTACCTAAGCACTTGCCACCTCACATAAGCCAGCTTTCGAGCTGGCTTTTTTCATGATGACTATGAAACCCACATCTGATGACCATTTGGTCGAACACACGCTAGACCACGTTGAGCTGCTCAAAGGCCACTTTTTGCACGCCTTTCGCGACACCGTGCGTTTGCCCAGCGGTGGCACCGCCACACGTGAGTTTGTGATTCACCCCGGCGCGGTGATGATCATCGCCATCCGCGACGATGGCCGTTTGGTGATGGAGCGCCAATACCGCTACCCCGTGCAACAAGTGATGATTGAGTTCCCTGCGGGCAAGCTCGATCCGGGCGAAGACCGTTTGGTGTGTGCCCAACGTGAGTTGCTAGAAGAAACCGGCTACCGCGCCACCGAGTGGGCCCATGCGGGTGTCTTGCACCCCGTCATCAGCTATTCCACCGAGTTCATCGACATTTGGTTTGCCCGCGGCCTGACCCAAGGCGAGCGACAACTGGACGAAGGCGAGTTTCTCGATGTGTTTGATGCCAGCGTGGAAGAGCTGTTGGCTTGGTCACGCGACGGCCAACTGACGGACGCCAAAACCCTCACAGGTTTGCTCTGGTTGCAAAACCACCTCAGCGGCGCATGGCCCCTGCAATGGCAGCGCATCTGACTGTGGCAACGCGTGTGAGACCTGCTGCGGGATAATTGAGCCATGAAAGTGTTAGACCTTCAATGCGCCCAACACCATGTGTTTGAAGGCTGGTTTGGTTCCGAAGACGATTACCAAAGCCAGCTCACACGTGGCTTGCTGAACTGCCCCATGTGCGGCGATGCCAGCGTGACCAAAAAGCTCAGCGCTCCACGTTTGAACCTGAACACCACACGTGGTGAGCGCGATGCAACAGGCACTGCCTCGCAGGCCTCGTCTACAAATGCCAACCCTGTTGCTGATGCCTCCGCTTCTGCGCTTGCCGCGACCGAGGCCTCGGCCAACGCAGTGCCAGCTCTGCCTAGCTTGCAAGAGGTGGCTAACCTAGAGCCCGCGCAGCTGCAAGCCGCTTTGCTGAAGATGGTGCGTCACGTGGTGGCCAACACCGAAGATGTGGGCAGCAGCTTTCCCGAAGAAGCCCGCAAGATGCACTATGGAGAAGCTGAGGCACGCAACATTCGCGGCCACGCCACACCTGAAGAAACTGAAGGGTTGATCGACGAAGGCATCGCCGTCATGCCTTTGCCACTGCCTGACGTGCTCAAAGAGCCGTTGCAGTAAACCGCTGCACCGCGGCGAGCGTTTGCGCCAACGCATCGGGTGCATCACAGGGGATGACGATGCGCTCGTCCATGCCGCGCAGCCAAGTGAGTTGTCGTTTGGCCAACTGCCGCGTAGCCGCAACGCCCAACTCGTGCAGTTGGGGCAAGATGCTTTCTGGGGCGGCGCCTACAGCCTCTGCACGGTCGAGCAACTCCCACGCTTGGCGGTACCCCACACAGCGCATGCTGGGCAAATCGATGTGCAAGTCACCTCGCGCACGCAGGGTTTGTACTTCGGCCAGAAATCCTCCCGCCAGCATGATGTCAAAGCGCAGCGCAATGCGCGCATGCAGCCATGCGCGGTTGACGGGCTCTAGCGAGAGCAGGGGCATAGTCAGTGCTGGTTGCGTTGCACGCGTGGCGTCTGCTTCAGCAAACCATTGCGACAAAGCTTTGCCGCTCACGCGCCACACTTCGAGTGCGCGCGAGATGCGCTGTGCATCGTTGGGGGCGAGTCGTTCGGCCGTGATGGCATCGACCTTCGCCAGTTCGGCATGCATAGCAGGCCAACCCAAGGCGAAGGCTTGTTGCTCGATTTCGGCGCGCAGCTCGGGCTGTGCAGTGGGCAAGTCTTCAATGCCATCGCGCAAGGCTTTGAGGTAGAGCATGGTGCCGCCTACCAGCAGAGGCAGCTTGCCGCGCGCGCGGATGTCGGCCATCAAGGTGGTGGCATCGCGGGCAAATTCAGCCGCGCTGTAGGCGTGCAGTGGGTCGCGAATGTCAATCAGGTGGTGCGGCACTTGTGCGAGTTCATCGGCATTGGGCTTGGCCGTGCCAATGTCCATGCCGCGATACACCAAGGCCGAATCCACGCTGATGATTTCAACGGGCCATGCTTGGGCGATCGCCAAAGCTGCTGCAGTTTTACCGCTGGCCGTCGGACCAACGAGGGCGATGGCGTCAACGGTCCAGCCTTGTGCCAGATGCGATGCGTTAGACACGCGGGCCTCCACGGCGCAACACCAGCAGCCAAGCCGACAGCGCAGTGATGACAGACCAAAACGCGATGCTTTGCGCCATGGGCAGCGCAGAGCCGTCTTGCACCGCACCCAGCCACAGCCCTGTGATGAAAGCTGCCACCATCATCAAGAAGCCGCCTAGGGCCGATGCCGCACCCGCCGCTTTGGGGAAAGGCCCCACCGCACCACTTTGACCGCATGGCTGATGGATGCCGTGCGCCAAGACGAACCAATAAAACGGCCCCATCAGACTCACCACACTTTGCCCACCCAGCCACGCATTGAGTGCCATCCAGCCGCCGCCTACCAAGCTGAACACCCCGCCAATGGCGACCGTTTGCGTCACGCCAAATCGAGCCAACAAACGACGGCACAACACGGTGCCCAGTAAATAAGTGAAGGCCATCGAAAACAACAACAACCCGTATTGCCAGCGCGCCAATCCCAACAAGTTGATGAAAACGAACGAAGACGATGCCAAGAAGGTAAAGAGCCCGCCGTATGAGCCAATCGACACACAGGTGAACGCCACAAACGTGGGGTGGCGCAGGATGTGCCACCACGTCTTTGCTA
>ERZ650304.1177-NODE-1177-length-10597-cov-9.180611_pt1 | contig 10597 bp, 1 predicted proteins | sample MGYA00376240_ERZ650304 | MGnify/ENA primary metagenome ERZ650304 (study PRJEB26733, sample SAMN07839271) | wastewater metagenome | biome: small river; feature: stream; material: water | place: USA: North Carolina | collected 2016-03-01 ...
AACGTTCGACCCACCAAGAGTCACAGTCCCTGGCTCAGGGTGGTTCGATCGGTCCTGGCCCCAATCTTTTTCCCTTCGAAGAACACGTGTCATCGAGGGAACGAGAGTGGGAGCCATTGTCAATGCCTTCCACTCCTAATACTAGTATTTATAATAATCTACAATCTAGTGGTCTGGGACTGAAGTCGATCAGTTGTGATCCAGGATCCAGCTCTTCTGGTCTGGGACTGAAGTCACTCAGTTGCGATCCAGGATCCAGCTCTTCTGGTCTGGGACTGAAGTCACTCAGTCATGATCCAGGATCCAGCGCTTCTCTCCTTGTGCAAGATAAGCTCTGTGAATCACAGGGTGGTTCTTCTCTTAGCTCGAAGTTGTTTGATCTTACAATACTTGGGTTGAACCCAGTTGACTATGTTTCAGTCACTGGTAGTAGCACATATCAAGCAAACTTTCCTCCACTTTCTCTGAAAACCTCCAAGCGTTTCCTTCACTCTACGTGGAGCAAACCTCCTTCTACTCTTAGAGAGAGTCTCATGTTTTGTAACTTGGATCAAGAAAAACCTTCAGCTGGGTCACCAATGAAGTCAGTCCCTCGGGTGAAATTTAATCCATCTACGACACTATTAACTAGTATGTTGATGGCCCATCTGCAGGACCGACACTTCTGGAGTCCCATGAGAGGGGGGGGTAAGCCTATCACTAGTAGGGAGTACTACTCTCGTGCAGCTAAGCGTCCTCTACCGAAGCTTCCATCCCATCCTCCGTTAATAAACCCAATTGTTTTGCCAATACCCCAGCTAGCAGGGATGCAGATGGCTGTTGCTAAATCTACAATTGTGGATGAATTGGGACTCTTTTCTCTCAATGGTGCAGACACTGATGTGCTTCTATGCACTTATGCGGGTACTAAATTGCGAGATTTAACTAAAGTTACGGATGAGTCTCCTCGATTTGACTATCTCTGGGAAAATACTAAATCTACTCTAATCATAGATGCTTTTCTACAGCACTCCTGCTATGGACGTTATGCCAATGATGCGCTGTATGAGAGTAGATGCAATGCCATGATAGTGGAGAGAAATGGTAAGGTTTATTTGGTGTCTACTCGACCCATTGCTCCGAATGAAGAGATTTTTGTCAACTATGGGGCAGGCTATTGGGCCTCAAGATTTCATAGATTTGCGTCTGCTGGTACCACTGAACTCTCGCCTCTTCAAAGGGATCTAGTCAAAGCTTATCACCTTATTCCCCTTCCAGATGGTACGGCACGAACTAATTTAGATGGCAAGTCTCTCAAGCGTCCAGTGATAAACTCCTTCCCTTTACCGAATGTGCAGAGAGAGCTTACTTTATCCAAGCGACAGATTCTATCTGATACATTTGGCTCCTCCAAAAATCTTAGTCTGGCTATATCGATGACTGACTATGACAATTCCTCTTGGTACCATCTTCTTTCATCTCTGCTTACTAATCCTCTGTCCTCTTCGGTTAAGATACTCAAAGACTTCTTATTTCATTATGGAGAAGTTGCAAAATTAAGAATATGGAGAAGAAAGGAGCAAAAACATTACCCGGCCTGTGTATCTGATGGCTCCTGCGGGTTTCAATTCCTGTATCAGATGTTTCTACGAGGGGTGAGAACAAAAGAAGGCTACCCTCCTGATGATTTTCCTGTACTTCTAGAAGATGATCACAGAGAAGCATTCCTAGCTTTTCTGAGAAATATTGTGGCTAGATACGACCTAGTACCAGCTTCAAGGAAACCATCAGCTCTAGCCCACATAGAATTTTACCTTAACTGGATTAACTCACCTGAACCCCGTGACTCCTTTCCGCAGGAGCACTGGATAGATGATGGATCGGTGAATCTATTTGCGGAGAAGGACTACCCTTTTTCTCTTGCGATTGGAGATACTAACATGGAACACTCCTTCATCTCCAAAGATTGGATTGAAGTGTTCAGTGACTCTTCGATTACTAGAGTAGAACCGGAATTCACGCTGGGTGAAACAGTAGATCTCATTCAACGTAATAACATGGGTATCTTACTTGGTGCACACTTCTTTCCTCTTCCCTCTCTAGCTAACCCTATGGATGAACTTAATAATGCGCTATACTCACTAGCACAAAAGCTTCGGCTGAACTATACTGCTGTAAACACCCCTAAACAATTGATTAGTAATATGGTAGTGTCCGGGCATAGTATTGAGCTTTTGAGGAGAGAATATCACCTTCCAAGTATAATGGAAATGTCCAACATACATTGTAATACGACTCTCTCATCGGAAGTTTGCTCTGCAATGCAGGAGCCCCTGCCCTGCGAGGAAGTCTCTAATGGCACTGCTACGCAAAATATTCCTCCTGTCACTCCTGTGGAATCGCTCCAAAACAATTCCTGTATCTTCATATCTCCTCCCAAATTGGATATCCTTCTTGATACTTTTGGATTAGATGCTAAGTTGGGCATTTCGCTCTCTCAAGACTCATCTGATAGTGAGGCACAACAGAGCATGGAACGTCTGATCTCGTCCTTACTGTCTAACTCCTCACAGGAAGCAGGAGAGGTTCTTCGTAGTCATCTTCTTTTGGACCCCACCCTTAAACTGAGACTTTGGAAACCTATGACAAAACAGTTGTATGGTAAATGTATTCCTGATGGCACATGTGGCTATCAGTTTATGTATCAGATGTATCTAAGAGGACTCCACAAAGTTGATGGTGAACATTTTCCTGACCTCTACTCTGATGAGCATTGGTCTGATTACAAAACTTATCTTCAAAGTCTGGTCTTGAAATTTGAGACCTCGCCCAGGCACACGGATGAAGTGGAGCAAGTAAGGCATTATCTTACCTGGCTCGACACACCGATTGAAAAACGACATAAATTCTCTAAAAAATACTGGTTAACATCAGAAGCAGTGCGTAAATTTGCTGCTGAGGACTCACCACTGACCTTTGTCACTTCTAACCCGTCCCGAAGGTTTCCTGTTCTTGGAAAGGGGTGGGGGTATGTAGACTGGGACTCTGTACTGCCTTACAAATTTGAAGGTTTCACTCTCCTGCAGGTAGAAGATCTCATTCAACGGGACAATTTTGGAATTCTCACAGACGATCACTACTTTCCTCTTCCAACCACAACTGATTTGAGCAGCGGTCTTGGAAAGGCCTTATTTGCGCTGGCCACTAATCTTCGGTCCAATTGGCTGTGTGTATCCACTCCACGTAATTTAATCACCCTGCTCAGTTCATCTCCTAGTACCCCTGGCGCTATTGTTCCTACCCCCAGGGCGTATCATACTGATGCGAATGGTGATTATATTAAGGTAGTCAAGGTCGTAACTGTTATAGACTTCTCCGATGAGTCCTCTCCTGTGGAGTATACCGTTCCACTGCCTGGTGTAGCAAGGGTTGCAACCTCCTCTGAGGCTGCTGCTGTGCAAGACTCTCCACTGATTCTTCTCCCTGAGCAAAAGAAGAAGAAGAAGAAGAAGCCGGTTAAACCCAAAATGCTCACTAAATCACAGTACCGTCTACCGTGGAACAATCCTGAATGGGGGGCGACTCCCATTACACCGAAAGCAGATCTCCTCATCATAGGTGCATCGATTGAGAAATCTTTCCGTGTTGGGGCACCTGGTATTCGTAATATCAAGAAATCGGTGAAGGCAGTACAATCGTATCTGCAGGATAAAGTAGCTGACAATAAGCCTTTTGAAGATGCTTCCCTAAAAATTAGGCATCAGAAAAAAGGATGGAAAAAGAAGCAGAAAACCAAAATGAAAAAGAGGATGAAAAAGACTCCCTTCATCCCAGAGCAAGGAAGCAAACCATTCTCAGAGCTTTACCAATACGTCCTAGAGAACTCTGACTCGTTAGGGCTTTACCATCACGGTCCTTTGGGGGACTCTGATATATCGATATGTGCGTTAAACGTCAACTCTTTGTCTACCACTAAAATGTCTGAGATTCTTGCTGTCCTAATGCTTCTGGACATTGATGTAATGGTGCTCACGGATACGAGACATAAAGAGTCAACGTGCAAAAGCTACACCTCTCAGGTTAAAAGTCTACTTGGCCCTCACACTAAGTGTTTTCACTCTCCAATTGCCCCTCACAAAAATAAACGGGGTCTTAGCAGTAGTGTCGGGGGACAACTGATTATTGTATCTCATAAGTGGGCTGGGGCGGTTAGCGACCACTTTCATGATCCATCTAACTTAGGACTGGTAGCAGGAATTAAGGTTACTACTGGTAAAGGTAGCCTACTGATAATGGGAAACTACTGGCCATACCCTCCTGCAGAACAAGATGGACAACATGGACTCTGGGCACGTACTGCTCACTATCTGCAAAACAAGAAAATTAAGAAATCTCCTACTGAATACATTCAGAACTTTGTCTCCACCAAATCGGACAGGCACATAGCTCGCTCGGAGTCTAATGTTACTATTCTATGTGGAGATTTTAATCACTCCTGGGATTCAGGAAAATATCGTCTTAATAAATGGGCCACATCGAACAACTGGGGATGTCCATCTATTGAGCATTCGGAACTCTCTAAACAGCCTATCTTTACTTACACCAAGAAGGATAGAGACTGTAGCTGGATAGATCATCACTTGATTGCACCGGCATCGGAATCCTGTAGGGTCCTTAGCACACGCTCATTTAATGGCTCATACTGGAGTGGTGTATCGGATCATCGACCGATTCTGATTAATGTTGCTGTGCCAGGAGGTAGAGGTGAATCAGGTGTCATTCACAACCCTTACCCAGAGCAGCCTCTTCCCAGTCCCAAAGTTTTTGTTGACAGAGCAGATAGGAAGAGAGTTAGATTATATCGTAAATCATTGGCGGAATATCGGAAGTGTGTTGATCCTCCTATTACTGATGAACAGGCTTACTCCAACCTCCTCAACCTAACCTGCCAGTCGGTGAATGTGGCTTCCAAAGTGTTTGCTCGACGAAAGTCTAGAGGCAAGCGCTCTTCCTACAAAGATGGCTGGAGTCCCACTGCGATGGCCTTGAAATTTCAACGAATAGCTATTCTGGATATATTAGGTCATATTCAAGGCACAAAGCGGAAAAAGATCTGGCAATCAGTCTTTGAGCAATCTGTGGGAATACTAAAAATAGTCAAGGCTTGGATAAAGTCAGTAATTAAGCTTAACTGGAAATCGCCTAAGGAGGCCTGGGATATAATGGAGTCCACTGCTTATGGCCCTAGTTACTGGAAGTCACTAGATTCTCTCGCCACCTCTACATTTTGTATTGACTGTCTTGAGGATCTCTCCAAGAAGTTGCATGGCAAGCAGCGACAACAGCTGCGGGAAAACATTAATCAGGCGGTGAGGCTGAGAGAAAAAATGGTCACAGAAGGTAAACTCAAGCAGTACAATAAGGCGGTTCTACGAGAACAAGCTACATACAATCCGCTTACCTCTGTGACTTTAGCCTCTGGAGAAATTCTTGAAGATCCTCTTGCAGTACACCTTGCTCACACAGAGCACTACGCAAAAGCCTTCTCGGTTCCCCCTCAGCATGCGGATGGTATTCATCATGCAGACTGGAAATGGCAGACAGGAGGCTCTAAGGCAGAGTTTCTAGCAGCCATTCATCACCACCATATACCTGTGAAATATCAAGATATCATCTGGGATGCAATGCAGCCCCCTCCAGCCTCAGCTGAAGTAAAGGGTGAACTTACCTCTATTTTTGTAAAACCCCCGACTTTTCATGAATTCTGCAATGCAATATCATCAAAGCCTGGCAAAACAGCGGGTGGAATAACGGGGCTCACCTATGACCACATGAAGGCGTGGTCCAAATTATATAAAAAAGATGTGTATGATAATCTCCTCAAAACATGGCTATCGAAGGATGCACCGGACTGGTGGAAATGGAGGTGGTTATGCCCCATTCCCAAGTCCTCTGAAGATAATACGCTGGCAGGCCAACGTCCAATTATGTTAGTTGAGGTGGTGCGGAAAACATGGATTGCCCTCATTGTTCATCGAATCAATGCAGCCTGGAATAAGTTTGATATTCTGCATTGCTCACAGCATGGCTTTAGACGAGCAAGAGGAACTGATACAGCGCTAATGGGACTTCAAGCTATGTTCGAGCAATCTGCCTCCTCGGATTCCCCCTTATATCTCTCTTCTTGGGATATTAGCAAAGCCTTCGACTCTCCTAGCAAGAATGCCCTTAGGTTCAGTTGGATTCGACTGGGGGTGCCTGAGGATATTGCAAATTTTTTGGTTTCACTTGATGAGAGTGGGCACACGATTGTACGAACCCCACACTCTCAGAAGGTATGGAGGAAAAAGCGATATAGAGGGTTCCCTGCGGCCACAGACAAAGTAAAGGCTCTATTTCTTGATGCTGTCAGAGGGGCAGGTCAAGGAGATGTTGGAAGTCCCATCAACTGGGATGCAGTCTTCGACATATTACTATGTGCTCTCTCAACGGTTGACGGAGACAGATTCTTCACTCATGGATCATCTGAGAGAATTTATCCCTCTCAGGATATTGCATATGCTGATGACCTCCTCTCGGGCATGTCTTCAATAGAGGGCCTTCAAGAGAAGGCGAAAATAGTCTCAGCATTTGCAATAATATTTGGACTCGATATTGCTAAGTCCAAATTAAGGTCCTTTATCCATAACTCACATGATGACAAACATATTCCTTTGAGCTTTAATATTTATACCTCGGGATGGATTGAACACTCTGTCCCGATAGCGTCCACTGGGTCTCTTAAAGCACTTGGAATGGTTTATGACATCTCAGCTCCTCAGCTCCACAAAACTCAGTTTGAAATTTCGAAGGTAAAGGCAGAGCGGTCATGTAACATCATCCGTAGATCTAGGGGATCCCGGGCTCAGCTTTCTACAGTGATCTCAACCTGTGTTATGAAAAGGGCTGAATACACTGGTAAATTTTCTGCCTTAACTGACTCTCAAACGCAGGAGTTAGATAAAGTATTCACTCACGCGTTCAAGGATTTGACACTCAACCTTAACTCATTTCCTGATGCGCTCATCTACTTGGATAGGAACCTTGGAGGGCTTGGGTTTCCAAAACTTTCGGACTGTGTTGGGGAAGCGAAATACTCTATGCAGCAAAGGCATCTTCATGCTCAAGGGATGGTGGCGAATACCATGGACACCTTACTTTATAACGGAGTAGTACAGTCCTCCCAAACTCCCTATGCTGCCACGGGAGTTATAGTAGCGGCACCTCAGGAGCTCTCTCCAAATTTTTGGGCGAACAGTCTCCTCAGATTTGCAGACGAGGGAGATATCTCACTATGTCGTCAAGGACCATTTCCTCGGCGATCCTCCACCACTTCTATTGTTACGGGAGCTCGACCTTCCTCTCAGCAGCACCTCTGGAGTTTTGTGGACAGCCGGAATATCTCAGTCTTAGGAGATCTTTACTCATACATCCCTGGAAGCCCCCCGACCTGGCAAGACTTTAGCAACACTTCTGGAAAGGACCTAGCTGAACTTCAACAGGGAGATCCCCCAGAAGATCTCATCACTCTCAGGACTAAGCAATACTGGCGACCCTCGTCAGATGCTAAGGATCACTTTACTAACGAAATTATTGAAATTCTGGGTTTCACGGAGGGGGACTCACCACTTGTTAACTACAGGCTCCTCGAGACTAACTTTGAGAAACAGGCAGCTGGAATGCTAAGTTACATCCGGCCCCCGAAAACGGACACACTACTTGGAGGAGCATCTGTAAATTCTCTGACTGCAATTGAACTATTGGGTTCCTCCCCGTCCCGTATATTTCTCAATCCTCCCCTTGAAGGAGCTAAACTGAGACAAATAGGTTTTATCTCTACTCCCACTGGTTATCAACTTCCTCGAGATCTGAGTAGAATTTTACCTTGGATTCCCTCTGAGATACTTCTAGCACTTCCGCTATTAGGACCCTTCTCAATCTTTTCTGATGGCTCCTGGTCCCCATCTGGTCCGCCACACTCGCATGTCACTGGCCATAATGCATCTCATCATGGCACAGCTGGTATAGCTATTCTCAGCGATCTTCCTAATTGGAGAGAGCTTCCTATTCTTACCTTTCAGATAAATAATGGCCAAGAGTTAGGAGCGATTGCAGCCTACAGTATGGAAGTCTTGGGAATACTTGTAGGTCTGTCCATAGCGTCGCATGTCCCTGATATGGATGTCACAATTTGCTCGGACTGTCAATCGGCGGTCACTAAATTACAGAAAAGCAGATATCGCACTACAGCAATACGAGCAAAAACCAGGGATGCCTCACTGCTAGGAGCTGCAATCACTTTATGGAGAAATAATGGTAAAGTAAATATAAAATGGGTGAAAGGGCATCCGGAAAAGGTGGAAGCTGATGCATCTGAGTGGACTAGGGAAATGTGGGGCAACCACCTGTCAGACAGAGCGGCAGCTGGGGTCCTTGGATCAATCTACCAATATCAGAACCTCTTCTCCAATATGTTAATGCTCACACCTTTTCCTCCGATGGATGCTCTTGCCTTAACGACACATCTTGTCCCGACTGGATCTTGGTACTTCGGTAACAGCAAGGGTCAATTACTTTCATCTTCTATAGTTGAAAAGATTCATGTCAAAAGGCTGACCAGGTACCTTGCAGAGAGGGATGAACATCGAGCTAAGCGGTTTCTCCCAGCGAAATGGCACAAGTTTGTCTTCCCTCTTACAGCGAAACTATGGGGAACAGCTACCTCCTCGACGATGAGAGGTATGAAAGTTCGTCTAATGTTTGACAAACATTGTCACCCTGGGAATCTTGCGAAGAAACACAAGGACATTGATGCATTTGAGCTTGCTGCAGAGTGTCCCTTTTGCGCAGAATCTGACTCGGCGTCTCATTGGTCTGTTCAATGCACTGCTCTTCCTCGAACAAACAGTATTCGAAGCTCAGCCATTACTCACATTAAGGGAATGATAAAGGGAGCAATAGCAAAACATACAGTTCAGGAATTTAAAGCAGCACTACGACATCTAGGTGATGACTACCTATCCTTCCTGAATGGTCACAGGAAATCACCGGAAGTATGGATGGGACTATGGACGCCAGAGCAACTTGATGTATTTGGATCAAATGCGTTCTATCCCTTTCCCTTAGTGGCAGCCCTCAAGAAGCTGTTTTTAGCTATTGGTACTTATCTTACGGAAACTGTTATCAAAATATGGCAATCTCGGCAAACAGCTGAATGCGAACTTGCCACCATTCATCAGAAGACTCCTATTCCAAACTACACAGCACCAACTCATCTCTTCAACCCAGTTAATGCAGATCTCCCACCTCACTCTGAGATGGAGATTGAGGCTATCGTCCGATCTGCGGCGGTGGTTGCACCTGTGCGTGCTCAGAAGGTCAACAACTCATCCTCCACTAAGCGGAAGCTAAAGCCAAGGAATGCGGTGACGGTCATTGAAGCTCCTCAGACTGCCACTGTGGAGGGCCCCACACTCAGTGTTCCTCCAGCAATGCAGGTCTCGGATCTTTCTGAAGCAGTAGCTAACTCTCATGAAGTTCCTCCGCAGGCCATCCAGGAATACAAAGGCAGGTTTAACCAGGCAAGCAAACCCCCTAAGCGCAAAGCAGGATGGACGCCGGAAATGAAATTCAGAAATGGTATTACAAAGAAATCTCAAACTCACTGGAGAGACAAAGCAAGGGAGTTACCGAAGACGAAGGCTAAGATCTCGGTAGCGTCTCTCGTTTACATGCAAGGTCCTTGTGAACCTCCTCTCAGAAGACAGAAGCAATCGAAGCCCAATCAAGGTCCACGTAAACCAGTTCAACCTACCCTCAAGCCGTCTCCCAAGGTGGAAGGAGGCGACAAGACTGGATCGTCGGCATTACTGACGGCTTTACATAGTCCTGTCAGAGGTCACGACCCTAGTGCCATAGGCTGGCACCTATCTCGCATTAGTTGCTATAGTTTAGTAGTTTTTGTGTTTGCTGTTTTGGCACATGATAGGTTTACAGAACTAGTGTAGAAGTGATGAGTGGAATATAATGTTGTTTCCTGTTGTTATCTTTTGCAATATTTTCGCCGTAAAATTAAATTTGACTTTTTAAAAAAAAAAAATCTAACTATTATTAAAATTGTATCAAATTTTTCGAAATTTTTATTTCTATCAATTCTTAATCAATCTCGCTACTTTTTTGCTCTGTGTATCCTAAGAAATCATATCTCAAGGTCATCCAGCAAAAATTTGTTAAAAAGTCGCTTCAAAATTCGTCAAAAAATTGTCAAGTTATATACTTCGACATTTTACCAACTCTTGAAGTCAACTATCTACGAAAGTTTAATCTAAGGAAAGTTAATATAAGATGTCTAGTATGGAATCTACCTCCAGTAAGGAAGCGATGGAATCTAAAGTGGATATACCTAAGAAAGGTCCAAATGTCTTTGGACCGTCCAAAATTCAAAAGATAAATTTCGTAGTCGTTAGTTCCTATATGTTCTCCCAACTTATAGGGACCGTCTGCTTTTTCACCAAATCTTTTAGCAAGTAAGCCGCGATAAGAATATTCGTTGTCGCGATCTTTTTTAAATTGTTTTAGG
>ERZ650304.1179-NODE-1179-length-10591-cov-3.855828_pt1 | contig 10591 bp, 12 predicted proteins | sample MGYA00376240_ERZ650304 | MGnify/ENA primary metagenome ERZ650304 (study PRJEB26733, sample SAMN07839271) | wastewater metagenome | biome: small river; feature: stream; material: water | place: USA: North Carolina | collected 2016-03-01 ...
CATGCAATTTCTTTTTTTACAATAATTTTAGTCATTTACTATAATTGTTAAAAACATAAATAAAATTCAGGCATATAGCCTCATTTGGTTAAACTCTTTTTGCTTTTTGCTACAAGCAGATCTTTTATGAAGCACATATGCTGTTATCAATGCAACTCATATTGTCAATGATGCTTGTTTTATGATCATTTGTTGTTTGATTTAGGAAGTAAAATCTCTCAACTTTTGATTTTAGCATAATACTCTTTTGACTTCATAGGTTTTCATCATGTGTATTCATTTGTGATCTCATAATCTTCATCAAATCCCCAGTCTTTGGGTTTTGGGAATATTACCTTGTACATCAATATGAATACGAGTATTCAGCAAATTCATGCCAAAACTCGCTGTCATGCATTCCATGAAATAGGGTCTAGTGTCATAATATAGTATAATAAAAAAAATAAATAACAATGAAAGTGCTAGTCCATAGCACAATAGTAATGTATCTTTATATTGAATTGCTCACACCAGTTCATCAGATCTTTCATAGTAGTGCTTTGACTAAAATTCTTTTCAATGTGCATTACTAGCTTCTTGATACCTCTCTTTGACTTTGTGAACATTGAAGGCTCATTGTATTTGTCAGTCAGATCTTTTGCATATGCTCATTCAGTGTCAACTCTTACTGATAAGAATTCATTTCTAAGATGTTCAAATTCATTCATGTGCAATGTGAAACAAAATAAATATAACACCATGATACAAAAACAATCTGTTTTTGCAACCTTTTGTTTCCCAAAATCGTTGACAGTTGGTTTTATTTGCTTTTCCTATTTTTGAAAACTAAAAAAAACTGCTAAGATAGCAGTTTCTCCTATTATTAGTAATTACATAACATGTGTATCACCTTCCCATGATATGACAGTTTTTTCATCAAGCTCTCAATCTCTTAAGAATTTTATCAGCAATCAATCTTGCTGTGTTCCTCTGTCAGCTCTCTTGAGGTACACAAAGAAATCATCATCATATTGTACAGTTGCAAGCAATCAATCAAGCACTGCTTTTATTTCTCCTTGCTCATTCTTTGCAGGTAGTTCAGCAATTATTGCTTCAAGTTCTGTTTCTTGTGGTATTCCTTCATCACCTTCAGCTTTAGTTGCCATTTCAAGCAATTTCTGTTCAAGTTCATTTGTAAACATAGTAATATTGATCAATAAAATAAATAAAATTATTGTTTCAGCATCTTATATATTCTTGCAATAATCACAAGCATTCTTTTGTCTAGTGTTCAAAGCTCTCAAGATCGTATTTTATCATCAGATAACATCTTTAATGCTGAAATATCATCTGCTGAAACATCTCAGATGATGCTTGCAGACTTCTCAGCTGTCTTGATTTCATCAGTTTTTACTGCTGGGGTAGTAGTTAGCCAGTCCTTGATATATTTTGTTGGATTTGATCGTCATTTTACTGCTGATTTATCTCAAGTGATCTTCAATCAGAAATGCAAGTGAACTCATCTTGATAATCATGTGTTTCACATCATTCATAATTGAAAGTTTGCAGGTATAATCAATCATGTCACAACTTCTTTGTTTATATATGCAAGATGACAGTAAAAAGTTGAATATCAATCTGCTGAAATTACTTCAATGAAGTGTCAAAATCCTTTTTCATCTCGTCATGTTCTGACTTTTCATGCATGTGCTGAATATACAGGCACTGCAATTCATGCTGAAGGTCATGCATAATCTAATCATAAATGATATGGTCGCACTGTATGAGTAGAATAGTATTGTGGATCAGCTCCCCGCTCTTGTGTCAATCTCCAGTCTTTGGATCTTTCACCTTTTACTGGTCTGAATAATACAATGTTATCAAACATCTTGTATATCATTGTTACTATGTAAATCATAAACCTTTTGAACTGGCTCATCTGAAATCTGCTTGCTTGCTTGGTTCTCACTAGTTTTCATTGTATCGGTTTTGTCTTCATCAGCTCTTTGCTTGTAGAAGAATGTGAGTGCTAACATTACAAGTGGAATGAATTCTGTTGATTTCAATACTCATACAATAGCAAGATAGCATGTTGTGAAAACTAAAACAACAGCCATAAGTCTTGGGGTACTCGTCAACCAGTCAGGTAATCTCATGATATGAATAACAAAAAATATAAATAAGTGATAACTATTAGTTATCAATCTTTTTACCAGTAAATTTTGCAATTATTATCTGTGTCAGTTGTGTTGCAGTTATTCACATAGCTATTCAAGCAAGAATTCAATACACAAGCCAGTTGTCACTTTGTTCAACTCAGCTTACACATTGGTGTGTTATTTCTTGATTTCTAATATAAACAATTCAAACAATACAAAAAAATGTTGTCAATGATCTAGTAACCTTTTCAAATGAATTTTGTGAAGTCTCTGACATGCAATGTGCCATTTAGATATAAAGTGAATATTACTCATATAACAAATCAGACTGATAAGCCTGCATAAAAGAATGTTTGATAATCATGCATTTGCAAATTCTATGTAAGTATAAATAAACTTCTAGTATTCAATCCATGCTGATGCATTCATAACCATTTGTAATGGATTTGTTAATCGTGTTGCACATACAAGTCTTACATTCAAGTAATCTGTTAATGCGGTAACTGGTATATTGCAATCTATCTCATAAGTTCTATGCTCTTGATCATGCTGTATTGCTGTTGATATAGTTGCAACAGCTGATCAATTTTTGTCAAGGAATGCACTTGAATTCTCATTGCTTCAAACAGTTCAATGTCTTAGTGTCAATCTCACTTTTTTCACTATTCATGTTTTTATCACTCATTTTCTTGACTGTGTACTTGATGAGTTTGACGCTAGCCATAGACAAAAAGTGGCTGCATCAGCAGGTGTTGCTGATACTGTTTTTCAGAATTGCACTAAGTATCATTTAGCCATATTATAGCAATTGTAATAATAAAATAATATCAGTAGCAATTGATGTTGGTGCTACTGTATAAGTAGCATTTACAAGTTTTAGATTAAACCAATCTCACTCATTGACATCAATATTGATTGAATTATAAGACATCGGTGGATTTGTACTTGCAAAATCTGTTGTTCATATTGAAGTGTCAGTTGTTCAATTCAGATGAAAGAAATACTCTGATAATCATAAAGATATAGTCGCATTTGTAGAACATCTAGGACTTATCATTGCACCTATTACTTTTCACTTATATGGAATTCTACATCTTACTGTATCACTTGAAGAAGAAACTCAATCACCTATGTATGTTGTCAATCAAGATGTCGGTGTGTATCATGTAACTCATGCAGGTAATATGCAATAAGATCATACAAACTCACATTCAGGTGGCTCAATCACAAGCAGAAAATTGAATTGCAATGTTCATGGTTTTGTTCATCGTGTCGGTGTAAGCCATTTTATATTCACTATATCTCAAGCAGTCACATCAGCTGACATTGATAAATTCCAGAATGATCAATTTGCTCAATTCGTTGTTATGTTTGTAGCTATTGTGTGAGTTATTACATCTCAGTTGGGCTTTATTACTTGCAAGTACATTGTTGACTGTTCAGCAGTGCCAGCAGTTCAAATATTTCTTATTTCAATAAATAGCTTTTTCAATACTCAAGAAGTTGGCACATACAATCTAGGGTCATCAGCATCAATTGTTGTTCACTGCAAAGCATTTCCGAAATAGTAATTGCTTGCATTTGCAGGCGTTGAAAGACTTCATCAATTACTGATCTGCATTGTATAAGGTCAAGAAACCTCTCATCAACTTGCATTACCATGCAGTGCTGATCTAAATCAATCATGTATTGAATGAATGTCATGCATATTAGTACTCTTCAATGATAAATTTAGGAACTACTCATTCCCCAATTATACTCAGTGTTTGATCATTTGGAGATACAGGCAAGATTATATCTGTCCATTTTCATGCAGGACAAAATCTATGAAATGATGATGTGCTTGCAGGTCATGCAAATCATGTTTCTTTTATATACACATAGCAATCATATGATGCTGGGTATATTGAAACCATTGAAGTTGCTGAGTTCAAGACCGCACTATCAACTGCACCACTTGCAACAACTGTTGTAAGTCTTTGCACAGCTAGTGGCCTTCTTCATGGTACTAAAGGAATAGGATTATTGCTTCTATCCCTTGTAAGTGATCGTCAGAATACAGTCATTTTTTGTATAAAGTATAATATAAATTAAGCACAACTGAAATGTATATCAAGATTTATTCAATATTTAGTAGCAAAATTATCAAGACTACATGAAGGTGTTCAAGTTGCATCTGTTCTTGCTCGCATTTCGATAGTGTCACCGTCTGCAAAAGATAAATCTTCATTTGATGTAGTTACTCCTGGTCACCCTCCTGATCCATTTGCAACTGCTTGAGTTCCAAAGGCTGCTCAGTTTTTGTATATTCTTCAATATGCATTGCTTCAACTTCAGCTTGCACTTGTAATTCTGAATGTGACACTATATGTGCCAGTTTTTTTGATAGTTCACTGAAACAATTTCACATATGTTGTTGAAGTTGTTGATCATGATGATGTTCAAGTACTTGCAACTATACTTCAAGCAACAACTTTTCAAGCATATCTTGCAAGCTGTGCCGGATCCACAAATTTATTAGTTGCAGTTCATGTATTCGCTTCAGCATTTGTTGCTTTCCATTTCACAGGCTTTATCTTTCTATTTGCTCATGCTGATGCATCATACTCAATCACATAATCATTGTCAATATCTCATGTAGTATCTTCAGTAGTTCAGTTGATATCAAGCACAGGGATTGATGCAAGTTGACTATCCATCTGAAAATATGTTCAGTCATATGAGCAAGTCACTATCTGTCAAGCTTCAATATCTCATGTAGCAAGATCTTGATCATGAAGTTTTTTTATTGTTTTTGCTCATAAAGCACAAACATTCAATGTCGCCGCTCATGTATTTGCTACATCAACAATAAATCTGAATACCTGTCATACTGTATATGCAGTAATAGCAGGTGTCACAGTAATTGCATAAGCATCAGTTCCTGCTGATGTTGCTCAATATGTCTTATTTCATGCTTGAAAGTCAGATATATTCAGTTTATCTGTTTCAAGTCTTGCAACTTCATCTTGAATATCCTGAATGATATCAGAATTCACATCAAGCACAAAATAGTCTGTTGTTTCCCACTGATATGCTGTATCACCTCAATACGATCTTGTCATAGTGATTAGATCAGTTGCTCTTGCAGTCACAAGCACTCTTTCTCTTCTTGTTACAGTGCTTCAAGATCTTCTTTCCCGTGTACCAATGAATTTTTGTCATGCTGTCAGTGCAGGAAATTTTGATCACTGTCATGCTGTAACAGAAAAACTGCCAGCTCATACAGCAACTACTGCTTGTGACTGACTTTCAGCATAATCTTTGGTTTTGTAAGCTACAAATGTCATTTAGCTATGATATTAGTTTATAAAGTGCTTTTTCAAGGGTTTCTTTTTCATTCAAATACAGTGCTACTCATTTGTCAGTATATTCCACACGCTTAATAATTTTTTCTTTTATTTCTAATGGACAATTAGAAACATTTATCATTTGTCATGGATATAATGTTTCAGTAGCATATGAATTATTTACAACAATTTTTATTTGCTCTTGCAGTATTGCTTTTTCAGCTAAGAATGAAGCAAGATATGCATTTGCTGTTGCAACATTCTTTATTGATGAGTTTGATATCACATCTTGCTTGCTTCACCTCAAGAATTCACTTGCTGTATCTTCATCAAATGTTGTTCATCAATCATATTCAAAGAATGCATAGTTTACCATATTATCAAGCTTTTCTCAATAACTTATATTTCTGATATCATTCTTGAATTCAAAATTGTGTGTTGCAGTTGTTGGTAGTGGTGCAAAATAAACAACTCCATTTGCTCTCATAGCAAAATAGTATGATGTTACTGCAAGCACTTTCTGTAATGCTTCAAGCAATGTATTATTGTCAAACTCAATATTTGCACTTGATCACACATTGATCATGTTTGTGTAATCAGCTGAAAAATAATCAACTTCAGTGTTCGCTTGTCACAGAATATCTTGTATTATGAGATTTGGGTCAGTATTTAGTGTAAATGTACGATTTCACAGATTAGTGAATATAAAGTCATCAAGCACAGTCTGAAATCATTTACATGATATCTGCTGTATTGTTCACATTGATGATAATTCAATATTTCTTTCAGTTACTTTTCAATAATACAGCAAGTAAGATCACTTATATACTTCAATCATATCTCATACAATCACATCAGTTGTGTCATCTGAGTTGTATGTCAATGACAATGCTCAATATCATACTCACAATTCATTCGTGAATTTTATTCAACTTGAGATCTGCTTGATGTTTAATGTTTTCTTGAAATTCACTGAGCCTGTTCAAGGTGTCAATGTCATATCAGCAAAAGGCTGAACAGTATAAACTTTGATACTAAATCTTTCACTATACATAGGTATTGTACCATTGAACAGCTAAATCCACATTGAATGCACTTCAAGTCACACTAACATCATATACACTTCATCATACTGGTAAAACAAAGAATTCTCATAAGTAATTTTGTCAAGATACTGAGTTATATGTTACATTCTTATTGATACAATCAACAATCAGCATATCTCAAGCACTGAAAGTTTTATTGAATGTCATAGTCTGATCATTTATAGTGACTGAAAGTGATGTGACTGATGTTGCTGAATTGAGTGTGAAGTATAGTACTGGCTCAACTTCATAGTTTCATCATGATACAGTCAGTGTTCATGTGAAGTCTGCTGTATTTGCAAAGCTTGAGTACTCATTGACATCTGTATCATACAAAAATCAATCAAGCACAATAAATTCAATCATTACAGGCATGAATGTGATATGATATGGCTGTCTATTTGGCTCAAATCTTGAGCATGATGCAGTTCATTCAACCACAACTCAATTTGGCTTTGTTCTTCTCAATGTCTTTTGTTTTTGAAGCACATAGTATTTCATTTCATCAATTCTATCTTCAAGCTCACTTGCAGTATCTGCATAAAGTGTTCATAAAATCTTCAACACTTTTGGCTTGATATAATATCAATTCATTCATGCTCAATTGTTCAATGCTCTATCATAAGTCTGAATTTGTATTGCACTAGCCTCTTCAAAGTTTGGGATATTCTCAAGCTTGAATTTTGTACTTGTTCATCAAAACTCATATCAGTTATACTCAAAATCATAAGGTGTCACTGTGTAAAGTGATGTCGGACCTGTTCAAAATAATGATGTTCAAAATAGTGAAGTTCAAAACATGCTAGTAAATACCTTTTTGTAAATTTCATACTGCTTGTATTATTGCTTTTTCAACATAGTTTCAGAATTGATCAAGCTCCATTCAGTTGCTTATTGCTACACCTCAGAAATTGATAGTGATATTACCAAATCATCAATTTGGTGATATGTTTCAACTAGTACTAGGTGTAAACAGCTCAGGTCATCTCTCTCAAACAAGATATGTTGATCATCAGTTTACAGGTCATCAATTTGCTCTTTGTCATGCAATTCATGCAGGTGATCAGCTTGTTGATCATCAATTTCAAGCAACACTTGCAATCATACTTTTTATTGTGTTTATCGCACTTCTTATTCTGTCCATTATTGATCACAGTATTCAATCAAGTATATCTCACATTGCTCATAGTGTATTTGAAAATACATCAATGACTACTTTTCACATTGTTGCAAATATGTTCTTTATGTTTTCCCATGCTCACTGAAAGTTTCAGCTGAAAAGATTGATAAACACTTCAACAGTATTTGAAATAACATCAAAAGCTCATTTGAGTATAGTCCAAGCATTCTCAAATCAAGTTTTGAAGACTGTTCATATTACTTCCATTACAGTTGTGACAACTGTTGTGATTTCTGTTCACCATTTATCCCGAAATGCTTTTATTCAATCAAGCACTTGCACAGCAACTGTTCTGATCTTCTCAATTCAGTCTTTTACATATGGTCACACAAAATCAATGACTTCTTGTGTTTTTTCTCTAATTCACATGAAGTTTGTTCATCGTGCAACTCACAAAGCACTGATTGCAAGTATAGCAAGTCATACAGGTCATGTCAGCAATGTAAATCATGCAATAATTCATGGTAATGCAAAACCTACAACACTCAATGCTGTTGCTAATGATCATAATGCAATTCAGGCTGCAATTACTCATGCTGATAGTTTTGGATTTTCAGCAATCCAGCCACTGACAAATTCAACAACTTTAATTCAATACTGTGTGAACTCTTTGAGATATGGTAATAATACAAGTCAAATGTTACGGCTCACCATATCAAGTGTATCTGATCGAGTTGATTGCAGTCAAATCAATGTTTGTGATTGCTTAGCCATTCATCACTGAATTCACTCAAGATTTCATAATCAAACAATATAATCTGATATTGATGCAGATGTTTTATCAACTGTTGTTGTGACACCTCTAAAAGTAAAAGCAACTTTGTTTCAGTGGCTTTCAGCTCTCACTCAAAATTCTTTCAATCTTTCAAATTCTCATTGCTGTGCATCAAGTACAGCTTCAGTAAGTTGATCAAATCACTTAGCTTGTGAAGATGCAAGATCTCACAGTTTTGTAATCTGCTCAGCTGTTGGCTTAAATCATCTATTTGCAAGTGAAAGATATGATGCAGTCAGTTGATCTACTTCAAATGGAGTTTTTGCAGATATGTCTTGTATCATCTTCAATGCATTCTGTGCCTCTGATTTGCTTCATAATGCAGTTTCAATTGCAGTGCTCATTTGCTCAAATCTCGCTGCACTGTCTACTGCTCATTTTGCAATTCATCAAAAAAGTGCTGTCACTCAAGCTCATCAAATAGCTAGTTTTCACAGCATTTCAGTGTTTCTTTCTGTAAACTCTCAGGCTCTTTTTGATAATCACATAATCTGGTCATCAAGCTGTTGCAAGACCTTATTTGCTCTATTCTGAGCATCTACAAGCACTGATACCTTATATTGTGACATGTTATGATCAAGTTTGTTGTGCTAAAAGTTTTTTCATTTCTTCCTCTTGCTCAAGCTCTTTCTGTTTGATCTTTTGATGAGTAGCTTCAGCTTGTAAAAATGAATAGTGTAAGTCAAGAATGCTTGCAAGCTCTCAATCTAAGTCACTGGGCTTGCAATGATACAGCTGTTTTATCAGCATATAATCCCTACTCTCATCATTGACATATCATCAATTCAAAGCACTTTTGAATTTTTTGATTAGCCCTGAGTGGTCGGGCTGTGTGATTTTACTAAGGGCTTGAGCAACTCTTCAAATAAATCAGGATCCATGCTGTCAACCTCTTCTTGAGTAATTCAATAAAGTGTTCTGACAAGATAGTCATTTGCAGGGTCAATCTGATTTGGATCAAGCTTTGTACTTTTGCCTTCAATTACTGAGTTAGTAAAGATTATTTTATTGAATTCTTTTTGTACAGCTCTTGTGAAAGGCTGACAAATTTTATATTTTGATGTATCAGTCATGATAATAGAAATAAGTATATAAAAGGTTTTCAATAGTTTTAGTAAACAGCACTTTGAAGATTTGTCAATTTTGCTTTTGAAGAAAATCAAACAGTATTATTGAAATGTGCAGTAAATCAAACAGTTTGAGTTACTATTGAAGCATTATCATCTGATTTATCCCATTCAGTAAATACAACCTTTGCAAATGTGAATGATAACTCAGGGTTTGCACTTGTTCACAATGTAACATCAGTATTGAGTGCTTTAATTCTCATAAACTTTTCAGTTGCTCACTGTGTTAATGCAAGCCAGTCAGTATTATTGATATACACAGCATCAATTTTACCAGTACAAACAAATCATTGATTGAGGAAACAATCAGGCTCAAGTCATATTCACTTTTCAGTGATGTTTTTTGCGAAATTTATCTCAAATCAATCAAGTCATAATGCAGTTGCACTATCAAGACCTGCTTCACTTGTGTCAACATACAATGAACAATGTCTAGCAAGAAATTGATAATCAGTTGTAAATCACACAGTAGGTGTTGAAGCACTTGTGATCTTCTTTCACAAAAATTGCACATCATACTTCACATAATCTCATTCTTTAGCTGAGATCTTCAATGTGTTTAGCATGTTGTAAACAGTTGTGTAAGATCACACAGGGTCAGTCGCCCATATTGACAAACTAGGGTGATTATTAGTTTCAAGCACTGTGAAAGTGTGATCATATACTGATGTATTAGGTGAAGATTTAGCCGCTGATGCTTCAGATCAGTATAGTGCTTTCAAGATAATTCACATAGTGACATGACTGATCACACCATTCAGGTTTGTCTGTGATGTTTCTCTCACTACTTGACTATCATAGTCTTGCTCAATCACTCAATATCAGCTCTTGTCTTGAACAAGCTTCACAATCGGCTTCATAATACCTCACTCTTTTTGCATTCGGTATTTTGTAGCAACTGATAGTGTGAGATCGGAAGAGCGTCGTGTAGGGAAAGAGTGTCTTCGCCTGTGTAGA
>ERZ650304.1180-NODE-1180-length-10590-cov-9.084290_pt1 | contig 10590 bp, 12 predicted proteins | sample MGYA00376240_ERZ650304 | MGnify/ENA primary metagenome ERZ650304 (study PRJEB26733, sample SAMN07839271) | wastewater metagenome | biome: small river; feature: stream; material: water | place: USA: North Carolina | collected 2016-03-01 ...
AGTATTGGGATGGTTCAGCTTGGCAGACTAAGACATTGAAGTATTGGGATGGAGGTTCGTGGCTATCGTGATTGACCCTATCTTGCAAAAATACTACGAGGATCGTGAGTCAATGATGATGACTCAAGGATGGGCTGACCTCATGGATGACGTACAAGCCATGCTTAAAACTACAAATACACTAGACGGAACGACAAAGGACAATGTTGATTTCAGGAAGGGCGAAGTCTCAATAATTCGATGGATGCTCAGTCTAAAAGAAGTCAGCGAAGCGGCATATCAACAGCTAAAGGATGAAGATGAAGCTATTGCGTGACTTTAAGTGCCCGACTTGTGATGATGTTTCTGAGCGATACATTGACTCCGAGACTAAACAGGTCGTCTGCAAGTGTGGGGGATACGCCTATCGAATAATAGGGATGCCAAGAGTAGCGTTGGATGGAACCGACCCTTCTTTCCCTGGTGCTTACTCGAAATGGGCAACTTTGCGTGAAAACAACGCCGCACAGAAGCGGAAAAAGAGTTATTACGAGTCTTAGTTTTTTTGTAGTACCAATAGGCAAAAACTATTAGTTCTTGACATTTCGATAGTTTTTGTATTTAATATATGTAACCGAGTAACCGTTTGAGGCTACGACAAGGAGAAACAATGGCTATTGAAATTCAGGAAGAAGGTAACGAGGCTAGTGAACTTGAGGTAATTGAGTCACAAGATGCCGCCAAGTCAGCACCAAAGGAAGAAGATAACATCCCTGATGAGTTCAAGGAGTTATCCAAAGCCGACCTAGCAGGGATGCTCAAGCATACCCGTAAGGAGCTAGGCCGACAAAACGCCGAAGTAGGCGAAATCCGAAAGTTAGCTGATGAACTTATCAAGTCGCAACTGAAGTCAAAGCCGGAACCCGAACCAGTCAATGAAGTAGACTTTTTCGAGAACCCAAAAGAAGCAATCCGTCAAGCAGTAGAGACTAACCCTAGAGTTCTAGCCGCCGAGCAGTATGCGGTACAGGCTCAACGGGCGCAAGCATTGCAGTTATTGGCGCAGAAGCACCCTGATTACACCAACATTGTCCAAGATGCGAACTTTGCTAACTGGATCAAATCCTCAAAAATCAGGTCAAAACTGTTCCAAGAAGCTGAGGCTTACGATGTCGATGCCGCAGACGAACTTCTAAGTACCTACAAGCAACTGAATCCAGTCGCTAAACCGCAAGAGAAGGAAGCCCCTAGCGCAGAGGAAAAAGCGTCAAGGGAAACTTCCATGAAAGCGGCGGCGGTTGATACGGGTGGCAGTGGGGAAAGCGGGAAGAAAATCTATCGAAGGACTGACCTTATCCGCCTCAAAATGCGCGACCCTGCAAAATTCAGTGATATGCAAGACGAAATTGACAAAGCATATCGTGAAGGGCGAGTGAAGTGACCTAAAGCGTCACCCTCTCCTAAGCAGATCCGCAAAACGACTTAACTTAGGAGAGAAATCATGGCATTAGGCTCAAATCAAGTAACAATCACTACCGCAGCAAACTTTATCCCCGAACAGTGGTCGGATGAAGTCATTGCCGCATACAAACAAAAACTCGTACTCGGTAATCTCGTCACCCGTATGTCCTTCAAGGGCAAAAAGGGCGACACTCTGCACCTTCCTGTTCCTGCTCGTGGCGATGCTTCTGCAAAGGCCGCTAACACTCAGGTAACTCTGGTTGCCGATACCGCAGGTGTTGTCGACGTTGCGATCAACAAGCACTTTGAATACTCGAAGCTGTACGAGGACATTGCTGAAATGCAAGCCCTTGCGAGTATGCGCCAGTTCTACACGGCTGACGGTGGCTATGCACTTGCCAAGCGCATTGACCGCGACTTGCATCTGTTGGGCGCAGGCTTCAATGCGGGTTCGATTGCAGGTGCAACTAACTTGTATGAGAAAGCCGTTATTGGTGGCGACGGTTCGACCAACTTCTCCGGTGCTACTCCAGGTAACGGTACGGCACTGACGGACGTAGGTATCCGCCGAGTCATTCAGACTTTGGAAGATTCCGACATCAACAGTTCCGAACTGTCATTCGTCATTCCTCCGGTGGAAGCCAATGTGTTGCGTGCAATCTCGCGCTTTACTGAACAGGCTTTTGTCGGTAACGGCGATGCAATCAAGACGGGTCGTCTGGGCAATCTGTACGGGGTTGAAGTCTATACCTCGACCAACTGTCCGTGGATTCACGTCAATAGCGTGACTTCTACTCAGTCGGTTACGTTCAGTTCTGCGGCTCCTACCGGCGCGGCTTACGCTGACGAGTTTGCATTGACGGTGGATTGGTCGACTTCCTCGCCTACCGATACCAAGTATCGTGCTTGTTTGATGTTGCACAAAGATGCAATGGTTCTTGCCGAACAGCAAGCCATCCGCACCCAAGCGCAATACAAGCAAGAATACTTGGGTACGTTGGTAACGTCCGATACCGTGTATGGCGTGAAAGAGCTGAGGGACTACGCGGCCTTGGCGGTGGTCGTCCCGGCCTAACCAATAGCGTAATCTGACAACTCCGAGGGGCGTAACTGCCTCTCGGCTCAACCTTCAAGGAGTAAATTATGGCAGATACCTATGCAGTAACTAGGACAGAGCAGGGCACCAAACAGTTTCAAGGCGCGTTCTCTGAAATGTGGAGTGTAACGGGTTCAGTTACAGACCAAGACGCTATCAATGATGACGTTTCGGTTATCATAACGCTAACGGTTCCTGGCGTTGCTTTGGGTGATATGGTAATGGGCTTTTCGTTCAATAAGTCTCAGGCGGACGCTAATGCTCACATTATCGCCCATGCTTTTGTGTCGGCGGCAAACGAAGTCAAGTTCATCTTGGCAAACGTGGATCAAACCACGGATGCTTACGATGCAGATACATTGACTGGCGGCGTTTTCAAGATTCTTATTGGTCGTCCGGCTTGGTAAGAAGCGGGGGGCTTCGGCTCCCCGTTGTTTCATTGGAGGTAAAGATGGGTACTCAGTTCCGGTGCAAACGGTCGGGTAATGTCCTGACCTTTAATAATCCTTCGGACATCATTCATGTCCGTTCTTGCGAATCTTACGAGGAAATCAAGAATGAAACCAATGCCAATGAAGCCGTCGAAATCCCGCAAGCCGCCAAAGCGAAAGTGCTGATTCCGGTAGCGAAGCGTAAAGGCAGACCGCCAAAGCATTCAAGAGGACTTAGGGCGTAACATGGGCAAATCCACTTTTCAATCTTACACTCCGGTATCTGCTGAAGAAGCCGCGTACATCATGGCGAACCCTAGTCAAGCTAGTGGCGGATTGGGTGACATCATCAAGAAATATGGCATCCCTGCGGCGACTGCAATCTTCGCCCCTGAGTTAGCGGCGGCGATGGGTGGCGGTGCAGTTGGTGGCGCGGGTGCGGGTGCTTTGATTGGTGGCGGTAGCGCGGCGTTGAATGGTGCGAACCTCAAACAGACGCTTGGTGCGGGTTTGCTCGGTGGTGCGGCTGGTGGAATTATGGGAAGCGGTATGCTTAGTTCAACTCCTGCATCTGTCCCCGCTGAATACGCATCTTTATATGCCGATGGATTAGGCGGTGTCGCGCCTAGTTCAGGCAATTGGTGGGATCAAGTTTCTCTTGGGAATCTCTTGCCAAGCAATACAGCAACAAATCCGGCTGACGCTTACGGGATGACAATGCGGGATGGAACGACAATGGGAACTACTGCAACTCCTAGCGGGAATTGGTTGAATTCGCTAGTTGGCTCAGGATCGACTAACGGATTGCTTTCAGGTGCATTGACAATAGGTGGTGGGCTTTTGGCAGGTAACTCTGCTGTCGATGCGGCTCAGACTTCATCCGATGCTCAGATTCGTGCGGCACAGATAGCGGCTGAATCAGCAAAGTTCCGTCCGGTTGGTATCACGACGAATTTTGGTTCGAGCAACTTCACCAAAGACGCACAAGGTAACGTAACAGGCGCGGGATATACACTAAGTCCTGAGATGCTTGCTCAACAAGCTAAGTTGATGGGCGTATCAGAACAAGCCCTACAACAGTATCTTGGGGCGCAAGGTGCTACTGCCCCGATGGGCGAAGCCGCTTCACGGATGATGACGCTAGGGAATTCCTACCTAGCCACGACCCCACAAGAACAAGCCGCTAAGTACATGGCTGACCAACAGGCATTGTTGGCAACAGGCCGTGAGCGTGACGTTAACAATATGCTGACAGGCGAGTATAACCGTGGAACCTACGGCTTATCTGTTGGCGGAACTTCTACGGGAATGAACGCGGCGAATCCTCGACTTGAGGCTATGTTCAACGCTCAGAGACAACAAGACTTAGGACTAGCGGCACAGGCTACGCAAGGCGGGATGGATTACGCGAAGTTTGGTGGCGCGATGACAGGGCTTGGTGGCTCGATGCTTCGGGATATGTATGGAACGCAGACGGCAGCGTATGACCCGTATAAAACAGCTTTAGGTGGGGCTACGAGTGCGGAAGCGTTGGGACAGGATTCGCTAAAACTTGGTATGGACATGGGTAGCACCGTGACGGCGGCTAATGCGGCGAGTGGTCGAATTCTTGGTCAAGGAATGACTAACGCGGCGACAACAATGCAAAATTACAATGCTTACAGTCCGTGGGGTGCAATGTTAAGTGGTGTAGGGGATACCATAAAGCAGTACAACAATCCGCAACAGAATTGGATGTTCAACCCTCTTACAGGGAAGCCACTCTAATGGATAACGTAGTCGAAAGTATCTTTGGATTAAGCCCCGCACAGATTCAGCAACGGCAGAATGTCGGCATGATGACTGCGGCGAATAACTACGCGAATCAAGACCCGCTACAACGTGCAGCGGCTTCGATGTTTGCAGGTGGCGGTATGCTTGCAGGAGCAGGCGCACAAGCGGCGGGAATGATGACTCCCGAGATGCAACAGGCACAGCGTACTCAAGCGATTATGGCGAGTGGCGGAGACTTACAGACTTCAGCGGGATTGAAAGCTAAAGCAAAACAGTTTGCAGATGCAGGCGACCAACAAACTGCGATGAAGTTGCTTATGCTTGCTCAAGATCGTGAAGCAAAAGAGGCTAAATCTGACCCGTTTGGACAGATTGCGCCAAAAGATTACACGCCTGAATCAATCGCGGTGTATATGAGAACCAAGAGCCCAGCTGATCTTCGGATTCCTACTACAGTTGCACCGAAGGACAAGCCAACTACGAATATTGAGGAATACGAGTACGCCAAGAAGAATAATGGCTACAAAGGAACCCTTGAGCAGTGGATGCAAAGGAAGTCTCAAACTAGCGGTAGCGGAGGCTCAGAAAGCAAGCAACCGTTGGTCTATATTGACCCTGTTACCGGAAAAGCGGTTTGGGGAAATATCGGAGAAGCAAAAGGTAAACCTGCGGCGGCTTACGACCCTATTACGAAGCAATTGGTTTCTCAGGGTATTGAGCTTGGTAAGGGTCGTGGTGATGAAATAGTAAATCTTCCGAAAATGGAATCTGCTTTAACTAGCATCAAAGGTGCAGAAGGACTGCTAGACAAAGGCATCTATACCGGATTTTGGGGGCCAGCGCAAAAGAACGTTATCTCAGCGACTCCAGGTGCAGACAAGGACAAGGTTTCCAATACAGATCAGTTCGTTGCTTACATCGGTGAAGTCGTTGTGCCGCGTCTTAAAGAGTTTGGTGGAAACGACTCTAACGAAGAACTCAAGTATCTGCAAAAGATCAGCGGTGGCGACATTTCAATGCAAGAGCCTGCGCTGAGAGCTATTCTGAAAAACGCAGAAATAAAGATTCAGCGTGGAGTAGATCGGGTTAAAAAGGGAATGACTCCGAGCGGTGCACCGGTTGCAAATCAAGGCGGGATAGAAAAGTGGGAACGTGATGCAAGCGGAAAGTTGGTTAGGGTGAGTCGATAACATGGTTCGCAAAGTCCAATTTGAAGGGCGGAATATCGTTGTCCCTGACGATGCAACTGACGACGAAGTTGCTCAGATTCTTGACGCGAGTTCTCCTTTGCCAGTTGGTGCTGGTGGTACGCCGTTAGATTCAAAGCAGTCTGAGCCTCAGACATGGGGAAAAACTGCTACCGATGCTGTATCTAATATTATTCCATCTACGGTTGGGCTAGTCAAAAACGTAGCCTCTGCTGCAATGCATCCGATTGATACTGCATCAAGCATTGTTGATGTTGCCGCAGGTGGGCTTCAGAACGCGCTTCCAAAAGGAGTTGTTGATTACATTAACACTAAGTTTCCAAGTGAGTCAGCGGAAGAAGCAAGAGCAAAAGCCGATGCTGTTGGAAAGTTTTACGTTGATAGGTACGGTAGCGTTGAAGGGTTTAAGAAAGCATTAGGGAAAGACCCTGCGGGAGTTATGGCGGATGTAGCCACGGTTTTATCTGGCGGTGCTGTATTAGCGTCTAAAGCAGGATTAACGCGCACCGGAGAAATGCTGAGTAGCGCATCAAAAGCAGTTGACCCGTTATATCAAACTGTTCGCGCCGCTGAAAGTGCAGTAAAGCCACTTGGTCACGCCGTATCTGAAATTGTCGGTGGTATGGGGACGCATACGGGCGGCGAGTCAATGAGGCAAATGGCTAATGCAGGAGTTGTTGGTGGAAGCAAAGGAAAACAAGCAATAGGGTTTGTTAGGGATCAATTACCTGCTAGTGATATTCTTGAGCAAGCTAACTCCGCACTTTCAGCTATCAAAACAAAACGGGCGGCTGATTATACGGATGCAATGAAAAAAGTTTCCGCAGATACAACGGTGCTTAATTTTGGAGATATAGATTCTGCTGTCAATAACGCATTAAACATTAAACGATTTAAGGGCAAATCAATTAGCCCTAGTACAGCAAAAATTCAAGATGAAATTGTTAAGGTGGTAGATGACTGGAAATCACAAAATCCAAATGATTTTCATACAGCGGAAGGTCTTGACGCGCTTAAGCAAACCATAGGCGACTTACGGGATGCCGCAGAATACGGCTCTCCTAGCCAAAAGGTTGCTGACACGGTTTATTCTGCTATCAAAAATGAAATTGTTAAGCAAGCCCCTGATTACGCCAAAACCATGAAAACGTACTCGGATGCGTCTGAGTTGATTTCTGAGATTCAGCGGCACTTAACAGGAGGAAATAAAAAGTCTGCCATTTCTTCAATGAGAAAATTGCAAGGATTAATTTCTGCAAGCGGTAAAAATAAATCGCTTGAGTTTAATCTTGTCAAGCAATTAGAGGATGCTGGTGCACCAAATCTAATGTCAAATTTATCAGGGCTTGCGTTGCAAGAGATAGCCCCTCGCGGCCTAGCGGGGCAAGCGGGTATCGGACTTGGTGGACTTGGAATACTTGCGGGAAGTCCTTTGCTTGGCGGAACATTTTTAGCAATGCAGTCTCCGCGATTGATGGGCGAAGCGGCTTACAAAATAGGCCAAGCTAAAGGTATGTTAGGTAGCGGAATACAAACCGGACGCAATCTTGCGGGGTCAATGTTTGGCGATGTTCCGTATGACTTATACATGGCTCAGGCAGACAGAATTAAGCAAGCATCGGAGCAAGAGCAATGACAACCTATCTTCAAGCCGTCAACGAAACGCTATCCCGCCTTCGTGAGTCCTCAGTCGCTACGACTACGACGAATGCTTATTCCACGTTAATCGGACGCTTTATTAACGATGCCAAGCGTCAAGTAGAAGATGCTTGGGAATGGGATTGTCTATCAACGACGATTCCAGTAACGACTTCAGCCAATACGAGTACCTACACGGTAACGGGGTCAGGTATTAGACAACGTGGCGTGACGGTCAATGACTCTACGAACAAGGTTCAGTTGCAGAATGTTCCGATTCAGTGGATTATTGACCAACAACAACTCTCGACAGTCACTACCGGAACGCCGTCTTACTACGCATGGAACGGAACCGATGGAACGGACTCGAAGGTAGAGATATTCCCGACTCCGGCGGGAACCTATACGCTTCAGTTCAACATGGTCGTGCCTCAAGCAATCTTATCGTCTGACTCAACTGTGATTACAGTCCCTTCTGAGCCTGTCATAGCGGGTGCCGTGGCTAGGGCATTGGTTGAGCGAGGCGAAGATGGGGGTCTATCCTCTGCGGAAGCCTACGGGCTGTTTAAGTCAGTTCTAGCGGATTACATTGCTTTAGAGCAGAGTCGATTCATGGAATGGGATTGCTTCGAGGCAACATGAGTCAGCCATTAACGCCTTTTTCGATAGTTGCGCCAGGATTCTATGGGTTAAATACCTCAGATTCTCCCGTTGACCTATCGGCTAACTTTGCTCTATCTGCAATTAACTGCGTGATTGACAAAGCGGGTCGGATTGGGTCGCGTATGGGGTGGGTAGCGCAGAATTCCGTCAATGCTGACTTGTCGACTTCTGATGTGACTTGTATCGGTGAGTGTATCGACAATGAGGGAACGTCGACTTTACTTTGTACTGGTAACGGGTTTTTATTTAAGGTAGCTGGTGGGGTACTCACTAAGCTAACCTATGGGGGTGGCGGTGTAGCCCCGACTATCTCAGCGGATAACTGGAAATTCTGTCAGATGAACGGCGTTGCAATGTTTTGGCAGCGTGGGTATGACCCATTGATTTACGATCCTGCGGTTTCTACAACGACTTTTAGACGGCTGAACGAAAAAACAGGAACCGCAGGTACAGTTCGACAGGCTAACGAAGCGATTGCCGCGTATGGTCGGGTATGGTGCGCTGACTTGACTGCTGACAAGAATACCGTCTACTTCTCTGATCTTCTATCCCCTCATGTTTGGACAGGGGGTTCTAGCGGTTCACTAAATCTTATCGGAGTGTGGCCTAAAGGTGGTGACGAGATTGTTGCTCTCGCGGCTCACAATAACTTCCTTTACATCTTCGGTAAGTTCCAAGTCCTGATTTACTCAGGTGCTTCGACACCTTCGACGATGACGCTGTACGATACGATTGTCGGGGTAGGATGTATCGCTAGAGACAGCGTAGCCAATACGGGTACGGATATTATTTTCCTTGCCAATGATGGGATTCGTTCTTTGATGAGAACGATTCAGGAGAAGTCTGCGCCATTGAAATTAGTCTCGCAGAACGTGAATCAGGACATTTTGGCTTACGTTGGTGCGGCGGCGGCGGGAACGATTCGTGCGTTCTATTCGCCTGTCAATAACTTCTACCTTATCTCGTTTCCGACTTCTGCGATTGCGTTCTGTTTCGATACGCGAGTGCCGTTGGATAACGGTGCTTGCCGAGCAACAATGTGGACGAATCTTATTCCAAAAGCGTTGTGTTCGACTAAAGACGGATTGGTGTATTTCGGATTTTCCGGATATGTTGGTAAGCACTCAGGCTATCTTGACAGGACTTCTGTTTATCGTATGTCGTATTACACGACTTGGATTGACTTTGACCCACAAGTTCGGACTTCGATATTGAAGAAAATCAGCATTACGCTTGTAGGTAGCGGAGACCAAGCAGTTACTTGCAAGTGGGGCTACGATTACCTCACAAACTATTTCTACGAGACTATCGTCCTTGACGCTACTTCCACGGTTGCCGAGTACAACATCGCTGAATATAACATTGCTGAGTACGGTGCTGACACAAGCGTTAGACGAATTGGAGTCAATGGATCAAGTTCAGGAAAAGTATTACAATTTGGATTTGAAGCAGACATTAACGAAGCACAGGTATCAATTCAGCGTATCGACTTGTACGCTAAAACAGGCCGATTGCAATAGGAGAAACTTATGAGTGACTACAATAAAATCACGGACTATGCCGCAAAGGACTCGTTATCTACGGGCGACTCTGCAAAGCGAGTCAAAGGTTCTGAGATAGGCGCTGACTTTGACGCAGTAGCAGTTGCAGTAGCGACTAAGGCTAATCTTGCTAATCCCGCTTTCACTACCGGAATCGGTGTTGGTGCTACGGCAGCAGGAGCAGGAGGAATAGCTTTCCCCGCGACAGCGGTAGCGGTAGCCGATGCAAATACTTTGGATGATTACGAGGAAGGAACTTTTACTCCGGTTCTTAGTTTTGGCGGAGGGACTACGGGGATTACTTACGCGGTTCAATCTGGCTCATATACCAAAATCGGTAATCGTGTGGAGTGGAGTTGCTTCATCACCCTAACGTCTAAGGGTTCGAGTACGGGCGCGGCGTTTATCTCAGGTTTGCAGTTTGCCTCTGCCAATTCTGACAACGCTTATGCGGCGGTTGTGGTTCGCGCCTCGGTGGTGACTTACACCGGCATGATTATGGCGATTCATACCAAGAACACTGCGACGGTTAGCTTCGAGCAACTGAGCGAAGCAGGCTCTAACACGTCAATGACGGATGCCAATTTCGCCAATACGTCAACCATCCTGCTATCGGGAAGTTACCGTGTTTAAGCGGCTTGTTTGCTTGCTAGGGTGTCTCTCCTTGTTCGGATGCGCCACGATTCAAGAAGCTGCCGAATCTCCCGAAACCTTTGCGGCTTGCAAGACGGTGGACATAGCCACAACAGCGGCGATTATCAATCACGGTGGCTCGGAGATGAACCCGATAGCAAAAGTGT
>ERZ650304.1181-NODE-1181-length-10590-cov-7.458662_pt1 | contig 10590 bp, 23 predicted proteins | sample MGYA00376240_ERZ650304 | MGnify/ENA primary metagenome ERZ650304 (study PRJEB26733, sample SAMN07839271) | wastewater metagenome | biome: small river; feature: stream; material: water | place: USA: North Carolina | collected 2016-03-01 ...
ATTTCGTTCTGTCCCATCAAGCCTCTCCCTTCAGAGCCTCGGCTGCCTTGCGGGCTGCTGTGAAAATGTCGGCATGTGTGGTACGCCTCATAGACGACTGGTACTCAACCTCTAACTCCTGCTTCCTGTGCTTGCCGACTCGGAATTCTCCGAAGGTCTCGATCAGCCTCTCCACATCCTCCGCGAACTGGACGCACTTCGCTTTATGCTCGGAAGAGTCTAGGGCGGCGATGATGGCGTCTTGGTGGTCAATCACCAACGCCCCGATCTGTTGTAGGAGATCCATCCATTTCAGGGTATTAGGTTCGTTCTTCGTCTCCGTCAGCTTCGCTTTCAGCTTTTCACTCAGTTCCATCGCGTGACTCCTTCAGAATCTCCAAAGCATCGTCGAACTCGTAAAGCCACTCCTCGAATCGTCCGCCCGTCTGCAACTCGCTCCACGGAGCAATGTCGCCGTTGAGATGGAGGCCAGCAACGCCGTGACTGTCGTGAATGAGTGACGCAACCGCTAAAAGCCCTTTCTCAAGCTTCTTTCGCTTGTACTCTTCGATTGCGATGATTGCGGCTTCGATGTCGCCAGTGTTCTGCCCACCACGGGCCGACTCCAGATTCATTTTCAGTTCTTCCAGGATTTCGTTACTCATCGGGCTTCTCCCATCCTTTTCTCAACTTCGTTATCCCACATCGTTCGATAGTGCTGGTGCTGTCGCATGTGGTATTCAAGGCAATTCACAAGATCCTTGAGAGCCGACAACTGCACCAAGTCAAGCTCCTGCTCACCGCACGCACCTCTTTTGATTTGAGAGACCGCTTTCTGAATATCAATGTCCATCGCGGGACTCCTCTCGGGTTGATTCTTGATGTTTGTGAAACTCACTCTCGCACCGTGAGCAGTTGCACCACGGCCAGTCCTTGTGGTCGCACTGGCAGCACTGTTCCTCCGTCAGCATCGGCAGTTCGCAATTGGGACAGTCACGGAATTTCTTCACCTGCTCCTCAACCATCTTGTCAACCTCTTCCTTGCTGTATTGATCCGTTCGCCACTCAAAGCCAGTCCGCCGCCACTCACCTTGCATCGTCAAAGCGTAGCGAGCCTTCCCCCTAGCGACCGCCTCTTTCTCTATGCGATCCTTGGTCACAAGAAAGCCGCAGGTAAGGCCAATAAGTAGAAAGAATCCACCAACAAACCAATCCTTAATTTCAATGTCCATCTCTTCACCCCTCCTCGCCGAAGATGTCGGAGGGGGTGGGAATGTGGAGTCGCACGATACGCCTGACCTGCCTGACAGGAACCTTGACCTTGCTGGCGTCCTCAAGGCAGAAGACGTAGAAGGTCTTCTCGTCACTGCTGATTCCCGTCATCGGAAACCACTCACCGCCCATAGTTTGTAGGTGGACATTATCAAAATCGCAGGCCGCAGCTTCACCGTGCGTGATTTCGATCCACTGTCTACGCACTGCGTCGATGTAGCCTTGACGATATACCCACCCAGCACCGGGAGGGTGGTGGATGTTTTCTCCGCACCGTTCCTTCCACGCCGCCTCGATCTGATCGTTGATGGTCATTGAACCTCCTTAAATAGCTCCAACTGCCTCACCGGATTCCGCCTCAGCCAACCGGCGTAGGTGGGGTTCTCTTTCAAACTGAACTCGTTGTTCCCGCACTGCCGACACTTCCAGACAAGCTGGTCTCGCTCGCATCGCCCGCACTGGTTGCAGAACTTGCGACCGTCCCAGTCAGGATCAGGCTCCATAGCAGCACTTCTTGAACTTCTTTCCACTCCCGCATGGGCATGGGGCATTGCGACATACCTTGGGCGATCCAGGGACAATCGCTGGCGCGAGCCGTGCTGGTCCACGATCCCGACGAAATCCGCCGTAGGCCTGTGACTTCTCGCTGGAAGTTGCCAGCCTCACATCTAGACCGTCCGCAATGGACATCATCGCCGCCATAGCTGCTGCACTACGAATACAAATTGGAAATGCCATCGTTTCCTCTCCTCCCCCTGAGCGGGGGTGTTTGTCGGGGTTATTGCTTACTGTTCTCACTACGGGCGAGGGGGGATTGAAGTACTCATGTACGCCTTGATGAACTCCGCTGCGAAAGGCTCAAACTCATTGAAGTACACATCACCCACGATCAACTCCTCACGCCTTCTCGACCAACTCACCGCACCGCAGACGCCTGCCGTACTCCGCTATCAAAATCGCATCCGCAATCGCGTGAGTAACCTTGACGCCCGGGAACAACTGCTGTGCCCGTCCCTTCGTCACGTTCTTATCACCGCCTGACATACACCCCATCGCCTTCTGCCACTTCTGAGGCGTGACTTCCTCGAACGGGATTCCGATGCCGACCAGCAAGCCTCTCAGGAAGCCATAGGACTGGCCGAACTTGAACGAACTGGCAACACCCTGACCGGGCATAGAATGCACCCGCTCCAGATACGCAAACGGATTACACGAACTCGAATCAAAACGACTCAGGAAGTGTGATGCGTCCGCCTCAGTCTCCTTCAGCTTGTGCGTCTCGACAGATCCAGACTCGCCTATCACAGCAATTCCCCCGCTTTTTCCGGGGTCGATTCCGATGATTAACATTCACTCACTCCCCGCACTTTGACTGTCTGGTCGATCATGGATTCAAAAGTCCAGTCCGAATCGGCCCACTCATTCACGTCTTCAATTCCAAGTCGCCTCAGCTTCCGCTTCCGACCTTGCCTCAACTTCAACCTCGGCAGATTCGCGGATCTCACGCACTACACGCACCGTGTATTTTTTCAATGCTTTCTTAGCCATATTTCTCCTCACTCCCTTCCCGCACTCCCCGCTCCGGGGGGTTATTTGCTGATGCCGGGTGACTCGTTGTTATTGCGCTTTCGATTCAGGAACGAGCAGCGAACCAAGCCGAATTTTCTGGATCGTTTCGTTGTCCACGATCCCCCACTTCGGCCTCAGGTCGTGCTTGTCGAGCCATTCGGCGTAGACTTTCTGGACCGCGTCCGTAAGCTCCTGATTCTGCTCTTTAGTTTCACCAGGCCAGCAATCGCCCCAGTCACCGCTGTAGTCGTCTTGGCAACCAGAATGCTCAAGTAGAAGGTCGGCATCGACGAACACCTCTGGATCAGAAGCCTTGCGATACTGGCAGATAATAATTTCCTCTTCGGTATCCAACGCTTCGGCTATAGCTTCCTTTACCGCCTCGGCCTTTGCCTCTTGCTCAGTGTCAAACATGCCAAGGTAGTTCTCCTCATTCAGTGAATAACCCCACTTGCCTGCAACTTCTCTCGCCATTTCAATATCTCCTGAACTGGGTAACCTTTTGTTCTCGCGTTTTCAGCCGCCAAGTTCGCGGATCGTGTTCAGGAAGATTTCCTTCAATTCATCGCTGTATCCGAACCGCTTCTGATTGATTTCAACCGACCTGAGAATGTCTCCGTCAGCGTGACGCATCGTCGCCGCTTTCCAGTCGCAGATCATTTCAATCAAGCCGAGAAGACTCATCCCGCGAATGCCGTTTGGGTAATGCTCGGGATGGTGAGAGTTGCTGGCGTAGTGGTGATCGAGAGCCGGTTTCATCCGTTCAAGCATCGCCTTGTACTCATCGGAACCGTATGTCGATCCTTTGAGAAGCGGAGTCATCTCGTCGAAGATTTCCTTTTCGGGTGACTCCAGTTTTGAACGGTCATGCTTCAATGCTCTGGCCTGCATGTTCCCAATGCAGATCGCCAGTCGAGACTGCACCTCCAGAATATGCAGGTCCGTGTCATGCTTTGAATCGTATTTCACTTCACTCCCCTTTCGTTAGGTAACTTCTGTTCTCACTCACAAATCCGCACAAAGTTAACTAAACAGTTCCGCCTGCGTTTCCTTCGACACCGGGAACAGGCTCAAGATTCCTTAGCAACTTCTCAGCCAGTCCAAGCCTGCGAAGCATCTCTTGCGAGTACCCAGCCGAACGTGACCTCTGAACCTCAATCCGCTTTCGTAACGCTTCCAGATACGATTCCGTCACGGGAAAATAGTCACCACGCTGCTCGGCGAAGAACGCATCCCACTCAACCTCGAACCAGTCGAACTGAATGGTCGATGCGTACCTCGCCTTACCTGCGTAGTCGATGACCAAGTCCATCAGAACGCAACATCCTCATTGCCGTCGAACGGAGCACTGCTGCTACCGGCAGCGACAGGCTGCTGCTCACCCCTCCCGTTGGCGTTCTGGTAGTCCTGCACGTTCACCACCAGCTTTGACCGCTTCTGGCCGGAGTTCTTGTCCTCCCAAGACTCTTGCTCAAGTTCGCCATCCACGAACACCGCCGACCCCTTCTGGAACCACTCAGCGAACCGCTCTCCGCTGGCCCCCCAGATCTTCAGGTCCACAAAGGCGGTCTTCTCGGTGTACTTGCCGGTCTGCTTGTTCTTCATCTTCTTGCTGACCGCAATGGTTGCGGAGCAGATTGCCGTGTTGTTTCCTCCAACGTGGCGGATTTCCGGGTCTCGTGTCAGGTGCCCCATAAGGAGCGTCTTGTTGTAATTCGGCATGTGTCAAAATCTCCTGTTTGTCATGTGTCACATTCGCTAATATGGTAAGCGAAAACTACTCCGTGTCAATCAAAACCTTGTCGAAGGTGTTGATTTTCCTGCTGATTTCCTGAACCTGGTCAGCCAAGAACAGGAAAGCCTTACCGAAGTCGATCTTCCCATCCGGCCTGAACACCGCAGGTCTCCCTGCTTCAGCCGAAGTGCGGTTCATCACCTCAATCTCATCGAGAAGTGCATCCTCGATGGCGTTCTTCTTGTCGATGTTTTCGAGCTTCACTTGCCCATAGGCCAGTTCTGCCCGTCCGAGTTGCTTGTCGAGTTCTCCTTCCGAGAGTTCCCCGGCGTCACGTCTGTCGTATAAGTCCTCCTTGGTTTTCAGCCATTGAACCTTGTAATGAACGAAGTCGCGTTCGATCGCAGCCCGCTCCCGCATCAGGTGTCGGTATTTTTCAGTCATTCATCCACTCCTGTGAAAAGTCCTTTTGATTTCTCGGTCGCACTCACTCGATCATCCTTATTTCTGAACAGGCTCGAACGCTCCTCGGATAAGGCTCGCTCGATTCTCTTCACCGCAATCTCAAAGTATTTCGGCTCCTTCTCGATCCCGATGAACTTACGGCCCAGCTTCACGCACGCTACGCCGGTTGTGCCGCTGCCCATGAATGGGTCGAGGATTGTTTCGCCCGGCGCAATTTCGACAAGACCAGAGACTGGGTCAATTGGCTTTGTGTGTGGATGTCCTGTTTCAGAAACAATCCCCGCCTGCCCCTCCCATGTAATAAAAACACTACTTTTTTCGCATGTGCGTACAGGCCATTTCCCGACAAGAAAAATTGGTTCTGCGTCTCTCCTGAATCCGGTGACTGATCCGACCAGCCCAGAATCTGGTGGTTTCTTCCAAACCAATATCTGTTTGATCCGGTCAGGGAAAGGGGCATAAAAAGAGCCAAAAACAAATGCGGGCACATCACCGACGATCTTCAGTGCAGAATCTCTAACTGAGGTATCCTGGTCGCCAAGAATCCCAGAGTGAGCTTTGCTCCTTCTGGCGTTATTCACACCCCTTTTCCACGCAATCCCATACGGCGGATCAGTCACAACCGCATCCACCTTCCCGAGCGTCGGCAGCACCTCCAGACAGTCGCCCAGATACAGCTTGATTCCTTCACGCTCCCAAGTCGGCTCCATACATCTCCTCCTCATCGAATCACATCCCGCCAGTGAACATCACTGATCGGTTTCTGCCAGTCCGCTTTGTTCTTGGGGGTCAACCGATGCCCCCAAGCTGGCCACTCACCCATCTTCGAGCGATAGATGCCAGCCGCCTTCTTGAATGTCCATTTCTTCGCCTTCCCGATATAGAACAGACGCTCCCACAACTGCTCTCCGTCAACCTCCTTTCGTTTTGCTGTTTGACCCGGAACCTCATTCAACTCACGAAGCGTTCCGTCAAGCTGAATCACCCTCCGCACCGAGTTCTTATGCTGGAACCCGCAACTCGGACACTGAGGCCCACCTGTTCTGATTGTGTGACACTCAGGACAGACGATTGCCTGCTCCTCGGGATTCTCCTTCATCCGTTCTTTACGCTCTTGGGCAACCTCTGTTGCAGTCTTACCCATATCCCAGACACGATCCTCGTTGGGTGAGCCGTGGCGATGCACATTAGAACCATGATCCTGCAATATCTTATGGTCGAGGCTTGGGTGTGCTCTGAGAATGCGACCTACGCTCTGTGCGTAAGATGTAATGCTTCCAAAACACGTCGCCAGAATCCCGTGATACAACTGAGGGAGATCAAACCCCTCTCTCAGAACGAAGCGATTGCAGACCACGGGAATCACACCACTCCCAACCTCGTCCAAGACCTGCTTGCGAACCTCTGATGTGGTTGGTTGCTCCTCCCCGTCCACAATTACAGACTTGCCACAGATGTGTGCCGCTCTCACACCCACCCGATTGAACTGCTCCATGAACCACATTGATTCCTTGACTCCAGGTGCAAACAGAATCGTCGGCTTGGCGTCTGGATTCAGTTTCTTCCAATGCTCAAGAACATGACCAAAGATCACCGGGGTCATTATCGCTTTCACGACATCCCCATACTGGTACTCCCCGGTCTTCATCCTCCTGAGTTCATTGCCGATGTCTGGAATTGTCGGCTCGAAGCACCGGCACCAGAGGTGTGCTCCGCACTCCCGCAACTCGCTGTTCGTTCCAGCAACGACCAACTGGGTATAAAGGTGCCCCACATCAACAGGGGTCGCTGTGACCCCGACAATGACGGCTCCATCAGCCTGATGCCTGCGTAAGACACCTTCAGACTCCCCTCGGGACTGGTCGTGACACTCATCGACGAGCACCAATCTTGCACTGGGTATTTCTCTTCCATTCTTCAACCTCGCAACAACGGTTTGCATCATGCAGATCTGCACCTTCTTCCACGGTTCCGGACTGAACCCAGCCGCAGTCAATCCGTGGCTGATGCCACCGGCCTGCATGTCTCGACTCAATTGGTCCCGAAGAATCTGGCGATGCGTGTAGAGAGCCACATCCCAGCCCTGCTCCACCCCCCAGCGGATCAGCCTGCGGATCATTAGCGACTTGCCACCCCCCGTGGGGGAGGTGAGACAGATCGCATTCTCTCCGCAGTTGATGAGAGTTTGCACCTCATCGAGACCTCGCTGCTGGTGAGGCCAGAGTGGACGGTTATCGACGCTCACAACACAGACTCCTCATCAACTGGCGAAGGCTGCTGCATTACTGACGAAGAATACTGAATGCACATCGCAGTGTGCCCGGAGGCAGCCTCTCCGTTGGTCATGTATCCCTGGAAGTCAACCTCTCTTCCGTTGTGAAGTGGCATTCCGCAGCCACACGCCGGGTCGTCGCACTTCTTGTCGGTTATCTCAAACACCATCGTCTCGTACTTCCGCTGGTATCCGATGTCGAGACCTGGGTAATTCTCCGCAATCCATTTGGCCTCACTGTTATCGCTACCGGCCACCATGTAGGGAGGGGTGTACTCCCCAACGGTAGACACGAGGAACCTTCCGACCTTCGTGCATAGATGAAAGCGGCAGTGCATCCCACAAATGAAATGCCCAGGGCTTCCGTACCAACGCCACTGTGATGCAGAAATGTCTGCTTCACTCATCGTCAAAGTCCTCCTCCACGCCAAACAGATCGCAAAGACTCAGGTTCTCCGGGTTCCGCTCGATCGGTGTCCCGAGAGTTGATTCCCTGCTGTCCATCGGGTTGAAAATTGAATAACTCTTCAGTCCGTTGTTGACCGTCTCACGCAGACGATATGTCATCACCCGCTCCCATGTCCCCGGCCTATACGGACATGGATTGAGAGCAATCTGCAGCAACTCCTCCGGTGTCATATTGCTGTACTTGGCAGCAACTTCCTCCGGATCGTCGGGGTAGATAAACACCCTTCCGACCTCACGGATCATCCTTAGCTGACGCTTGAAGTTGCCCGGATGCTGATCCACTGCCGCACCGTGGAATCCTGCACTCGTCCGGGTCTTCCTGTAGAAGTGCTGAACACCCCTCGACCTGACTCTTGTTGCGGTTGTCACGCCCCCACCCCCTTCTCGGCCAATTCGCTCAGCGTGGCGAAAACATTCTTGGGCTCCATGTGGTTCGCCTTGACCCATGCAGTGATGGAGGACTTGATGTCGTCGGTGTTGATCGACTCGTCAGCCTTAATCTCAGCCCAAGTCGGGTTGGCATCGACGGAGCCTTGACACTTCAGCAGCAGGAAGTCGTAGGCTTCGACCTTGTTTTCTGCTCCATGCGACTTCATAAAGAGGGCCAGATCCTTGAGGCGTTCAACCCCCGTCAGTTTCTCCTTGGTTGGAGTTCCAGATTGCGGCGAGTCTTTCGACCCAGGCTTTTCCTGTGCCGTCGCTCTCGACTTTTTTGGTGCTGGTTTGGCCTCCGGCTTGGGAGATTCGGTAGCCTTCCCTCTCCCAACAGCGGTCTCACCATCGTCGTCGTCTTGGATCACCCCGAGAAACGACGACAGTGCGTATCGGCGACCGTAGGTGATTGCCGCACCATAGGCTTGTGCGTCCTCCTTTCCGGGTGGCAGGTAGCATGTCCCCTGCATCCACTCCCCCGATGAGTGCTGAACCCGTGTCGTTACCGACACCATCGTTCTGTTGTTGACCACCTCCACTCCGGGAGACTGGCTGACACTCAGTCCATTCTCTGACAGAGGGTCTTGCACCGCCTTCCAGACCGACACGAGATCGGCGTACTTGCTCTTGAAGAACGGGTTGGTGGAGTCCTTCAGGGCAAAACCGATGTCCTTCTGGGCTTTCGCCAATGCCGCGTTCAGTTCCTTAGTGGATTCACTCGTCGTAATCATCCTTGCGATTCTCCTTAGCTGATGCGAATGTGTTTGCCGTAGTTGAGTTGTGCGAAATCCAGATTCTTGCCAGCCAACAAGTCCTCCTTGATGGCGGCGTTGTCAACCTTCGGTTCCTGCTGGACCAGGTACTTCTTGGGAACCTTTCCATCAACGACCAGAGACGGTTGACTGTTGTTGCAAATCTTCACGGTCAGGGTGTCACCCTCGACCTTGTCCACACCGATCTTCTCCATGCAGACTTTCAGGTACTCCTCCAGTCGCTCCGAAGCATTGGCGTTCGCTTTGGCCTTGGCCTCGAAGAACTTCTGCTCCTCCTTGAACGTCTTGGAGCGAGCATCGAGGCATCGAACGAACTTGGCGACGTTCTCCACCTTCTTGCGAATGTCCCCCTCCAAGGCGTCGAGATCTTCGGTCAAGGTCTCAAACACCATTCCGTTGTCAGTGCTGTCCGTGATGGAGTCCAGCAATCGCTGGTACTCATCCGTCATCTTATAAAGCGACATACCGCTCATATTGCAATCTCCTCCTCATCGTCGATAAGTTGCACATCCTCAGGAGGCTCCTCAACCTCTGAGGAATGCCCTTCCGTGGGTGGCTCGTTCCGTTTCTGGATCTCGTAGCACAGCCTGTCGATCTGCGACTGCGTCAGAAATCGCATGGTGTGATATTTGTGGGTGAGACCTTCCACCCTGAACCAGTACGGAAACCGCTCTCCCTTGTGCGGGATCGTCAAACTGCCGTCTGACAGCGACTCCAAGGCGTACATTGCCCCCGGAAATCGCTCTTTCAGGACGCCGAAGAGAACTCGGCAAGCAGTATCAGACCCCGTGTAGATGAGTGGGAATCCCGTCAGGTCCAGTCCGGAAAATTCACCGTCGATCTGGACTCGAAGTATCCACACTCATTCCATCCCATTCACAAGATCTTCGAGGTCGTCAATCCTTGACTCAAGCTCGTAGACCTCATTCCTGAGCGACTCGATCTCCGATCTCTTTTCGCTTAAAACGTCTTCAAGATCTTGAATCTTGCCATCAAGTGATTTGATCTCTCGATTCTTAACAATCAAGTCTTCCTCAAGATCGGCGATTGTGTCTGTTTCTGAAGCCAAATCGCTTTCGAGGCCAGCAATCTTGTCATCTCGATCGTCAATCCTGCCTTCGAGCCTGTCTCGTTCGTCGGCCAGGATCTCAATCTCGACATTCTTGTCCTCCAGAGCCTCATCGAGAAGCCTCCGAACATCCCCAGCCACCATCGCCATGTCGTCAGCGATGCGTTGCCAGTTGTCCGAGTTCATGTTCTTCCCGTTCTCGTAAAGGAAGTCCGCAATGTCGTAGACGTTCCACTGACTCAACGGTCGGCTTACCACCTCAATTCCAACGTGCATGTCAGGCTCCTTCCTTTTTGACTGGACTTCCATTTGAGTCCACTGAATACAACACTCCGGATTCAATTCCATCTTCTCCGGGATAGAGAATCTTTACTCGCCATCTCGATGATCGGTTGTCCCAGTAGCGAATAGAGATAATACCTCCGTCACCAGCACTGGCTGTCCCTCCGTCTCCGGCGGTTGCTGTCCCTTCGTATCCGGCGGTTGCTGTCCCTTCGTATCCGGCGGTTGCTGTCCCTCGGTCTCCGGCGGTTGCTGTCCCTCCGTCTCCGGCGGT
>ERZ650304.1182-NODE-1182-length-10581-cov-7.151815_pt1 | contig 10581 bp, 17 predicted proteins | sample MGYA00376240_ERZ650304 | MGnify/ENA primary metagenome ERZ650304 (study PRJEB26733, sample SAMN07839271) | wastewater metagenome | biome: small river; feature: stream; material: water | place: USA: North Carolina | collected 2016-03-01 ...
ACCAAAAACTTTTTTAGCATCATTACCCGTTTTTGATTGAAGCGCACCATTCACCATTTTTGTTCTTGTGATTGGCTCTAAAACGAATAAGCCGCCCATAAATGTCTTTAAAAACCTACGTTTAGTAATGTCAATCATCCCCATGCAAATAGGGTCTTCGATGCAATATTGAAGAAAGTATGTCTTATTAAGGTGCGGAATCATAAATGTAGCATACCCTACATCTATATTAAACCATTGTAAAAGCATGTAGTAAAACCCTGTAATATAAACAGCTTCGCTTACACCTTTTCGGGGATTATAATTCATAAACCAAAAACCATTCAATCGTCTATCCCATTCTTGCTTTTTATAATCTTCATATCTTGAATCATAAAAAGGCTCATCTCCGTCTTTTTTCTTTTTTAAATATTCATCTTCTCTTTTAGTAACTTCTTTATACCATGAAGGGTACGAAAATCTTTCCCAAAATTGTTCTTTGGGATTATTTGATCTTGAATAAACTCCCCTATACTCAACTTTTTTTGTTGAAACATTATACACGTAACCTTCTGGCGGTATATTACATAACAGCCCTTGTATGTCTATTTTACTGCCCTGTGGTATTTCCAAGTACATTTGCTATGCTTTCAGGTGTTATATTTCTGTTTCTGCGAACATCTTTATCCTCATTTCCCGTTATACCCGCAATGTCGCCTAATGTTTTAACGGCAGTTGCTATTGAAGCAGCGTCTTGCCAAACTACTTTTAGCCTATCAAAAGTTTTATCTTTCGGGTCGGCAATATCTAATGTTTTTAAGTTTGTGCCATTCATTAAATCTGCCATTTCCCACGCCTTCCTGTTTAGTGAGTAATACAATTTAGCTACCCCATCTTCCTCGTATCTTTTTATCAAATGCTCTGCTTCTTCTACACTTCTTGACATATATTATAATTTAGTTTCGCCCCTTTTTTCAAATTATCTATACCCCAAAGAGGCTGTAAATTAGTATAATGAAAACATTTTTTCTGTTCTGCCGGAAACGCTAAGTTGAAGTGTTTACAAGGAATTTTGTGGTCAATATGAATGCCACCCTTCAAATACACATCCCAACTCATCCCTTCTGTAAACAATGACTGGAAGTATTCCTTAAACGCTTCAATTGTACAACCCAATAACTCCATTGTCCCTTCTGATTTTACACCTCTCTTTAAAGCCACATAAATTCTTCCCCTTAACTTCTTTTTAGTAACATGCTCAATATTATCCTTCTGATTAAGCTGCCACAATCTTGATTGCTCCCGTCCTTTTAAATTGTAATACGCCCTTTTATTCCTTTTTATCTTCTCCTGATTCTTTTCTCTGTATTCTTTATCTCTCAAATATTTAACTGCTTTAAACTGTTCAGTTTTAAGATAATCCTTACACCCATATTTATAAATTATTAGCTTAGGAGGATTCTTTGGCTTGGATGCCCTGCGTTGCTTTTCACGTGCCAATATGTATTCTTTATTTTCTTCATAATAACATTTTTGCTTAGAGGCAATAATATCTTTATGTTCTATATGGAATTTTGCCTTTCTAATTGCATCGCAAATTTTACAATAAGGCTGCAACCACTTCCCTGCTTTATGATAATCACAATTCGGCTTGTCTTCTCCGCAATGTTTGCATGTTTTTGTATCTGTTATTTTAACAATTTTCCTCTTGCCATCTATAATACACCTTTTGCAATTTTTTCTATATTCGCCCGTTTCTTTTCTTATGTAGAAGTCAGCTACAGGCTTAACTTCACCGCACGTGCTGCATTTTTGCTCTACCATATAATGAATTTAAAAACATATTTAACCACCCATCTTCATCTTCATATATACCATGATGAAAACACGCTTCAATTCTCATTGAAAATCCTATAGGAAACTCAACCGTTATGAAGTCGTATTGTTCTATCATTTTGGCGGCATTACTGCAAACCCCTTATTAATAGTTGTATCTGTATTGTTTACCCTGTCCTGAAAACGTAAATATTCGTAGGGAAAGAGATGGTTCGTTGTTTTTGAGCCGGGGTATGCGTCAAGTTTGGAAAGTTCCTGCATAAAGTTTCCCTCATTAACACCTTTGTCAAATACCATTTTCCCCTGCTTAACTTGGTCAAGTGCGAAATTTCTGTAGTTGGCGAAGTCTGATTGTATAGGTTTTACCAAATCCAAAGTAAGGCTTGTTTTAGGGTTTTCTTTTATGTATTTGGCTAACATTTGCTTACCCATATCCCCTTTGTCAAGTTCGGGGTTGCCTCTCATTTTTTGAGATTCCAGCCATTTTACGTACCCGTTCCAATCTGCACGATGTTGATTGGTGATAGCGGTAGATGTAGTTTTTTTATCTTTATCTTCTATACCGCCTTTAATCTTGGCGATACTCATTAGTTTGGTTGCCATCTATTTTAGATTTTGGTTTTGCAGTATCTGCATTTATGCCTATTAAAAGTTTGTCTTTATTGACCAAATCAGTCATCCCTTCATCTATACCTAACAACTCCCTATGCCTTGTTCTTATAATGCTCTGTTGTTTCATCTTATCATTATGCCAAATGATCTCATAATCAGAGTTATCAGTAACAACACATACTTTTCCTCTTAGGTCAGTTTCTTCCCCGTCATAGGTATCAACTCCGCTTACAACATATAATCTTCTCATTAATTGCTGATTCCCTACACCATGTATCACACCTTTATATTCCTCAAATATTCTTAAAGTTAATAAGTAATCATCACATGGAAGCCAATTTTTATTGTCAAAGGAATAGCAGAAACACATATCCTTATCTATTGAAAATACTTTATACCCATCAGCTATTTCGCTTTCCGTGAGCATAATATTGCCATTTGGAACTTCGTAAGTTGCTTCTGTAGAATTATGATGAACTAAACAATATGCTCCCGAAGGTATGTTTTTAGCATTAATTATAATACCGAAAGATGGATAATCCAGCCTACGGTTAAACTCATACCCTCTTTGTATTTCAATCTGAATATCTTCTGTAAGACCATATTTTTCTTTGTTGGACATTTGTATTTTAATCAATACATTATTGCCGATTGCTCTTGGGTTCATAATATTAAGTTAGTTAAATAAATCGTGTACATAAAATTCCAATCCTTGCTGTCCATAAAAATCATACGCCTTTTCGCCTATAGGTATAACATTTGGCATAAGTTGAAAAGTTTCTAATATACGTGGTACTTTTAATGCTTCTGCTATCTGAAAACACATTGACGCATTACCTAAAAAGAATTTACAAGAATTGATTGCTTGCGCCAATTCATAAAAATTATCAACTTTAAGTAACGGTACATTCAACTTCCATTGTGTGCAAAACATTTCATGCTCATTTGGTAGCCCTGCAAATATTATATCCTTTTCGTATTTTCTTAAAAAGAAGTAGTTGACAAAGTTGTTTCTGTACCGTTCCGTAAAGTTCACAATTATTTTATTTTCATACGATGTTTCACGTGGCGCATTAAGCCATGCCTTACTTAAATCACATGCCAAATCAGGGAAGGCGTAGAATATCCACCGATTTATCAACCCTTGCGGCTGATTGGTAAATGTTTCAAGTCTTATTTTATCTACGTCATATATATGCTCTTGTCCTTCAAATACTATAAAATCTTCAATGTATGGCTGCGATATAAGCAAAGGTCGCATCATGTTAAAAACACTTTCAGGCATACATACATCGTTGCCTTCTTCGTCTTTGTACGGATGAATTGCACCATTATACCCCCCGCCAATCATGTTTAACCGTTGGTAAATAATACACGGTTTACCTGTTTTTTCATACGCTCTTTTTACTGCCGGAAGTATAGAAATTAAGTCCCCCGCAGGAGAACTTGTCTTAAAGGTTAAAAATTCTTTTCCCATATATACCTAATAATAGTTACTTTTAATCGTCCAAAACTAATTATCAATCATTCAATTTCAATCAAATGGCACAAATTGTTTCAGCAAACATTTACGGGTTAAATGGTAATGCTCTTTCAGCAAATCAAACAATGGGCTTCCCAACACAGGGTATTATTGTTCGATCTGCCCCTGCCTCTACGGTTATGTTAGGGGTTACGCAACTTTCAATTATTCAGCTTTTACCAGCAGGTACTAAAGTTGGACAAGACCAGTATTTCAGTCCTACGGCGGTTGCAACAATTATTACAGCAGCAAATGCTTAAAATTTGTAACAAATTAAAGCCCTGCTTCATAGCGGGGTTTTTTATCGTCTTTCTTTCGCCCAATCCTGAATAATTAAAGGTAGCGGTTCATTTATGTACTTTAATTCCTCCTTAGAAAACCAACGTTCAGATAAAAAAACATCACTCCCGTCTAATTTTACATCATGGTCAACCTTAAATACTTCTTCCTGCATGTGTATTACTTTTCTTTTCATTACGTCCGATTTTCTGACAAAACCCATGTGCCATATTTTAATCTCATTCACAAAATCAAAAACACATGGAGCATTTATAGATTCAGCATCTCCTGCTGAACGGTAGTTTATCTTAGCTAATCTTATAACTTGCCCGCTACAAGGCATCCTTTCAGGTGGTACATTTAATTCAGTATATGGGCTTCCCCAAAGATTAACTCTTGTACACATGAAGGCTTCCTGATTGGTAGCTATTGCTCTTCTTATTGATTCATAGCTTTTTTCATGGATTATTTCATCCCCTTGAAGATTTACATTATACTGAAACCCCATTCTGTCTGCTTCCTGAATAGCTACATTAGTAAAATAGTTTAGCTTCTCTTTCCCTTGTTGACTATCCCATTCTTCTTTTGACAAAGGAATTACTTTTAGTAGTGGATGATTTATTGATTGCACATATTCCAAAGTGCCATCTTCGCCGCCTGCAACTACAATTACAAAATCACAGAAATCAAGCAAGCATTGAATAGCCTCTTTATAGCAGTAATCAAATTCCTCCCCCTTATACATTAGCAATGTTCCGCAGAGTTTATTCATATTATTTTTTTATAAGAATAACCATTAACCCATTCCAAAAACCTCTTTCGCTACAGTCGCTTCTCACTCCGCTATCAAGCGTAACCAAATATTCTACATTTAATTTAGATTCCATTAACCCATGAATTGTTCCTTTATTTGGTTCAGGCCACATGGCATCATCTACTATTATAATAGCTTCATCGGCAAGGAACGGTGCAAAGTATGTTATCCCTTTCTTTTGGCTTTCATAGTCATGTGCGCCGTCAAAAAAATATAAATCAATCTTTGGTAATTCATCTTGCGTAATTGTCCAACAATCTTTTTCAAGTAACTTATATTTACCTTGTATGTGTGTCTCGCAATGTTTTAAAAAGTCTGTTTTTGCCATGTGCCCTGTATCAAAAAGAGAGAAGTTGTCGCACCCCGTAGCACTCTGTAAATTGTCATTCGCATACACTGTACTTATCAAAGAACTGCCTACATGCGTTCCCACCTCAAAATAGTTCTTACTTATTGCCCCTAAATTATTTAATAGATGCCTGTTATTTGGAGATATAAAACCTCCTACAGAATCTATAACACCATCTGTTAGTTTTGATTTACCTGCACCTTGAAGTGCTGTATCTATTATCTGTTTGAATAGTTCAAGTTTTGACATATTGTATTTTTATTTTTTAGCTTCTATTACTTTTGATTCCGGGTCATAATTAGTAATACCAAATGTTTGAAACACATAATTCGGTTCTACCCCTCTTATTATTCTTTCAAGTTCTATTTCTTCTTCAAATAAACTATTACCCGGTTCAACTATGTTTACTTGTGAAAACCCAACCTTTTCTAACACTTTTTTCATCATTGATGAAGTCCATAGCATTTTATGATTATGCCCTTTAAAAAGACTATCAAGCATGAACATAATAGGCTCTTCCCGTATTCCTTCTAATCCTAATTCTTTTAAAGCGGCATCTTCGTTTGGGTAATAATGTCGTGTTTGTACGTCTGAATAATGTTTGCCTAATTCATCATTTTTAAATTTAATCAGCTTGTCAATACATGGCATACATATTCGCAATATGCCATTTGGCTTTAATACCCGCAATGCTTCTTTAAAGTATAATATGCTGTCAATCAATGCGATATGCTCTTGTACGTGTTCGCTGAATAGCACATCTACTGAATTATCAGCCCAAATTAATGGCTTAGTAATATCACATTCTTGTTCTGTAAATGACTGCCATCCTTGTGGTGGATTATCCCAATGTCCCCCTACTATTAACTTCATGTATTAAGTGTTTAAATTTTTCTTGGTTATTTAAAACGTATTCAGGAAATGTATTATCTAAAGGCAAAAACTCAAATTTACTTTCGCCCCACAGCGACATGCCGCTTTCTATCTTCCTTCTTATTCCCTGCTTGTCTTTAAACTCTGATGTATTGTATTCCTGATGCGAAAAACTTTCCAACTTATTTACTATAAAATTTTCATCCCCTAAATAGCTGAAATGCCACCCCGCATTATCAATAACATTCGGGAATCCACTTCCTCTTACATCATTTGGTGTTTTATCTTTTAGGTAGCTGTATCGCATTATTTTTGGATGACACCATGTTTGCTTTTCTGCAAGGCAATTTAGTTTGTACCAAAACACATCCATCTTTAATGCTGCAAAATCATACCCTTTATCAATAAATTCTTGTACTGCTAATGCTCTTGGTATTTCATCTACATCTGAAATGATTATTATGTCATTATCTTTTACGTCTTTCAGCCCTCCCATTATTCCGTTTCTTTGGTATTCTTCACGCTCCCATGCTGTTGAATTATTTGATATACGTGTTGCAATTACACTAATGATATTTTCACCAATTAAATGCCGCAATTCACGATTCTGTTTACCTGTAAACGTTTCAACGGCTTGCACTATCACTTGCTTAACTTCCATCCCGTTAAGTTCGCTTGTCCTTATTTCTAAACAATCCATCTCCCCATGAAATAAAAAACAATCGTATATCATTTGTGAAATTCATTTATAGCATCTACCACATCTTCCCAAGTATTAGTAGAGCAGCATTGAAGATGTTGTTTTGTTCCTTCGTATTTACATGGCACACCTGATGTGCCACCATTTTCACTATGCCAGCAATAGCTATTATCACAGTTACCTTGTAGTATTATTGCGTTACTTGTATCTGTATAAATATAATCAGGATTTACACTACCAAAGAATAATATACATGGCTTATTATATGCCATAGCTATGTGGGCAGGGCCAGAATCTACCCCTATAAAAAAATCGCACCCTGATATTATAAATTTAAGAACCCCTACGGATGCTGTGTTTATTTCTTGACCTATTTTTTCGTGCTTATTTTTACCTATTTGCAACACAAAATACCCCATCGAATGTAAATGCTTTTCTACTTTCTTCCAATCAATGTTGTAAATATTTCTGTCCGGTGTCTCTCTTTCATCTATATGAACGCATACGTATTTATTAAAGAAATTTGGTTGGTCATTATGCTGTAGCAGTTGCGGGTTTGATAGTTCATAGTCATAAATACCTGCAATTTCAAAGTAAGATTTTATATGGTTTTGTCGTGGCTTAATTTCATAAGCTAAATCAAAATCAATTTCTTTTTCAGGTGTTATTCTACCTCTGTCAAATTTTGATATATGCTTAATGGGGAAGTAATGCCATAGAAATATTTCAAAAAATGATTCAGGAACATCTAAGACAATACTATAACCTTTCATATAGTAATACCGCATTATTGGTTCTAAAGAAATAATATCACCTAATGCTGCACTTCTTTTTAAAATTACGGTTGGCTTATAAGGTTTGTGGAAATACCCATGAAATCCGAATGTTCTACTTATTGGTTCTCTCAACTCAAAGGAAAACTTGTCTGCTACTTGTTCATCAGCGTACTTTATACCGTAAGTTTTTTCAAGGTACGGTCTGTATAATCTGCATATTGAATCATCTTCATGGTGGCATACGGAAATTGTTTCATCTGTACCAAGTATAGTTTGAAGTTTTTTAGACCTCATCGAAAATCCACCATTGCCTACATTCCTGCCATCGGTATAAAGCCACGCTGCACCTATATAGTCAAAGTTTAAAAATGAACTATCCCAACAGTCTCCGTTTAGAACATAGCCATCATGTTGGATAATTAAACAATGTAGTGTATCAAAATAAAGATAAAGCTGCTTAACTATAAAGTCGCTATAGGCTTTCTTGCTTTTTATTGATTCAATTTGTACGACTTCAATACCATCTAATTCAATAGGTATATCTGTAAGAAATATAGCTCTTGATGGCTTTATTTGTTCTAAACTTTTTTGAAGTGCATTGATAGCTTTCCCATAGCTGTAACAGTCAACGCAAATCAATGTCACATCCTTTAGTTCTACTCTCTCCATTTATGGCTGTTTAATTATGGTTATAGGTTCTTTGTTTAAAGGACACCAATCAGGTGTAATTGGCTCAAATTCTTTGCTTTCTTTTATTTCTAATGGCTCTGTCCTAAAACTTACCGAATACCCGTCAGCTTGGTATAAGTTATCAGGAACAATTTGATATGGCAGTTCTATAAAATTTCCATTATCCCATATACCATACTTTACAGGGCTTTTTGGATGCCCACAAGCAAAATTATAATGCGCTCCTTCTGGTAAAAAATAAGGACAATCTTTGCATCCTGTTACTGACTGTTCCATTTATGGTTTATTTGGATTTTTATTGTAGTCAGTTAGTACGTTTTTCTTAGGTAGTATTGGATATATAACACTATCTCTTTTGCCTTTAGAAGTGTCTTTTGGAGAGATGTGTATTTCTAATATGTATATGCTGTCTCTTTGCCATATTTTCTTCTTTGTTTCAGCATCTATTTCCTTGTCTATAAAAGTATCTTTTGTTAATCTCCATGCAGATGATATTACAGGTACATTACCATTTAAGCCAAGACTAATCCAATCTAAGGGTGTTACAAATGCTATAAATGTTTGCGTGGTGTCTGGTGCTTGCTTTTTATAATCTCCGCTATCTCCGTTGTTATTACAAGCTACCCATTGAGTAAAACATATAAGCATTGCAATAGCATAAAATAACTCTAACTTTCTTGAACGTTTCATGTTTTTATTTATTGATTTAAAATTAAAATAACCCAAATAATAATACCAATAGCTGTTATAACTATTAATATTTTTATTTCTGATTTAGTCATTGTTTTTTGTTAGTCAAATGTTAGGAATCTTACAGAACCGCCTTCGCTCATTGGTTGTAAGTCAATATTAGCCCTTTCGCCTTCTTCTGTATTTGTTTGTAATGCCCCGATAGCTTTTGATAATTTGAGCATTTCGCCACTACACATATAGTAACCTTTCTGAATGTACTTTTGCATACGCCACATGGTAGATAAAGGGAAAGGTAATTTATTAATCATTAGCTGCCTTTTTGCTAAGTCAATAAAGAACGTGTCATGCGTGTACACATTGCTTAAATCTACTGCTGCACAACATACAGTAAAATCAAATTCATCTATGCAAGCCTTCGCATCAGTAAAGTATTTTTTAACTAAATCGTAATCTCTGCCCTTATACTTAACCTTTAATACATTGTCATTCTCAAATCCTTTTGTGGCTTTTGGTTTAGGGTACTTTTCGATTATAGTCTTACCTTCTTCTTCACGTTCAATCTTTACAGTAGTTTGTTCCAAAAGATATTTTTTGCATTTCTCGAAATCTTCAACACAAGTGAAGTATAAATCAATGTCGCTTGTCAACTTTCCAACCGAAAAGTAATCTCTCACACATCCACCGCCCACCCATGTATTGCACACTCCTTTTAATTCATCAAGAATTATCTTAGAGAAAAACTTTACACAATTTTCAAGTTGTACTATCATAAATTTTAATTTTAAAAACAAGTAGCCGCCATCGTGTGTGAACGGCTACTGTCTTAACCTCTCAAACAAAAAAACCAACTATGAACCCCTATACTTAATTCAAATGTTTTACATCTTCTCAATCAAAGTCAATTATACCTACATCTTCATCTTCTTGTTCCCAAACATCATTGTCATTTCTCTTTGATATTTTCATAACCAATATAGCAGCTATAATAACCAATACCCATACTATTAATGGTAAGTAATCCTGCAACTTTTCAAGCATGTTAGTGGTGGTGTTTAGCTTTGGTAGGTTAGTGCAATGTATTATTCTTCTGTTTCTTGCAGAACAAGTTTAGCTTCTTCTTTTGCTGCATTTCTTGCCTCTTTAGCTTTGTTTTCGGCTATTTCTATAACTCGCTCCATTATTTTATTTTTAAACTCTTTACATGCCTCCCCTAAATACTCGGCAAGTTCGTTTGATTTTTCATAAGTATGACTGTTAAACCCTTCTGTGATAAAAGAAAAAGCTACCAAATGATAAGATTCAGACTGCTTCGCAAAATGTACAGTTCCATTTTTACTGTTAGTAATTATTCGCTTACATTCGTCAGCAATACCTTTAAGGCGTTTGTAATTATCAATTTTGGAAATCATATATGTTGTTTTAACTGTTTTAATTTATTGGTTAAGTAGTAATTTTTCT
>ERZ650304.1183-NODE-1183-length-10573-cov-18.228751_pt1 | contig 10573 bp, 16 predicted proteins | sample MGYA00376240_ERZ650304 | MGnify/ENA primary metagenome ERZ650304 (study PRJEB26733, sample SAMN07839271) | wastewater metagenome | biome: small river; feature: stream; material: water | place: USA: North Carolina | collected 2016-03-01 ...
AGCGCAGGCATGAAAGCCTCCCCCTCGCTCGATGCCGCCTTCGCCACGGCATCCGTAACAGCCTTGCCCGCCGCGCCCGCACCCTTCGCCTTCATCCCCACAGGGAGCCCACCCAGCGCCGTCAACGCAAGCGCGCCCTGGCCCGCCTCCTGGATTCCCTTCTGCGCCTTCAACTCCTTGGTGATCTTCTCCTCGGCATCAAGACGCTTCTCAGAGGCGTCACCCAGCGCCGCCGCCGCATCCGCAGCGCCCTTCATCTTGGCATTCTGTTCCCACGCCTGAAAGCGTTCGCCCAGGGTCCCGCGCTTCGACTTCCGATCAGCAATATCCGCGACCCGCTTATCGAATTCCTCATTCATTTTCTGGTGCTCGACAAACGCCGCCGCGTTGGGGCTTTCGTTCACAAAGCCGCCCTGTTGCTCCAGAATCTTCCGCGCCTTGTCCCGGTGCTTCTCGGGTATCTGATTAAGCCGCCGCTCCGTGTTGTTCTTCGCGCGCGCCTTCTCCACAGGGCCGTTGGGATCGTGCTCATAAAGCGCAAGGTAAAAATCATTGACCGCCTTCGTCGCCTTCAGCCAACCCAGTTCTAGATCTTCCACCTTGTCGAGGAATTCACCCGTCGCCGTCACGCCAAAGCGAAACGCAGCATCCACCGCATTGCCCACGCCACCGGCATCCTCGATCATCTTCACCAGATCTTCGCTGGCCGCCGTGATCAAGGGCGAGAAATTCTTCGCCAATTGATTGCCCGCCCCCTCCACGATGAACTTCCATTCACCCATCGCATCGCCCGCCGCGTCGATCTTCTCAACGTCGATCTGTTTCAGCGAAACACCATAAAGATCAAGGGCCTTGGCCGCGTCCTCTATGTCTCCCCTGGCGTTCTTGAAAAAGCTGATCAGGCCCCCGCCCGACTTGCCGAAGATGTCCCGCGCCGCCGCAACCTTTTTGGCAGGATCGTCTATCTTGTTGATGGCCTCGGCGATGGCAACGAATTGTTGCTCGGGGCGCATTCGGCGAAGCGAATCGACAGAAACCCCGATGTTCTTGAAGGAATCAATAGCCGCCTTGTTCCCGCCAAACGCGCTGCCGATCACGTCGCTCATTTTCATCATGGCGCCGTTGGTCGTTTCGAGGTCAACCCCCGCCATGCTCGCGGCCTTTTGCAGCGTGCGCAATTCGGTGTAGGAAGAGCCCACCGACTTCGCAAAGTCGTTGGCATCGCCCACGGCGTCTATGGTCTTGGCGACAAAGTAGCCCATCGCCGCGCCCGCCGCGCCCAGACTGGCCGCCGCCGCCGTGCCCGAAGTGGCGATGCTCTTGATCGCCATCGCTCCAACGTCAAAGGTCGCCTTGCGGGTCTGCTTGGCCCACTTGGAAATATCCTTGGACGCAAGCAGCAAGCCGCCCTTGGTCTTGTTGGTCGCGCCGACCTCTACGTTTAAGCGTCCGATCCTGGCCATGCTACTTGCTCGTATCCAGTTGCGCGGCCAGTTTGGCTACGCCACTTTTCAGTTCATTGAAATAGATCTGCTTGGACATGGCATCTTCCTGAATCAGCGCGCGCTCCAGGAAGAAGTTTCCTTTCACGCCCGGGTGTTTGATTACCCGAAGTTTCTTCTTTTTGAACAGGTTGATCTTGTGCGGCTCGGTTCCCCGGTCAACGAGGTGCGCCGTCTTGTCGGGAATGTGCGCGCGCTTCTTTTTGATGCCGGTCATTGGGTTTTCGGCTTCCTTCACCGACTTCGGGTTCGTCGCCTTCGGCCCCACGATTACCAGCAATTTTCCCGTGCGCTTGTACACCTTCACCTTGCTGCCGATGCTCTTCGCAATGGTCTTGGAGGTCGGCTTCACAAAAGCCTTCGCCGTTCGGATCACAGGCGTTGCCGCTTTCTGCCCCGCGCGACGAAGCACCTGCCCGCTCAGTTTTCCACTGAACTGCCCAAGGGCCTTCAAGACCTGCTCGTCACCGGTTACCCGCACGCTTCTTCTTCCTGGCTATTGATGCTTCCAATTTCATGCCCCACCGCAACCACGCATCGCCTATTTCTTCGTCGCTCTGTTCTGGCTGCTCGTAAAAGGGCATGAAATCCATCCGGGTGAAAGGCTTCTGGCCCCGGCCAAGGTGACAGTTCGCCATCGTCTCCGCGATGATCGCCGCCCGAAGGTCCGCGCGAATCCGACCTATCGGACTTCGCCGATCCACCGCAACCCACGTGGCCCATTCATCCGCGCTCATCACCGCCCGCCACTCTTCAACTGTCCGACCGCCGAGGGCCAGCGCTAGCTCGTGCCAGAGTTGTCGCTCGGGGTCGTCTCGGAGTTTTTTTCCAACTCCTCAAACGAGGCCCGCTGATTCAGCGCCAAGCCCGCGTTGAAAACCTGTGTGAACCCGGCCACCGGAAGCTCGTTCAGCTTCTCGATATCCTCATCGCCAAACAGGCGATTGCCAGCCGCGTCCGAAAGGAAGTAGGCGCACGCCGTCGCCCGGTGCGACGGCACCGAAAGCGGGTCCTTGCTGTACGCCTCGTTCATCCCGTCGATGTGATCCATCTCGCCAGCGCTCACGCCGCGAACAAACACATCACCGCCCCACGCCTTCACGTGGATCTTCTTCACCTTCCGCTTCCCACCCAGCGCAAGAATCGATTCCTTATTCAACATGCTTCTTTCCTTTTCCGTGCTTTTCCGTGTCATTCCGTGGTCAGAATCTTTTAGCTCTGGTTTACTGCGAACTCGTCACCGTCCCAAACCCAAGTCACGTCGGATACCATTTTTTCATTAACTGGAATCCCAGGCGTGAACTTCGTAAAGGCTCCCGTGCCTCGAATCAGTGAGCCAGGACCAAGCCCCTTGGGGTTGATGGTAAGCGTCTGAACCTCGCCCAGATCGGGGGGGGTCTCTTCCGGGTCATATTCGATCTGCCCTGTGCATTCACCAAGGTCGGTGAAGTCCTCAAAAATCTTTTGCGCGAACTCGCCGGTATTCATGTTGTTCGCGTCTATGGTGCCCTTCGTCTTGTCGTAGGGCTGAACGGTTCCGATCCACTTGCCGGAAAAGCCACCGCTGAACGTCAGCGTGGTGCCCGTGCCGGTGCGTGCAGTAATAGACATAGTAGTGCTCCTTTATGCGGCCTTGTAGGCCGGTCGATAAACCTGTTGAATGCAGTAAATGGGAAGGCTCGAAGCATCCGGTAGTTCCACATCGCCATCGCTCTCATCAGCTAAATAACAACTCTGTATATCGAGGGCTTTGCCGTCCAAGTCCACCGTTCCCATGAATCCGTCCAACACCCGTTCAGCAGCGTCAGCAAGCTGGTCAAGCGTGTCGAAATCCATGCAGTACCAGTTGATCTGGATCTCGCATTCCTTCAGGCCCGAGGCTCCGCCAAGCTCCTGGTGTGAAATCGTCTTCAGCCGGAAGAACACCCCATAGGGCTTGCCCTCCCGCTGCTCCGCCACGCCACGGAAGATGCGATCCCCCACAAGGGAAAACACCTCCGCGTCATCCATCAGCACAGCCCGCAGCGCGGTATCAGGACGAAGCCTACGCATAGACGATTCGCTCCTCGCACTGCAGCGTCATCCGCGTCCGCTTCGGGTCGCTGATAACCGAGTGCACATAAAGCTCCCGCGTACCCCAGAGCACACGCAGATCACTACCAACACCCGAGCGATGCCGAATAACCACCTCATGGGTAAGCCGCGCCGTGTTCTGCTGCGCCTCATAACCTTCCTTCCCGGTCAACGTAGTGATCTGAGCGCGAACCGAACACACATCAATCCAACCGCCAGACGGCGTGCCGCTCGAAGCGATCTCCGTCCCAAGCGACTGTACCGCGATCCGCTCTCGCATCAACCCACTACGCAATTTCTTCTTTCCTTTTCCGTGCACTTCCGTGCCGTTCCGTGGTCGAAACTCTTCTTTTCCTTCGTGCCTTCGTGGTGAAAACTCTTACGGAGTGGCATCCTGCAAAAAGTAAAAGTAAATCGTCGCGTCCGCACCACTCGCATTCGTGATAAACACCGAAACAACGTCCGCCGTGATCAACAGCGAATGCACATCGCCAACGATCCACGTATACGGTACATTCGACTCCAGCGCGATAGACCCACCGCTGCCAGCATTCGAATTGAACTCGATCAGCACATCCTGATCGCTCGCGATGAACACACCCTTCAACTGGCTGATGTCCACGCCAGCAAGCGAGATCTGCTGATTGCTCGCGCCGTTCGCCACCACGATGGGGCCCGCGTTAATGTTCACCGGGTCGGTTGCCGTCGCCGTCTTCTTGTACGTCCGCGTCTGACCGCCCACATTGATCGAACTCGTGAATTGCATATCAGCCATGGGGCACCTCTTCCGTGGTGTTAGCCGCCGCCACAGGGCCGCGCTTACGCTTGGGTTCGCCCTCGACACCCGGCAAGCCCTGATAGCCCGTATCGCTCGGCTTGTCCGTAGCCTCGAATTGATACTCGCCCAGGAACTTCGCCGCCGTATGCGAGTACTTGCCCACAAACGACACCAGCCGTAAGGTCCCCGGAGGATGCCCCGCAAACTGACCGGCATTCGTCGCGCCATACAGCGGCGCAACCTGTTCCAGGTCTTCTTTTCCAATCGCCGCCGGAATCCGAATCAACCGGCCCGACCCTTTTCTGTGTCCCAGCATGGTCGTTTCCTTATTCATCCAGACCTTCGGCCTGGTAGTTGAGTGTTCCCATAACCCTGAAAAGCCCATCGCAGTAATCCGCACTCGCGGGCAGTGCGATGATGGTCCCGGAAATCGTTTCTTCCCGGTTCTCGTGCCAGTGCGCGATCCGCATGAGCATGCCCTGCTTCAGCAGCTTCGGCACCTCCGTGTAGCCCGCCTCAAACGTGATGGTCACCGCGTTCCGCTGACACCGCGTCGAGGGCCATACCTGCCCATACTTCAAGATCACCCGACCCGGCGTCGTATACGGATCCGCCTCGTACACGTCCGTGCCGAGGGTCTGCGTTTCGCCGTCAAGATCCACATAGGCGATAGAGGTGACAGACACAAGCGGGGGCTTGTCCAGTTCAATCACGTCCCCACAAGGGAAGCCGGAAAGGCGCAGCACATACGTGGCCTGCACCAACTGGCGACCAGTCCGCGCCTCGCAGGATTCCCGCGCAGCAGCAATAAACGCCTCAAGCTTCCCATCGTCCTCGGTGAAATCCGTTTCGACGTGGCAATGATCCTTCGCCTCTTCCAGGCTGATCGGCTCGCTCACAGGCGCTATGGTCTGCACCAGACTCATTCGGTGGCATCACCCTTCAACTTCGGCGCAGCCTTCGCCGCCTTATTCCGTGGGGCCTTCGGCGCAGCCTTCTCATCGGTCCTATCCGTCGAATCCGTCGTATCCGGGCCATCTTCGCCGTAAGGCTCCATCCAGCCAGCGCCGACAGCCACAGAGGCGAGATCGGGATCGTCCAATTCGACAACCGTCCCGGCCGTAAACTGCTTCACGTAGCAACCACGAATGGCGCCCCTGAAGTCTTCCTTCACAAGAAACTTTGGCATAACAATCCTTTCAGGCCCCGCCCGGCGGTCAAACCGGACGGGGCGCAGGAGAAGCCCCATGGCGACAGGCCACAGTGCAATAGTCGCGTTAAGAGGCAGGTACGTAGTTCGGATAGCCCTTGACGATTTCAAGGGCGATGGGCACGCCGTTCACAATCGTTCCGCCCGGTGTCGCCGTCGCCTTCACGAAGCGCTTATCGCCGACGTAGCCGAACTGGTGTACCATCGCGCACTTGGCCGCGTCGTCAATCGTGAGCACGACGCCGCTCGCAGGCGTCACGCCCACCACGTCATCAGTGTCAACGTTGGCGTACGATCCCGGCGAACCGGTGCCGTCGTCTTCGGCGTCCTGGAACAGGATCGTGATCTTGTTCGTGCCGTTCAGGGTATCGCTCGCGTGCTTCGCGCCAACGTGCACCACGAGCAACGCGCCATCGAAGCCCTGAAGGTCAATATTGCCGGTGTCTTTCGCACCGACCGCAACCGTCATGACGATGGGATTCACCCCTTCGACCACAACGACATTCGAGTCCATGTCTTTCACGGTAAGTCTCCTCGGGCTAGGCCCGGTTCAGTTTTCAAAATCCCAGCGCTTCCCGCCAGCCGCTTAATGCTCTGGCATAACAGAGTCCACCAGGCGGCTGGCCATTGCAGGCCGGTGCTACCGGCTTAGGCGAATTTCAGGGCGAGGTACGCTTCGGTATCGGCCACATCGCCGCCCACGCGCGCCGTCGCGTAGAACTTCACCCAGCCCTTCTTTGTGAGCGGGTCGCGCAGCACAACCAGGCCGCGACGGGAAATGATCTTGTAGGCGCGCTTGAAGTCGCCGAAGGCAACCGAAAGCGAGTTCGCCGCCTTCGCGGGCATGTCCTCGCACTGCTGCACAGGGAAGCCCACCAGGTTGGAGGGCGTCCCCAACTGAAAGCTGGGCTGCCAGATCGGCAGCTTGTTGCCGTCAACGAAGGCCATCACCTCGGCCAGGCGCGCGCGGCTCATGAGCCACCGGCTGTTGGCGCGGTATTCGGCCTTCAGCTTCTCGGGCAGGCCGAGCAATACCAGGTGCGGATCGGAGATGGCCCACGCGCCACTGGCGCCCGTGGCCACGTGCAGGATCTGGCGACCGCTCGGGGTCAGGCTGGTGGGATAGGTCAGTAGGCCGCGCGGCTGCTTCTTGCCGTTGCCGGTGATGAAGCCCGCGTTCTCTTTCTTCGCGAAGCCGCGCGCAAAGAGCATGTTAAGCTGACCCTCGATGTCGTACTCGGAGTCTTCCAGCATCTTCGTCGTGGCCATTGGCATGGCATAGACTTCGTGCACGGGGATCGTGAGTTCGGCGTAGGTCGGGCCGTCGGTGTCGTCGCGGTCTTCCTGCTCGCCCACCCAGCCACATTCGAGTTCGCCGGTCTCCATCATGCCGGAGTATTCCGACGTGCTGATGTTGACCACGGTCGCGATCTGGCGCATCGGCGTGATTTCCTGCACCAGGGGCTGGATGTCCGTGTCGTGGGTAACGGAGTAAAAGATCCCGCCTTCCTCGCTCACGGTCAGGTTCAGGCTTTTCGCGTGGTCGGCAAGCTGCTCGTTGACGTACTCGCAAGCGGCGCGCTTGCCGGTGCGGATGTAGTCAAGCTGCTTCTTACGCACCTCGTCTGGCGTGATCGTCTTGTGACCCTCGCCGCCACCGCCGATGCTGGTCGGGGTGTTCAGGCGGGTTTCGAGTTCGTCGGTCCGCGCCTTGAGCTTTTCAACCAGCTTCTGCTGGGTTTCGAGTTCGGTCTTCTGCGCGTCCATGTCGGCCATGGCCTTGGCCATCTTGTCGATCTTCTCGATCAAGACGGGGTCAGCATGGCCCTTCTTTTCGAGTTCCTTGGTGCGGGTCTCGATTTCGCTCTTGAACTGGTTCCACGTGGTGCCCAGTTCGTCAATCTTGTCCAGAATGTCTTTGGACATGCTCAGGCTCCTTTGATGGCGCGATCAAGCGCCGCTTTTATTTCGGTTGCAAGGGATTCGCTCAGTTCGCCGTCCCGGCTGGTGTCGTCGCGGAGGCCCAGCGTCCCGCCGGCCGTCGTCGCGATCACCTTCGCTTCGCGCTTCCCGAAGCCCTGCTCGCGCAAGGCACGTTCTATTTCTCGCAAGGTCGGTTCGCCGCCCCGCGTCAATGCACTCTTTACCGTCTCGATCCGCGCGTTCCGATTCATGGGGAACGTCGCAATCGATATTTCCCACAACTCCAGGTTGCCCAGGAGGTAGGCGTCTTGCTTGGCGTCGAATTGAATGCCGCCAGGGTAGATGTCAAAGCCGATGCTCATGCCGTTCACGGCGGGCTGGAGCACGTATTCCCGGGCGTCCCGGCCACCTTCGGTTTTCTGGTTGAGCTGGCCCACGACCCACAAGCCCGTGTCGTCAGGCGTGATGCTTTTGAAAGCGCCGCGCACGTCCCGGCTGTCGTGGTTCCAGAGGATGGGCAGAGGGTTCCCGCTGGTCTTCCACTCGGAAAGCCACTGGTCGAAGGCGCCAGGCAACACGATGTCGCCGCCCTGGTCTTTATTCCCGAAGGTGCTCGCATAGCCGGAGAACTCGCCGCTTTCGGTTACGCTCTCAGGGTCCACCTTGAAGTTGAAAAACTTGTACTCCATCAGGCCGCGCTCTCCTCGGGGTCGGGCGGTTCGTCAACCGGCTGGACGGGTTCTTGCGGGGCATCCGGTGTGGGCGAGGGGTCCGGAGCCGATACCTGGCCAGACAAACGAAGCGGCACAACGTTGGCCATCATCATCAGATCGTTCCCGTGCTCGTCGGGTTCGGCATTCTCTTTGGCCCGCGCTTCGTTGGGCTTCATGATCCCGTTGCTGATCGCAATGGAATAGGCTTCCATCCTGCTTTTCAGATCGCCGCGCACCAACGAATCAACGAGGAATTCCAGGTAGTAGTTGGTTCCGAGCAGCACGCCGCTATTCACCGCGCTCTCGAATCGACGCAATTCAGGCACCGTCCCGAACTTCACGAAGTCAAGGGAAAGGTGCTCAATGTTGTTGAAGGTGCTCCGGCTCTGGTCGCCGATCATGTGCGGAGGCACCCGGAAGAATCCGCAAATCTCGCTGCGCTGAAACTGCCGGGTCTCCAGATACTGGGCGTCTTTGTTGGCGACAGATACCACCGAAAACTTGCCGCCGCTTTCGAGGATCATGGTCCGGTTCGCTTTGAGCCCGTTCCAGTTTTCGTCGAGATCTTTCTGAAGGCGCTTGTGCTGCGGATCGGTAAGTTCGTGGGGAAATTCCATGATGCCGCTTGGAGCCGCGCCGTTCTTGAAGACCGTCGCCCCGTGGCGCTCGCACGCCATCGTAAGCCCGATGCTGTGCCGACACTGCGCAATCTTGCTAAGCCCCACCACGCCGTCAAGGCTCAGGTCGCGCACGTGCAGGATCTCGTTGTTCGTGAATAGATCCTTGCCCCGTACCGCCAGCCCAGGTACGCGATACTCCATCTTGCGCGTGTCTTTGTTCCGGTGCGCCGTCACTTCGTCGGGGCCAAGCGGGATGAATTCCTTGACCTCGTCGCCGCTCCGGACCATGTAGCTGTAGTGGTTCCCCCGCGTGTCCAGGTCAGAGGAAACCTTTTCGAAGAACTCGAACGGTGTATACCCCTCGCCCGGACGCTCCCGGAGTAACTTCGCCATCCAGTGATCATCTGCCCGACGCTTACCGCCACCGGGCAACCGCTCGTATATGACAGGGCTGCACTGGGCAAACGTTTCCGCGCGGACCTTCACGCAAGCGAAAACCGTCGCCTGCTGCATCGCCCGCAACGGCGTCACGTCAACCCCGGCGAAACTGTTCGCCTGATTCAAGCGCTTCTGCAACTCGCGAGGAGTAGTAATCTCCCGCGCCTTGCGGCCCGCGCCGAATATTTTCGACAGTCCAAACAAAAGAAAAACCCCATGGCCTCATGCCACGGGGTAAAGCTATCACGGGTTTTTCACTTGGCACATATCTGTGCCAACTATTTTTCCGGCGCTCCAGGCCCGTCAATCCCCACGAACTTATCCATTGAATCCATAATCTGCCTCTTCGAGTACGCCTGCATCAACTGTAGTACCGTCCCATCAAGTGGAATCTTCGCGGGCATGTATGCCGTACCGTCCGGCAAGATCCACTTCTGACCATCCCACCGATCCTCTTTGAACCGCAGGTAAGCCCACCGCGTGGGGTTCGACTGGACGCTCCCTGCCGCATTTCGAAAGCGCCCGTCATAGAAGTTCAGGAACTGCAACTTCTCCATGGGATACTCCCCAATGATCTTCCAGTCCTTGCCCCGCTCCGGCGCATCTGTCCGCCATTCTTCCGCAGCAAAAAACCGGTACCGCGTCCACCATCCATCATTCGTTGGCTGCACCATAATCGTCAAATTGCTGCGCTGTACCTGCGCCGAGAGAGACGCGGCCACCAAGCCTATCAGCATCAAACAGATCACCTTCTTCATAACGCTTCCTTTCTGTGCACTCCCGTGCGTTTCCGTGATCAAATCTTCTCTTCGTCCCCGTTGTCCATTGTCCATTGTCCATTGTCAATTGCCTTCCGCCGCCCCTCCCGCCACGGAAACTGGCCCGGCATAAACTCCTCGACCGTCCGAAATCGAAACCGACACCGCAGGCAACGACGCAACCGCACCGTCTGCTGGGGTCCATCGTCAGGCTGAATGTGCCGGGTTCCATCCACCATCGTGCGTGGGCCCTCGCATTTCGGACAGTTCATTGATTCATCCTTCCACTAACGGCCAGGCCGTGAACTGATAGGGGTCACACGGGTTTGGCCGATGGTCTTCTACGTCAAATCCATACTTGCGGAACACCGCCCGCAACTCCGTATCCCAGTTGTCCGCCGCCTCGATGTCGTTGAGGTCTTTCCGGGTGATCTGGAAGGTCTGCAAATCATCCAGGTCGCGCACCTTTCTCCGGCCCGGTCGGACAGGCGCTTCGAGCTTCCGCATGCCGCGCTCTTCGTAGGCGTGCCCCTCTTCGACCACTTCCCGCACCGCCAT
>ERZ650304.1184-NODE-1184-length-10573-cov-5.085948_pt1 | contig 10573 bp, 14 predicted proteins | sample MGYA00376240_ERZ650304 | MGnify/ENA primary metagenome ERZ650304 (study PRJEB26733, sample SAMN07839271) | wastewater metagenome | biome: small river; feature: stream; material: water | place: USA: North Carolina | collected 2016-03-01 ...
AGCGTTTGCTATTCTGGATGAAGTCCCCCTTTTACCCGATTCTCTTCAGCAGTTGGTAGAATGGACAAGTCGTTATTACCATTGTCCTATTGGTGAAGTGTTTGCTAATGCCTTACCGCAAGCATTGCGTACAGGTGAAGATCTTAAAAAAATTAAAGAAAAAGTTAAAAATTCTTATCCGCATATAAATATCTACACCTCTTCTTTTATGAATGCGCTATTTGTTTCTTTGAGAGATATAAAAATGCTGGAAGAGGATTCTGTCCTAATTGATATTGGTGGGGAAATAACAGAGGTTGTAAAAGTCTCTCATGGTACAATTAGTTCTGTGGCTTCTTTCCCTTCTGGAAGAAGAAAAATAATTAGAGAAATAGTAAATATGGGAATGGGAGAAAATTCTCTAAATATGTATGAAAAGGGAGAATTAAGCCCAGATCAAGTTCAAAAGATAGACAGTGTGCTGAAATCTGAAATTGAACAATGGTCAAACGAGTTAAAGAAAATTCTTCTTCAGTTTGACGGAGGATTTCTCAAGGCAAAGAAGGTTTGTTTAACGGTAGATGAGGATGTTATAAAAATATTTTATGCTCCAATTCTAGATGTTTTGAATGGTATTGTTCCTGTTAACCTTCCGGAAATTGTTGTTATACGAGGAGACAAGATTGAATCCGATATAAAATTTGCTAACCAGGTCCCAAAAGATGAATTTCTGATGATAGAGACAATTTTTGCTAGAAGAAAAATTTTTGAATAATAAATATATGGCACGAGAAAAAACAAATGAAGAAAATGGAGAAAAGCGAACACCTTCGCAGTTTTTCCTTGAACTATCTAAAACAAAGATGCCAAGAATTGATGAAAATCGTGAAATAAACGATCCTTCTCAAAGTAGAATCAACAACATAACTATAAAGAGAGATGTCTCTTCTCCTATTGAAAGAAACTCCTTAAGAATTAAAAAGTTAGATTTATCAAAAGAGGTTCCTGTGACTGACGGGGTTATTTCTAAAAAGAAGATGGATTGGGATAACGAGGTTAAAAACGAACACTTTTCTGAAGTTGAGAGACCTGCACCAGAAAGAATTATTAGAAATACTCCGAAAAGACCAGTTAGAAGATCTCATTCAAAAAAAGGCCTAGTCTTAATTGCTTTCTTTGTTATTGCCTCAGCTATTTTTACTTTGTCTAAATTTTTCACAGGCGCGACTGTTTACGTTGAACCAAAAACTGAACTGAAAAATATTGCTTTGGACTTGAATATGAAAAGAGACAGTAGTGACGGTCTTAGTTTTGAAAGAGTGAATCTCTCAGCTTCTGTAGAAAAGCCTGTTTCTTCAAGTGGAACTCAAAATCTAGAAGTTAAATCAAAAGGTAAAGCAATTCTTTATAATAATTATTCAACAACTCCACAAAAGTTATTGATAAATACAAGATTGGAGGCTCCAGATGGAAAGATCTACTTTACAGATGTGGCTACAACAATTCCAGGACGAACAACCAAGGGTGGTGAGGTAATACCTGGATCTGTTGAGGTTGGAATAACAGCAGAGAAAGCGGGTGAAGAATATAATGGAGATGCAAAAGATTTTGTTTTTGTTGGATTCAAGGGGACACCAAAGGAAAAAGGATTTTACGCTCGAGGAAAAGGTGAGACGACTGGAGGTTTTGTTGGGGTTGCCCCAATTGTCAGCGAATCTGACAAACAAGGAGCAATAGCAATGCTAGAAGAAGAAATAAAAACAAAACTCCTCTCAGATGTTTCTTTGCAAGTTCCAAGTGGCTATATTGTAAGAGATACTCTTTCCTTTATAAATTTTGGTGAGTCTGAGATGGTAACAAGAGATGGGTCTGCTTTCATCTCACTATCTGGAAATATCGATGCTTTCATCATACCAATTGAAAACTTTGATAAAGTAATGGCTTCAAAAAATATTTCTGGTTATAACAATGAATCAATAAGAATCAACAACCGAGATTCAATTTTAATTTCAATAAAGAATAAGGAGTCAGTTCAAAATCCTGGAAGCCTTACTTCTGTAGATGTATCAATCTCAGGAGATGCGTTATTTGTTTACGGTTTTCCCCAGGAAGACCTCATCAAAGCCTTGGATTCTAAGAAGAAAAAAGACTTTTCTTCAATCATTTCCAATTTCCCAACCATCAAGGAGGCGAGGGTTGTTCTTAAGCCGTTTTTCGCCAGAGTTTTACCAGAATCAAAGGATATAGCCGTTATTGAAACCCTACCTGATAATTCAGGTGAATAGGGAAGTTGACAATATAAACGCTTTAATATAGTATACTAATTACGTGCAAATGAGTGCGGAAGAATCAAAAGAATTACATGCAAACGGGGTTGTTACCGAGGCCTTGCCTAATACAATGTTCCGAGTAAAACTAAATGACTCTGATAAAGAACTCATTGCCTACCTTGCCGGTAAAATGCGTCTCCACAGGATCCGTGTTCTTGTGGGAGATAAAGTTGAAGTTCTACTTGACTCTTATGGAGGAAAAGGAAGAATAACAAAAAGATTTTAAGGTATGCAGAACTGTGCGTAACACGACTTCCCAAACGAACAACAAAAATAACAGTTCGCTGGGTTATATTATTTTTTCATGAAAGTACGAGCAAGAGTAAGAAAAATTTGTGATAAATGTAAAATAGTTCGCCGAAAGCGACATCTTCGGGTTATTTGTGATAATCCAAAGCATAAACAGAAGCAATAATTAATTTATGAGAATACTTGGAATTACAATCCCAAATGAAAAAAGGGTAGATATTGGACTCACTGTTCTTTTTGGAATAGGAAGAAGCATGTCTACAAAAATTTTAAATACAGCAAAGGTTAGTCCAGAAAAGAAAGTTTCTGATCTAACTGAAAAAGAAGAAAATGATATCAGAAAGATTGTTGAGGCAATGAACATCGAGGGAAACCTTAAAAGAGAAATCTCAGCAAACATAAAAAGACTTAAAGATATCAAAGCATACCGAGGAGTTAGACACTTAAGAAAAATGCCAGTAAGAGGTCAAAGAACAAAAACAAACTCAAGAACAGTAAGAGGAAACGTTCGAAAGACAATGACAAGCGGTAGAAGAAAGACAGAGAAGACTTAAAATAACAGCTAACGGTTAAGACAAGAAACAAAAAAACTTTAAAATGGGAAAGAAAAAAATTATAACTAAAGAAGGAGTAGAAACAGAAGCTGCATCAAACGGAGCTGTTTCTAAATCATCAAAGAAGAAAGTTACTTCTGTTGTTTTGCATGTTGAAGCAACTTTTAATAACACAAAGGTTGTTCTATCTGATAAACAAGGAAATACAATTTTCTGGACTTCAGCTGGAGCTCTTGGATTCAAGGGTGCTAAAAAAGGAACACCTTTTGCTGCTTCAAAGGCAGGAGAAGTTCTTGCAGAAAAAGCTGCCAATATGGGAGTTAAAGATTTCAGCGCAGTAGTTAAAGGGGTTGGTTCAGGACGTGAAGGAGCAATCAGAGCTTTCATGGCAAAAGGTTTTGAATTAACTGAAGTTAAAGATGTTACTCCTGTCCCACACAATGGTCCTAAACCTAAGAAACCTAGAAGAGTATAAAGTATGAAAGCACAACCTAAGTATAAAATTTGTAGAAGACTTGGTCCTGGAGTTCACGAAAAGTGTCAATCTCCTAAGTTTTCTGCGCAAACACAAAAAGGAGGAAAAGGAGCTAAAAGACCAAAGCCTCTTTCTGGATACGGAGAACAGCTTCTTGAAAAGCAGAAGATCCGATTTTCTTATGGAATTTCTGAAAGACAGTTTGCGAGCTATGTTAAGAAAGCAACAGCAAAGAAAGGTTCACACGCTAAAGATGTTTTGAATGAATTACTAGAATGCCGTCTTGATAATGTTATTTACAGACTTGGACTTGCGCCGACACGCCGAGCCGCTAGACAAATGGTTTCCCATGGTCATTTCACAGTGAACGGAAAGCGAACAATGGTTCCTTCCTACAGTGTTCACGTTGGAGATGTAATTGCTGTCCGCGAGGGTAGCAAAAGCAAAGCTTTTTTCTCAGAGCTTGAGAATAAGCTTAAAAATTATAAGAATCCTGCATGGCTTAAGTTCGATATCGGTGCTGTTCGTGCGACTGTCGAGTCTCGCCCAGTATCGCTTCCAGATGAACAATTTAATTTTAATACCGTTTTAGAGTACTACAGCCGATAGTATTTAATGGTTTATTAACACAAACATGCGACTAGAAAACAACATTTTACTTCCTTCAAAGCCTCGAGTAGTTTCTGAGGACAAGATAAAAGGAACATATGAGATAGATGGTCTATATCCAGGATATGGACACACACTAGGAAACAGTCTACGAAGAATAATTCTTTCGTCTCTTCCTGGTGCCGCAATAACTAAAGTAAAGATATCTGGAGCAGATCACGAGTTCTCAACAATGGATGGCATAAAAGAAGATGTCATCACTATTTTAATAAACCTAAAGAAAGTTAGATTCAATCTAATTACAGGAGAGTCTCAAACAGTTTCAATCAGTGTTAAAGGACCAAAGAAAGTTACAGCTGGAGATATAAAAACATCTGGTCAAGTTGAAGTTTTAAACGAAGATCAATACATTTGTGAGATTACAGATAAGTCTGTAAACCTTGAAATGGAAATAACTATTGAGCACGGACTAGGTTTCGTTCCAAAGGATGTTCATCATAAAGAAAAAGTTGAAATAGGATTTATTGCAGTTGATGCAGTATTTACTCCAATAAGAAGAGTTTCTTATGATGTTGAAAACATGCGTGTTGGAGACAAAACAAACTACAACCGTCTAAAAATGTTCATCGAAACAGATGGTTCAGTTTCTCCTCGTGAAGCACTAGAAAGTGCTATCCGAATAATGATCACTCAACTTCAAGCAATCCTTGATTTCAAAGTTGAAGACGAACAAGCTTCTGTTATTGACGCCAAAGAGGTTGAGAAGGAAGAAGTTGATTCTGCTGATGAAAAAGGAGGAAACAAAGAAGAGATGGTTGATGCAATGAAAACAAGAATTGACACACTTTCTCTTCCAGCTAGAATAGAAAACGCCCTTTCTAATGCAAACATTAGAACAGTTGGTGGAATTGCAAGAAAGAGAGCTGGAGATCTTCTAGAAATAGAAGGTATCGGAGAGAAGGGAGTTCAAGATATTAAAAAAGCCCTTCTTGAGCTTGGTATAACACTTAAAGACTAATATTTATTTAAGAAATTATGAGACATCACGATAAAAACAGAAAATTTGGAAGAAAGAAAAACGGCCGGGTAGCATTCCTTCGTGGTCTTGTACTTTCTTTGATTAAAAAAGAGAAAATCAAAACAACAGAAGCTAGAGCAAAAGAAATAAAATCTGTTGTTGAGAAAATAATCACTCGAGGAAAAACAGACACACTAGCAAATAGAAGATTGCTTCTTTCAAAGCTTTACAATCAAAACACAGCTGTTAAGAAAGTTTTTGAAGAAATTTCACCAAGATACAAAGGAAGAAGTGGTGGATATATCAGAATAACTAAGCTAGCCCCAAGAAAGAGCGATGGTGCAAAATTGGCTTACATTGAATTTATATAACATTATGAAACCAGTAGTAAAAGAAAAGAAAATAGAATACGTAATCAATGCCGAAGGAAAAACTCTTGGTAGAGTGTCTTCTGATGCAGCCTCAAAGCTTCTTGGAAAAGCAACAGCTTCTTATGATAGATCAAAAATAAACAATGTTTTTGTAAAAATTGAGAATGCTTCAAAATTGAAAATCTCTCCTAAGAAAATGGAATCTCAAAAATATGTTTACTACACAGGTTTCAGAGGAGGGCTAAAGGAAACAACACTACCTAGAATGATTGCAAAAGGAGGAATTAAAAGTGTTTTGGAAAAAACAATTGACGGAATGATTCCACGAAATAAACTCAGAAAAGAAATAATGAAAAGATTAACAATCGCAGAATAATAATATGGAAAAGAAGAGCACAAAATACATAGAGACAATCGGAAGAAGAAAAACTTCAACTGCTAGAGTGCGAGTTACTCCTGCTTCAAAGTTATCTGTTGTTGTAAACGACAAACCTCTTGCGACATATTTCATGACAAAAGAACTCGAAACTATCGTTAAAAGTCCTTTTGCTGAATCTGAAGCTGGAGACAAGTTTGAAGTAACAGCTTTGGTTAAAGGGGGTGGAATTCACTCTCAAGCAGAAGCGGTAAGACACGGAATTGCTAGAGCTTTGGTTGAAATGAACGAAGAAGAAAGAGGAAAACTAAAGAAAGCTGGTTTCCTAAAAAGAGATCCTAGAAGTAAGGAAAGAAGAAAATTCGGACTCAAGAAAGCAAGAAAATCTCCACAGTGGTCAAAACGTTAAGACAAAACAATCTCCCGCCAAATGGCGGGTTTTTGTTTTTTCTGAGATAATAAAATTATGTGGATACTTTTTGCAATACTTTCAGCTGTATTTGCTTCTCTCGTTGCAATTTTTGCAAAGGTAGGACTTCAAGGAATTGATTCTACTTTGGCAACAGGAATCAGAGCGGTGGTTATGGCTAGTTTCTTTTTAATAGCAATTACTTTTTTGAATAAATGGAAAGAATTACCTTCAATTGAGGGTAAACCTTTGATGTATATAATTTTCGCTGGAATTGCCGGCGCGCTTTCTTGGTTATTTTACTTTATGGCCCTCAAATCAGGCCCTACAACAGCCGTAGCCGCTCTTGATCGATCAAGTATAGTCTTTGTACTAATATTCTCAGCCTTAATCTTAAGAGAGGCTTTTACATGGAAAACAATTCTAGGGGCCATCTTTGTTTTGGTTGGAACATTTTTCTTTTTAATATGAAGAAAGAATCTCGTTGTGATTGGTGCTTGTCTCATCCAATTTATATAAAATATCACGATGAAGAATGGGGAAGAGCTGTTCACGACGACAGAACTCTTTTTGAATTTCTTATTTTAGAAGGAGCTCAGGCAGGACTCTCTTGGCTCACTATTCTAAAAAGAAGAGCTGGTTATAAAAAGGCCTTTAAAAATTTTGACGTTAAAAAGGTTTCTATGATGAAAAATTCTGAAATTAATAACCTATTAAAGAATGAAGAAATAATAAGAAATAGATTAAAAATAGAATCAACCGTCTCTAATGCCAAAGCTTTTTTAAAAATTCAAAAAGAGTTTGGCAGTTTCGATAATTATATTTGGAGTTTTACAAAAGGAAAAACAATAGTAAATCACCCTAAAAAATTAAAAGACTTAAAACCAAAAAGTTTACTTTCAGATGAAATAAGCGCTGATCTTAAGAAAAGAGGTTTTCGCTTTGTGGGTTCAACAATAATTTATGCCTACCTGCAGGCTGTCGGAATAATTGAAGACCACTTAGATTCTTGCTGTGTTAAAAAACTAGTTTCGGTTTTGAAACGCTGACTTTATAGTGTCTCTATCACAATACTCAAGTTCACTTCCAGTAGAGAGGCCTCTTCCTAATTTTGTAATTTTAAAGTTGTTTTTTTCAGATAGGGAAGAGAGGATTTTTGAAATATATTCCTCTGTGTACTCACCATTAGTTGTTAAGGAAAAAGCCAGCACGACTTCTTTTAATTGATTTTCGCTAGACATTTTTTCAACCAAACGAATAAGTTCTCTACTTTTAATAAAAGAAGGGACGTTTTCTTCAATCAGCGGAACTGTTCCACCTAATACGAAAAATATTCCAGTAAAGTCTGGAATTCTTTCTAGGGCGGTTAGATCTGCGTCTTTCTCTACCACAATAATTGTTTCAGCTTTTTCGTGGAATTTGGCACATCGATCACATTTTTCATGACCTTCTCTTTTTGTGAATAATCTCTGGCAAGTAGAACAAACACTAACCAAACTACTTACTTCTTCGATTGCTGCCGCCAAATTTTTTCTATAAGCATTAGTTTTTTGTGCAAGGAAATGAGCAAATCGTCCGGCTTGGCGTTCGCCGATTCCGGGAAAGTCTTTGAATATTTCAGTTAGTTCTCTTAAAGGGTTTTTCTCCATTAGAATAGATCTGCTTTATTTCTATCTTCGTTACTTTCTTTCTTAGGTGCTATTTCATCAAAGTTTCCTTTGGCGATTGAAGAGAATGAGCTGTATTTCTCATCGAAGTATAAGTCTACTTCTCCAGTCGGACCGTTTCTGTGTTTTTCGATCAAGATTTGAGCAATGTTAGTTCTTTCATCCTTTTCTTTGTATCTATCTTCTCGGTGAATAAACATAACAACGTCGGCGTCCTGCTCGATAGATCCAGAGTCTCTTAGGTCAGACAGTCTTGGGCGTCCTCCACGGCTTTCAACTGCACGAGAGAGCTGGGATAAGGCAAGAACAGGAACATTCAATTCTCTAGCTAGAGCTTTAAGAGAGCGAGAAATTTCTGTAACTTGGTTAACCATAGAATCATAGTTCTTGTTTGTAGACATTAATTGCAAGTAGTCGACAATAATAAGTCCAAGATTGTGTTCATGTTTTAATCTTCTTGCGAAAGATCTCATCTTCACAATTGAGTTGCTGGCAGTTTCGTCAATGAATATTTTTGCTTTTGCAAGACGATCAAGAGATTGTGCAAGGGCTGAAAAGTCGTTTTCAGATGTTAGGTTTCCAGTTCTTAGTTTCCAAGCATCAACTCTAGACTCAGCCGCTAGAAGACGGCTTGTTAATTGTTGAGCGGACATTTCCAAAGAAAAGATACAAACAGGAATATCGTGTTTTGTTGCAGCATTTCTCGCAATATCTAGAGCCAGGGTTGTTTTTCCCACAGATGGACGAGCAGCCAGAATGATTAGATCTGAGTTTTGGAGTCCAGATAATTTTAGATCAAGATCGTGGTAACCAGTTGGAACTCCATGAAGCTCTCCTTTGTTTTCATGAAGTCTTTCGATATGCTCCCAAACTTCTCCAAGTGTGTCTTTAAGGCTTATTATTTTATTTGTTTTAGGAGTTTCTGTTACAGCAAAAAGATGTTTTTCTGCAGCATCTAGAATCTCATCTATCTCATCATCATTTTCTGTTATGGCAAGCGCATTTATTCTATCTGCAACATTAGCAAGAGATCGAAGAGTGTGTTTCTTTGCAACAATTTCTGCGTAGTGAGCGATATTGGCAGCAGAAGGAACAGCATGAGCCAGTTCGGCAACGTAACTTCGTCCACCAACTTGTTCTAGAAGATTTTTCTCTTCCAAATAATGAGTTAGAGAAACCTGATCAACTGGTTCATTTTTCCCCCACAAATCAAGCATTGCACTGAAGATTATTTGATGTTTGTAAATATAAAAAGCTTGAGCTGTGATTATGTCTACAATATCAGCAAGACTTCCTGGTTTTAGAAGTACAGCACCCAAAACCGCAACCTCACTTTCGATGCTTTGTGGTGGTAGACGTAATTTTGTTTGTTCTCTTCGCAGGTCTTTTGCCATTTGTATTGATTTTACCAGACCTGAGCTTTTTATTGTAAATCGAGAGTTGAGGAAATCCTGTTAATTTCCTGCTTAAGTTTTAGAAGTGCCAAAAACCCTTTGTTTTGATATAATTTTCCCATGGATAAAAAACGAATGCTCTCAGGTGTCAAACCAACAGGGCGCCCTCATATAGGTAACTACTTTGGCGCAATGCGTCAGTTTGTTGAATTTGAGAAAGATTATGATAGCTTTTTTATGATTGCAGACTACCATGCTCTTAATGGTATTCAGTCTCGTGAAGAAATGCAGGCGAATATTCTAGGTGTCGCTATGGATTATCTTGCTATTGGACTTGATCCGAAGAAATCTGTAATCTTCAAACAATCAGATGTCTCAGCACATACAGAATGCGCGTGGGTTTTTAATACAATAACAACAATGCCTTTCCTTATGCGAGCTCATGCCTTCAAAGACGCAGAAGCAAAAAATAAAGACATAAATGTTGGAACTTTTGATTATCCTCTTTTGATGGCGGCAGATATTTTACTTTATGACACTGACGTTGTTCCTGTTGGGCAAGATCAGAAGCAACACGTAGAAATCGCTCGTGATACAGCTGAGAAGTTCAATCGAATATTTGGAGAGACTTTCAAGCTTCCAAAAGAAATGATTCTTGAGGGTGTCGCCGTAGTCCCAGGAACTGATGGACAAAAGATGTCCAAGAGCTATGGAAACACAATACCGCTTTTCGCAGAAAAAGATGAAATTGTAAAAGCTGTGATGAGTATTGTTACTGATTCAAGTGGCGAAAGACCAGAAAATGTTTACCAAATTCACAAACTATTTAGAGATGAAGCTTCATTAAATGCGCTTTATGAAGAAAAGAAAGGTAAGTATAAAGAATTGAAAGAAGCTTTGATTGAAGATATTGAAGAATTCATTGCACCAATGCGTGAAAAGCGAAAATATTTCGAACAAAATCCAGAAGAAGTATTAAAAATTCTTGAGGATGGAGGAGAGAGGGCTCGCGCTGTTGCCGATGAGAAAATGAAAGACGTTAGAGAAAAGATTGGAGTAAAACTATACTAAAAATTAGATGACAGGATATAAGATATTTTTCAAAACAGTAAAATATAGTTTTATTGCTGATAAAAAAGATT
>ERZ650304.1185-NODE-1185-length-10567-cov-4.698535_pt1 | contig 10567 bp, 14 predicted proteins | sample MGYA00376240_ERZ650304 | MGnify/ENA primary metagenome ERZ650304 (study PRJEB26733, sample SAMN07839271) | wastewater metagenome | biome: small river; feature: stream; material: water | place: USA: North Carolina | collected 2016-03-01 ...
TGGGTGAATCCGCTATCGAGACAATGAAGAACGGATCAGCCCTAGTTGGTGGCCGTCACATGCTCATCAAGCCGGTCCTGGATCATTACCTATGGAACACGCTTGAAGACGCCCTAGCCCCAGAGACTTACGCCAAGAGACGCCGAAACCAAGAGAAGTTCGCCCGCAAGATGGGAACTCAGTTCTGGTGGAAGCCGGGAAATAAACTTCCTGACAGGGCACCCGCTAGCCCCTGATCCGCCCAGGCTAAAGGAAGCGCAAAGATAAATACCCTCAGAGATTTCTTTTCTGAGGGCTTTTTCTTTTGTCGATATCGAACTTCACACCACGAGCCGATTTAGTCGGTACAGGCGCACAGACAGCATTCACGCTCCCTTGCGAGGTATTCCAGCAAGCGGACGTTGTTGTCTATGTGAACGGGGCACTCCAAACCCTGTCCACCCACTACACGGTTTCTGGCGTTGGCACAGACACCACCATCGTCACCTTTGTATCCCCACCAGCCAACGGGGCTTCTGTTGTCCTGATCCGCGATGTTCAGGCAGTCCGATCAGCCGACTACTCACAGTTTGGCGCGATCAAGGCCGATGTTCTCAATACAGAAATCGATAAGGTCTTTGCGATCCTTCAACAGATTCTGAACGACAACACCCGCATTCTTCAGTTCTCGGAAGCATACCCACTCACCGCTTCCACCGTCCTTCCACTCCCAACACCAGACACATTTCTGTCTTGGGATGGAACAGGCACCAACATCATCAACCGATCCATTACCGGTGTTGGCGCGATTGTAGATGCAACAACGTCAATCAAGGGCATCGTTGAATTAGCAACTGATGCAGAAACCCAGGCGCTTTCCTCAACCACGCTGGTCATTACACCCAGCAACTTGGGCGCACTGAACGCTTCGACCACGCAAAAGGGTCTAACAGCGTTCGCCACAGCCGCTGAAGTCACAGCAGGCACAAGCACCACAAAAGCAATCACTCCGCAGGCGTTGGCCACATCAGGCTTCACCGCAGGCGATCCCCTATTTCAGTACCTATATTTCGGAGCATAATTTTAATGGCAACAGCACCAGTTTATTACGTCACACCAGTTGTTACTTCAGCACAGATTTCAGCAGCCAATACCAACCTAGACGGCACAGGCACAACAGTTGAAGTAGCCAGTGGCACAGGTTCAGGTTCTACCCCACGCAAGGTTGACCGTATCCGCGCCAAGGCAATTGCTACATCGGTTGCCGGTAACATCCGCTTCTTCTATTCCCCAGACAACGGCACAACAAAGCGTCTCATCGGTGAACTAGCTGTCACTGCTATCACCGTTGCAGCGGGCACCAACTCATGGGAAGGCACCCTTTATCTTGAAGGCTTGGCGCTAGTAGACAGCAACAGCAAAATCTACGCATCAACCCACATCGCCGCTTCCTTCAACATCACTTCGGAAATGTTCGGTCAGTAAATGGCGGGCAAGTCCACCGATCTATATGACGGCCCAAAATCTGAACTGAAGTGGCCCGTGTACTTTTGGGCTTCGCAAAGTGTGCATAACACCGCCCCTCAGAAGTTGAACGTACCGTCTCCTATCCCACCTCATGCCGCTGTCACAATGACGATGGAGTCATTGACCGCCAATGCTGGATATTCGGCAAGAGATAAGGTATGGGGCTTTCGTGAGCGTATCAGTGGCGCAAATGACTACATTCATCCGATGTGGGATGATCGCTTGAAGTCAATGGCGCTCATCTCTGGGAACGCAACCAATGCGTACTATTTGCCCAACAAGGCAACGGGTGCCAACACTGGACTCACGTCAGCGAACTGGAATCAGCGCATCTACGGCTACTGGACAGACCGCGCCAATAGCAACGGCTCGCCAATTGCACCGCGTGTCAAGCGCGATGCGCTCAACAGCCCCGCTGTTCGTATTCTTCATCGGAAATGGATTGGCCCCTGGGAACCGCTGTCAGCATTGCCGCAAATTCGCAGCTACGAACTAAAGAACTTCGGGCACAGCGAAGAACCTGCCGTTGTTGAACTGTGGCTACGTTGCATTTCCAGTGACGGCACATTCCAGACGGATGATGAAATCTGTCCATATCCCGACGACATTGGGACAGGCACCGCAGGAATTCCTGTTTGGCATAAGGATTCTGTTGTCGGTTTCACTTTGCCCAGCGGCACACTCGGCATTGTCGGGCTTGATAATGCCATCTTCGATCTCAATCCTAGCAAGTGGCACGTTCAGTTGCGCGTTGCATTTGCGGCGCAACCTGAAGATATGCTGGACGGCAAGCAAGGTGGACGCGGCATTGTGGCAATGCACTACACGCGCTGGAAGAAGCTCGCGCAAGGCCAGACCTACAAGACAATGCTGCCTCAGAACTTCAACCCGATCAGCGTCTTCAGTTCAGTTCGTTGCGCTGTTGGTTCGTCTAGCACGGGCAATGCCTATAACCAGAACGATCAGTACTATTCACGTTCGGCTGGTTATGCCGGATATGCGCTGTTCCCAACAATCATCATGCGCGGTCGACAGCTTCTTGTTCCACTTGCATCAAGCAATGTGCAGTTCATGGATAAGGCTGGTGTCGGTGGCGGGGCTATTTTGAACAACGACTTTGACTGTCAATTTAGGCTCATCGGATGACAGAAAAACCAAAAACAAAAATGTCATTCCTGTGTTTGATGCTGACAGTCTTCAACTTCATCGGCATCTGGTTTCTGATTGTCCTGCCGTATGTCCTGCCATTATTCGGCATCGTTCTTCCCATCACTCCACCCGTCCACTTGATTGACGTGACGCTGTTCCTTGTCGCGTTGGCATGTGGCGTTGGCGTGAAGTCGATTGCCGATATGTTCATTGCGTTTGTAAATCGTGGGAGAGTGATCAATGAAGACCCGAAAGAATAATCCGCACGCCATCCTTCACTTCATGCCTAGATGGATCGGCAACACCATCCTGATAATCACGTTTGTCTGTTGGGCTGTTGTCCGCATCGATATTGCCATGGCCCCTGATCCAGTCAGAGTGACGCTTTCAGATAAATACTAGTTCCAGCAACACGAATAGGAACTAGGCATGTCCGATCAAGACGAATACGAACGACTAGCAAAAGAAGCCAACGCAAAGAAGCACGGCAATAGAAGCGGAAGAAAGCAAACCCCGCCTGTGCGATCCAACCGCGTCACAACCGAATACCTCAACCCAATCCGCGACATTGCTATAGATCGCTTCACCCTGGCCATGAAGGGCTATGAGGGATTGCTTGATGATGCCCTTGCGCTGGTCGCTGATAAGGATGCGCCAGACAAAGACAAAGCCGCTCGAATCCGCACCGCTAAGGAAATGGCACAGCTACTGAAGATCATGGCGCAACAAGGTTCGGGGTGCATCCATCCGACAGGCAGCAACACAGTAGTTGAAAAGAACTTCGCAGCCGAACGTGTCCAAGCTGCCCGCGCAAAGTTCAGACAAAAAGAAGAAGAAGCTGAAGCCGCACTGAAGAAGTTGAGCAATCAGCCAAAGGACGAATGACGAATGAAGCAGAAGATCACCCCCGAACAGCAAGAGTTACGCGAAGATTTCCTAGCCGCCTGCCACGATCCTGATTTTCTTGATGAAGTGACTGAGGAATGCAAATCCTCATTCGTCACCTTCGTTGACTACTATCATATGTTCAAGGGTTGGACGACCACACGCCCACAACGAATGATGGCGAAGTGGTTGCAGGAGTCAGAACCCTACGCCTTCCGCATCCTTCAGGCTTACCGCTTCTCATCGAAATCTCACATCACCTGTTTGTATGTCGTCTGGCGTTTGCTGAATGATCCGAACTGGACTTGCATTGTCATTTCGGCAGCGGAGAACTTGGCAATCCGAAACGCTAACTTCATGCGAAGTATCATTGAACAGTTCCCACCCACTCAGCATTTGAAGCCCGCCGATCCCGACCACTGGAAAAAATATTCATTCTCAGTGAATCGCGATGTGGATTTGCTTGAACCATCCGTCAACGTTTCTGGCGTCACATCAGGTTCAACAGGTCGCCATGCCTCTATGCTTCTTCTTGATGATGTGGAGATTCTAGAAAACAGCAAGACCGAGTTGAAGCGCGAAGAAGTCTGGGAAAAGGTTCAGTCCTTCATGTCCCTGGCTGACTATCACTTGTATGTCGGAACTCCACACACAACGGATTCGATCTACCTCAAGCTTCACGAGACAGGCAACTATCACCATGAACTGAAGATACCCGCACGTTGGCCTTCTGGTGAAATGGCCAATCCTGATGTTCCGATCAACGGCAAGCTACAAGATGAAGAGTGGCTGAAGGAAAAAGAGCGCGGGCTGACATGGGGCAAGTTCCGTTCTCAGTATTTCCTTGAAGCGGTCGATATCGAAAAGTCATTGCTCCAAGTCGAGTTGATTCACTTATTCGATCAGGAACTAACGGCAAGAGAGAACCCGCTATCAGATACCTACTATGAGCGCTGGCAGTTCTTCATTGGTGAAACACTGCTCAAGGACATTGTTGCTTACTACGATCCGGCTTCGGGTTTGCAGGGTAGAGACGATTCTGTCTTGGCTATCGTTGCCCAAGATCACAATTCCAACGTCTACTTGTTGCATGTTGAAATCCTATCGCCTGTCACTCCGGAACATGCCTATTCGATCCAATGCCGCGAAGTTGTAGAGGCTTGCGTGAAGTATGGCGTTCGAACTGTCCATGTTGAAAAGAACGCGCATCCGACCCTCTATCGTGATGTGAAGAACACTGCCGCGAAGATGAAAACAAGGTTGCACGTTCGTGAGGCATTGCGCGGTCCAACCAAATCGAAAATAGAATTCATTGCCGATGCGCTGGAGCCGGTCATTCGTGCTGGCTACTTCTGGTGTGATCGCATTCTTTGGGAACGTGAAGTCAAGCTACGCAACCAATTTAAAAACTTCGGCGGACCAATGAAGCATGATGACGTTATCGACTCTGTTGCTGGTGCAGTCTCTCAGCTACGATTGCCAAAGGGTTCGGGCACAAGAGAGAAAGACGATAGACCAACGATCAATCAAGAACCGCGTGGCTTCATCGGCAACAGCTACACTCCGTTTGGTGGAAGACGACCGAACTTTTCTCAGAAATAAATCTCATTCCGCTAGGTCGAGTAGTGCCGTTGTGCTAGACTCCGGTCACATCAGATATCACCCAGATTGAATTTTCTGCCTTGTGCAGTTGGTCCATTTTTCGACCGTCAAAATTCCATTTTCAAGATACTGATGCACAATGCTTTTTCAGAACATTGTGCGCTGAATTGCAAAGATAATGCTTTCTGGTGGAGCAGTAGCCGAACCAGAGAAGTTGATATTTCGAACGACGTTTTTTTATGGATAAGAGAATGCCGCTAGTCAGAGAAAGGAAGTGAACCGGCAATTGGAATTGCATATCGGTCAACAAGTACGAAGGTATATTTGTTTTCATTCGCCGTCATCGCAGGACACTTGGAAGTGCAAGACGGGTGACGGACAATCCGAACACTGAAGGAATATCGACAAACAAAAACCGCTCCAAAGGTTTTATCCCTGGAGCGGTTTTGTTGTTTCAGTAATCGGCCTATCGTCTGATCTTGATCCCGTTGCGGTAAGGATTTCCAGCAAGTTCAGCCGCCTTCATTCGTGTTTCCAGGTGGCTATAGTGCTTCTCAATCATCGCCACAGACGTTCCCATGTTATCGGCCAACGTCTTGTAGTCCACTCCACCATAGAGAAGCCGGAACGTGGCGTAGGTATGGCGCAAGCTGTAGAGGGTTCGCTTGATACCATCATGATCTTCTCGCAATCCACAGTCGGTCAGCAGGCGCACGAACAAAGCCCGTAGTTCTTTGATCTTGGAACCATCAGGCAGGCGGAAAATAAAATCAGTTTCCTTGGCTGGCTTGTTGCGGCCCCGGATGCGCTTGATGATTGACCGAACGTTGGGCCGAACCACCACTTCCCGTTCATCCGTTTTGCCGAAGTTGACCTTGACCACGACATGAACGTTCTTTTCTGGATCGATGTAGTCGGACACATCCACATAGCGGAGGGTATCAACTTCGATCCCAGGCCGAAGACCCGAGTTGGCCATGAACAGCACGTAATCCCGTAGAAGCAGGCGGCGGTTCATCAGGTCTTCAGAAGTTTGTTTCTTCACCCACACATCTTGCATGTATCGGCAAAGATGCTGGTATTGCTGAATGGAGAAGTAAGGGCGGCGGATGGTCTTGCTGCCTTCAGCCTTCAGTTCCGGTATGTGTTCGCGCTTGATCCACTTCTTCCGCTTGGCCAGTTCCATGATGTTGGTGAAGGCTGTGTTGATGCTGGCCACGGATGCCTTCTTCAGCGGTTCTCCAGCTAGCTTCCTTCCGGTTGGTCCAGGGCGGTTGACCTGCCATGCGTACCAGTCTTCAATAACGTCATCGTCAATCTGGTCTAGGGATATGTCGCCCTTCTCTTTAATGAAGAAAGGATCGATCCAGTTCTTCACCCAGGACAGATAGGTCTTATCGGATGCCTTGTGGGTGCCTGCCTTGATCTTGGCTTCTAGCTCGGCGGCATAGGCTTTAGAGGCGACGGAAAACGGGTTGGCTTGCTGTGTCCCCTTCTTGTAACGCAGTTCGTCCAGGCGCTCACCGGCTAGCCGTCCAGCCTCTTTCACATTCTCAGTTTTGGTTGAAATGTGCTTCCACTTGGTACGCGTGCCGACCTTGTATCGGAAGCGTGCCCACCAGATGCCGTTGTCGCCACGGTGGTATAGAACAACGTCACCATCGCGTAGGTGGATCAGGTCTTTTTCCATGTGTGTAACGCTTTCCCGCTGTGTAATGGATGTGCAACGGGTGTTTTGGTTGGAAGGTGACGTTGCGCGTTGAACTGATTGGACTTTTTGAACACCAATCGTGGCGCTACATTATTACCTAAAACCAAAACACCAAAAATATACAACGATATCAAAGCTGAAAAAGCAAGACCGTTGCACGTTGTGTAATGGTTTCGGGCAATTCAACGCGATTCAAAAAGCCCGAATCGCCGTGTCATGACCCACATCAAAAACTGTAGCCAAATTAATCTAAAATCCAATCTATCGCTACTGAAGACAGACGGACGGCAACAACCACGGGACGCTAACCCCCAAACCTTAACATTAAATGAATCGCCCATAGAAAAAGGGGCTAGCCTAGGGCTAGCCCCCTTCCCTTGCTCCCTGTAGAACTTGCCTCAGTGAACCGGCTGCTTCCGAAACTCAGTCACGAACCGGGCACACTCCAGTAACTGACACATCTTCATCGCGTCCGGCTCGGCTACCGCGTCTTCAGCGAATTGCAGTTCCAGTGCCAGCAGGTCTTCGGTGGTGATGATCAGCCGTTCCAATTCCGGGAGTGGCCGACCGTACTTCTTTATTTCTTCATCCTTGGTCATAGCCTGAACCTCACTCGCTCGGATCGGGGAACCCTGTCCGAAGTCTGTTGCACTCAGCGGTATCAGAGTCGCCTGTCAATCCGCCACGGCTATGACCCTTGCCCAGATCGGCACAGCGCAACGGTGGAACGTCCAGGGTGGTGCCGTCAATCCGTGGACCCTGTAGCGGCTTGGTATCCGCCTGTGCGGCACAGGCCACCAGCACCATCAGCACCGGCAACATCAATAGCGTCTTCTTCATTCGATACTCCTTTATTCCAAAATGACTCTGTTTAGTTGCATGGTCAGTATAGTTGGACTCGTTTTAGATTCAAATGGCGAATAAACCTATCCTGATCAAGCAGTTACGCCCGATTTCAATTCAGTTGATTTTCAATGGTAGGTGCCGCGATGGGCGTTTCTGATTGAGGTCACATAGGATCGCGAAATCCCGAACTTGGCTGCGATCTCTACATGCGTTCCCCTGGAGTTGCGGATGCGGGCGAAGTCTCTAGGGGAAAGCTTTGATAGTCTGGCCAGTGAGTGAGCGTATCGATTGGCTTCTTCAGAATAGTGGCGCTTCAATCCGTCTGAAATCTGGACGCGGCGGGCTAGGCTTAGTTTACGTGGCTTGGTTCGTGTTCGTGTCATTGGCGACCTTCTTTTTGTTTCTTGGTTTGCGTCCCTTCTTCAACATGCCTTCTTGGGCTACTGAAAGTGATGGCGCTTCGGGATGGGTGGCTAGAAATACCTTTTGCTTCGGCTTCTCTCTGACCGGTTTCTGGGTTTGGAAATCACGCATTGCTGTCTCTCATTTGAAGTGCGGTATTGATCAGGTGCTTTGTCTTCTGATCAATTGAATCAACAAACATATCTATGCGGTCAGAATTGGAAGCCTTGGTGTTCTTCTTCCCCTTTGGACGCCCAACGCCTTTTGACTCGTTGGTATCTTCAAGGGGCATTTGCTGATGAAGTTGAATGAAGGCTGATTTGCGGAACCAGGCGTATTGAGGTGCAGTCAGTGGCTTGTTGTTGTTCAGCCATTCCAGGATACCTTCGGCCATCGTTGCGCCCTTGAGGTTGTTCTGTTGATCGAAGATGCTGATTAGGCGCTTGGCGACTCTGATTTTTGCTTCTGTGTCCATTGTTCGTTTCTCCTTTTTGTTTTTCGTTGCTGATGGGCTTGGACAACCCGTTACAATATTATTTATTGAAACGATGATTTGAGTTTGGAGAAATAAACTTTGCTGCCCGCCTTGATTCCCATGGGTAGCAGCGGGGGCCGGTAGCATCAGCCCATGTTGCCGGTCCCCAACCTTGAAAATCTTGCTAAATATGATTGTTGGGCACTTCTCCATGTGTTGCCCAGCCAATGAAGAACGGTCTTCTCCTAATGAATCCTCTGACCGGTTCTTCCTTCTTTGAGTGAGGGGGCAGGCAATTAGAAACGGCCTGCCCCTTTTTATTTCTGCCGATCGATTCAAAAAACAAAGTGCAGAAATAAATCTCATTTCACGTGAGTTGCGCCGCGTTCTGTGCTATACAATGTGCATCGCCGCACCGCTCATATTCAGCGATGGCGACAACCCAGAAAATATTTTCAGTGCGAAGCGAGTTTGCCGCATCTGCTTGTATAAATAGAAGTGCAGCCGGAAAAACTGCATGACTTCAGACCCACATCAATCATCACAAGTTTACTGTAGCGTCTGAAGCGCAACCCGACCCCGGAGATTTTTCCAAACTTCTCTCCGGGGTCATTCTTTTTGTGCGTTCGTGAACATAGCTACTGATGACTTGATGCGGTCCATTCCTCAGCATCCCTTCGCCCCTTTGGGTAACGATTGAAAAATGCCTGTCTGGTGGCGGCAGTCCGTTCTGATGATATTCACTGTAGGTGTGTTCATCTGATTGACCGATGCATTGCGGCGTCGGACCTATAAAAGTCTGTCTCGGTCTAGCTTGTGGCCGAAGTCACCTGCACTGAGACGACATGAGAGGGCAACGTTCTAACTTGCGACCCTCAAGCAACCAAGGAAGTGGTGAATGACCCCTTGGATTGTTGCGCTGTAGAAAGCTGAAGTAAAAGGTGACCGCCAACCACACCTTACCCTTGATCGGGTTTTCTCCATTCACTGTGATATGCGACGTTGATGCATATTTTTTTTGTCACACTTTGCCTGTCAAAGGGCGAAGTGTGTCTGCTCGATTGCTGCAAAATAAATTCTCTGACTCTCCGCTTACTCTTCTCTCTATCTCAATTCAACTATCGTCTATTCCATCAACATCATTGTTCTTGGAATCAAATATCTTGCTCTTCTTGAATCATTTTCCATCGTTGTTTTGAACATCTTCCAATCATGTTCTTGGAATCCATCAACGTTGTTTTCTCGTCTACCAAGGACTCAAGATCAGCGAAGTTCAAAGATGTTCTCAGACTCTTGGATATCAATTTCTATAGCCGAGAGTCCATCAACAACGAATGTCAGAAAAGAAATCCTTCAAGTTCTATACCGTCTATCAAACAACCAACCTCATCAATGGCATCATCTATATCGGAGTACATGCCACAGATGATCTAGCAGACAGGTATATGGGTTCGGGTGTCCACATATCGATGGCACTCCGCAAATATGGCCGCTCCAATTTCAAGAAAGATATTTTGTTCATCTTCGACAATGAAGAAGACATGTATGCAAAAGAAGCCGAGTTGGTCACCCATCAGTTCATAGAGTTGAACACGAACTACAACATCGCTCCAGGTGGCCGAACACAAGGGTACTACAAATGCCACCTCTCACCATCTGCCAGACTTCTTCGTTCAGTCGAGAAGAATATCATCATTGTTGGCAAAGCACTCGATACAGACAATGAGCGCAAGAAGATGGCGAAGATGTTGGAAAAGAAATCGCCGCCAAAAAAGAAAAAAGTGGCGATGACCGGATATGAGAGACAGAGGAAGTTCCGTCAACGCCAGAAGGAAAAGAAGATGATGGCATACGGAGAATTCAGGAAGGCTTCTTTGCCATTGTCCTAGATACCTGATCGCAATGAAAAGGTATCGACATGACCAAAGAACAACTTCGCCACATCCTTTCCCAGCACATCAACTTCACCAACTTCCACTGGCTAGCTGATC
>ERZ650304.1186-NODE-1186-length-10567-cov-3.914954_pt1 | contig 10567 bp, 10 predicted proteins | sample MGYA00376240_ERZ650304 | MGnify/ENA primary metagenome ERZ650304 (study PRJEB26733, sample SAMN07839271) | wastewater metagenome | biome: small river; feature: stream; material: water | place: USA: North Carolina | collected 2016-03-01 ...
CGTCAACTTGAAAAAGATAATTTTGTTCTTAGAAGTGAGCTCAAGCAAAGCTGGAAGCATCACAATATGATTGGGAAAAGCCGACCTATACGGGCGGTTTTTGAGTTGATCCAAAGAGTGGCTGCTACTCAAGCAAGTGTTTTGATCACCGGAGAAAGTGGTACTGGAAAAGAGCTCGTCGCGCGTGCTTTGCATGAACAAAGCACCCGACGAGATGGACCTTTTATTCCGATTAATTGTTCGGCAATTCCGGGCGAGTTGTTAGAGTCAGAACTTTTTGGTCACGTGAAGGGTGCGTTTACTGGCGCTCACCAAGCTAAAAAAGGCCTTTTTGAGGAAGCTCATAAGGGCACGATTTTTTTAGATGAGATTGGAGATATGGAGTTCGCTTTGCAGGCGAAGCTTCTCCGAGTCATTCAAGAGAGGAAAGTAAAGCCCGTGGGGGATAACACTTTCAAGACGATTGACGTGCGAATCATCGCGGCAACCCACAAGAATCTGAGAGTTGCCGCGCAGAATCAGGAGTTCAGAGAAGATCTTTATTATCGCCTCTGTGTTATTCCGATCGAATTGCCACCTTTACGCCAGCGCAAGGAAGATATTCCACTCTTGGCCGAAGCATTTTTAAAACGGCATGCCACGACCCATGCCATGAATATCTCTGGTTTTACCGCGGATGCTTTGGCGAAGCTCATGAGCTATCATTGGCCGGGAAACGTTCGTGAACTGGAGAACGTCATTGAGCGAAGTGTGATTTTGGGGCGTTCAGATAAAATCACTGAGAATGATATTCCTCACTTTGAATCGGCGCCTAGTTCTTCGGTCACGGAGCCTGTTGTGGAAAATCAGGTTACCGAAATGCTCAGTTTGGAAGAGGTCGAGAAAAACTACATTGAATTGATTTTAAGAAAAACGGGCGGGAAGAAAGAAAAAACGGCCCAGATCCTTGGCATCGATCGAAAAACCCTTCGTCGTAAAGCTAAAGATTATGGTCTAGCCGAAGGCAAGTTCCTCTCAGACGAAGTCCTTTTAAGTTAATTTTTGATTTCAAGGGAAAGGTCTTGCATGAAGCAACGGCCTTTCCTTTGAAATGGATTATCTAGAAAGATTGAGTCGAATATTTTTGATAGTTTTTGAGTGCGATCAATCCCAGGGCGCCTGTGCAGAGGGTGACCGCCGCGATAAATCCGTAGATAGGCCATCGACTCTGAGTCCTAACCTCTGATCTATTCTCTAACTGGGCAGCGGCCATACCCCCTTCATCAGCCATAGATAACTGTCTTTCAATATCCAGTCTATTTAAGCGGGGTGATAGCATATTTACTCCTATAGCAAATCGGGTGTCTTCATTTGTATCAATTAAACTTCCAAGTGAAAGCATGGGGCTACTCCTTGCGGGGTAGAGTAAGCAAGCTATATGCCAAACTTATTTCCGGATTTCTTGGTTTAAGAATTGCATTTATTCTATCTATGTTTTTCGTAAAGGAGTTATGAGTCATGGTGACATCCAGAGAATTGAATGAACTTGTTTCTGATTACGATTCCAGCTTACGATTTCTCGAACAGAATATTGAAAATATTCGAAATAGAATGATTTGCTTTGGTCGTGGTTTGGTGGGAGATCGTTCACAGTCTTCTTATTCAGTCGTTTTTGAAGTGTTCGTTCTGGGGTTTCACCTAGCGCGAGTGTGCGCTTCGCTCAAGGATGTTAAAGAGGTTTAGTTTTTAATGAACGGGGCAAGATGCTCCAAGATTTTCGTTGTTTCTGTGCATTTTGATCCATTGAGTCAGACTTCGTCTCTACCATTGGGTTATTCTAGCTCTTGGGCCATGTGGATGCTAAGATACGCTGAGTTTTTGTTTTACTGATTGAAGGAGTAGTACTATGGCTCGGTTTATTTCCTTATGTATTTTGTCTGTTTTTATGGGCGCTTTTCCTGCGCTCGCAGGCTCAGAATGTCATTGTAGTCACAAATGTGCCCATCATCGAAACGGCAAGTTGAATAACGGTCATAAAGGCTCGTCCACCGCTAAAAATTGTCCTTGTGAAAAGGGCTGCACTCAAGGAAAAGAGTGCGAAAAAGGGGAATGCGCTACTCGGCATTCGTCATGAGGGTCCTTTAGGAGGAGTTCTATTATGGGACTGTTTATGCGGTTCTTTGTTTGTTTATTTGCGATAACGGGCGCCGTTACATTGGCGAGCACCTTATTAGGGGTTCGTTTTGATCACTTCAATTATTGGGATTATCACGGATTTTTATTTCTGGTCTGTATTTCCTGCTTTCCGCGTCTCACGTTACTTTTTTCGAGTGTAGCATCCGGCGGTTGGCTATGGTGGTTGGGTTGGCTTTTTTCGCCCCGACTTCTAGTGGCGCTTTTGGCTACGTTGGCTTATTGGAATCAGAATCCTTTTTTAGTGGCGGCTGCGTGGTTGGTTGCTTTTGGAGGCGAATCCTCTGAGAAGTATGTAGTAGTCGAAAAATCTAAAACTTTCTGGAAGGGGCGGAAAGGCTATGATTCGGCCAAATGGGTAGACGCAAAAGTAGAGTAGTGTTTATTTATAGCGATTTTTTGAATTTTCATTTCCAATCCTTTCAGTATCAAATTAAAGTGCTTCGGCGTCTTTGTCTTCTAACAAGCGTTCGGCATCTCGACGACCAAAGAGCCAAAACATGACAGGGGTCAGGAACGTATCAAGCAACGTGGAGCTGATCAGCCCTGAAAAAATGACCACCGCAACTGGGTGTAGAACCTCAGTCCCCGGGCGCTCTGCTTCAAAAAGCAAAGGAGCCAATGCAAAAGCTGTTACCAACGCAGTCATCAACACAGGGCTTAATCGTTCGAGCGAACCACGAATAATCATCTTGTGATCAAAATTCTCACCTTCAAACCGCATCAAGTTGATGTAATGACTGACTTTCAAGATGCCGTTTCTGACTGAAATTCCAGCTAGTGTGATGAATCCCACCAAAGCGGCAACAGACAACGGCTGTCCTGACAACCACAGCCCGAGAACTGCACCTACCAAGGCCAGCGGTATGTTCACCATGATCAACGCGGAAAGTCGCGTCGACTTGTAGCGGCTGTACAGAACCACAAACATCAAGACCAGCGACACGATTGAGAGCAGCCCCACAAGTCGTGAAGCTTCCTCTTGAGCTTGAAACTGACCGCCTAGCGTGATGAAGTACCCCTCGGGGAGTTTTGTGTCGGCCACCACAGCGCGAATATCCGCAACAATTTCTGACAAAGCTCGACCAGATGCGTTTGCGGACAAAACGATGCGGCGTTTGCCGTCATCGCGGCTGATTTGGTTAGGGCCATCGCCATCCTCAATCGTCGCCAACTTTGACAATGGCACTCGACCGTTGGGAGTTTCAATCAAGATTTGATTCAAGCCCTCAACCGAACGAGCAGATTCAGGCAAGCGCACGACCAACGCAAAACGACGACCGCCTTCCACAATCTGGGTGATTTTTTCGCCTTCGACCAAGCTTTGCAAAGTCGAGAGCACTTGTGGCGCAGGAATTCCGTATTGAGCTGCGGCGGCATAGTCAATGCGAACCTTGATTTGCGGTGCCAACACTTGCTTTTCAATTTGCAAATCAGCAATGCCGGGAATAGTCGCTAATCGTGCTCTCAACGAATCAGCTTGCCCACGCAATCCATCTAAGTCATCGCCAAAAATTTTGATGGCGATTTGCGAGCGCACCCCGGACAGCATGTGATCGATACGGTGGGAAATGGGTTGACCGATTTCTAGGGCAGCGGGCAAATTGACAAGGCGAGAACGGATGTCTGCCTTGATTTCATCCATACTGCGCGTCAGCTCACCCGTTGGTTTGAGGCCCACGTCCAGCTCACTCACGTGAACGCCTTCTGCGTGCTCATCAAGCTCAGCTCGTCCGCTTCGACGACCGACATGTGTGACCTCTGGCACTTGCTTGACCAAGACCTCGGCTTGTCTGGCCAATGCAGTGGTTTCGGACAAAGTCACGCCGGGGTTCAAGCGCAATCCGATCAACAATGTTCCTTCGCTGAATGGCGGCAAGAAAGTCGTTGGGAAAAATGGTACTGCTGCAATTGCCGTCAGCACGGCGAATCCAGAGGCAATCAATGCAATCTTCGGTTTTTGTAAAACGCTTTGAAGACTGTTTGCATAGCGTGTTTTGAGCCAAATCAAGACCTTGGTATCCCCATGATCCAAGTTTTTCATGGATGGCAGAAGGTAGTAACTCAGCACGGGGGTGATGGTGACCGAAACAAGCAATGAAGCCAGAGTTGAAACGATGAATGAAATGCCCAACGGAACAAAGAGCTTTCCCTCCAAGCCGGGCAATGCAAACAACGGAATGAAAACGAGGACGATGATCACCGTGGCATACAAAATGGCAGATCTAACCTCCATTGAGGCTTTCGCTACAACTTCCAACGGATGAAGCCGATGCTGCGGATGTTTTATGCGATCTTCCTTCAACCGTCGCAGAATGTTCTCTACGTCGACCACCGCATCGTCGACCAGACCGCCAATGGCAATGGCCAATCCTCCAAGAGTCATGGTGTTGATAGACAAGCCAAAGTACTTGAATACCAAAGAGGTGATGAAGATGGATACGGGAATCGCTGTCAAGGCGATGATGGTGGGTCGAACCGTACCTAAGAAAAAGAACAAAATCACAGCGACAAAGACTGATGCACCAATCAATTTGCCTTGTAGCGTATTGATGGATGCTTCGATGAAGCTGGCCTGTCTGAATGTGACGCGAGGGGCATCCATGCCAGCTGGCAAGGATGATTTCAAACCTACCAACGCATCCTCAATTGCACGGGTAAGAGCAATCGTGTCTGCTGTGGGTTGTTTCTGAATACCCAAAATAACTGCCGGTTTCCCCTCAAACCCTGCATCACCACGCTTCAACGCTGCAGCAAAAGTAACATCGGCAATTTGACGCAACAAGATTGGTTGCCCATTTTTTGTGGTCAGTGCCAGATTTTTCAGATCGTCCAAACGGGAAGTTCGTCCGAGGTTGCGGATCAGGTATTCCCGTCCATTGAGTTCCAAAAAGCCACCGGAGGTATTGGCAGAAAAACCTTTCAGCGCAGCTTCCATTTGATCGTGTGAGATGCCCAACTCAGCCATACGAGCCGTATTGGGTTGCACCTGAAACTGACGCACCTCGCCACCAATTGGAATAACTTGGGCAACCCCAGAAACCGACAGAAGGCGTGGACGCAAAACCCAGTCTGCGTACTCTCGGACAGCCATAGCCGAAATCTTCTGTGAATCGACTGGAATAGCGATTTGCATGATCTCGCCCATGATCGAGCTGATTGGCCCCATGCGCGGCATTACGCCAGCAGGCATACCGTCTTCCATGGCTGACAGTCGCTCAGATACCAACTGTCTTGCGCGGAAAATGTCTGTATCCCATTTGAAAGTCACATATAAAAATGACAACCCGGCTGAAGAAATAGACCGGACGGATTCAACGCTAGGCAAACCGTTCATGGCGGTCTCTAGGGGGAAGGTGATGAGTTGCTCAACCTCTTCTGGCGCCATGCCACCTGATTCGGTCATGATGGTGACCGTGGGCTTGTTCAAATCAGGAAAAACATCCACTGGTGTTTTTGTCAGTGTGAATGCGCCGTAGGTCATCAATACGACACTGGCGATGATCACCAGCAATCGATTGGCTAAACTGTTTTCAAGTAACCACTTAAACATATCAACGCACTTGGTTAATCAATGTTGCGCCTTGCGTAGCGATCAAATCGCTAACCTCAAGACCCGATGTGATGGCAACCCGTGTACCGTCCAAGGGTTCAAAAGTGATGGTGCGCGGTGTGAATCGCTCAGCAGCAGTTTTGACCCAAACAATGGATTGATTGGCTGGGTTCTTCATCAACGCAGAAACTGGAACAGCCATGCCTTTCACCTTGTCTTTGGTCTGAATCACCACCCTTACTGGCTCACCTAGAGCCAATGCGCTCAGTTCTTCGCCCTGAGCCTTGAAATTCATGGGTAGTGCTTGCTCCCGTAGGCTGCGTGCTGCCCCTAAAAACTGAAGCGAAATTTGTTGGCCATTCACTGCCATGAACGCCTTGTCCACGCTGGCGATGAGAGCGGTGTCAAAAGCCAAGGCTTCAATTCGCAGGCGTGCTGGGTCCACAATTTCAAACACCAACTCTCGCGCATCGATCACTTGTCCTGCCACCACATTTGCTGAGGCAATCACGCCAGAAACGGGTGCCACCAAAGGTTCTCGGTGGTTCAGTCCTGTGCTAACTGCCGAGACGCGGCCCGTCAAACTTTGCAGCTCGCTCTCAGCTGCTTCGATGTCTTTGCGTGGCACGGTATCGGAAAGTTCCTTGAATCGTGCCAGTCGTTTTTCTGCAAGAGATTTAGCTGCTTTGAGTTCTGCCAACTGTGCAAACTGATTGGATTGCTCAATAGGCGCAAGTGAAGACACCAGATAAGCAAGAACATCCCCTTTGCGCACCGCAGTACCGAGATTTGGCAGACCTTTAGGACCGGCTTCGATTCGACCAGCATTGATGGCTTGAACTTTGCCACCAGCATTGGGGTCCATGCTGACCTTGCCGTTGAGTTCTATGGACCTCGGTAAGTCTGTAACTTCCACTTTGATAGTTCGAATTGCCAATTGACGTTGGGCTGGCTTTGGTAAGAAGACGCTGCCATCGGGCAAGCGCTGAGGCCCGTTCATGTTGGGAGTAGCAGATGCACCGCCATGGTCATGGCCTTCACCAGCCCAAGTGCTGGTCACCGGAGATAGGGCAGTCACTGCGGCCATCACGACAGTCAGTGTTGAAAGAGTGGTTTTGAATGTCATGCGGCACCTCCGGTGCGATTTGCTTGATGAGTCTGTAGGCGCTTGCGAATAAAAATCAGCGCCATGAGGGCAGCGGCAGAAAACAAAGCCCAGCTGAGCCACTTTTTCCATCCATTTTTTGAAGCGCTACCTTGTCCATTCAAATCTGAGTGAATGTCCAGCTCCCCAGCCAACAAATCAACTTCTTTGTCGATCATGACAGTCGCAGTCACGCTGATAACACCGGGTTTCGGCTCAGCGGGGAGCACAATTTCAAACTCATCTTCACCGTGCTTTTGCGCTACAAATTTAACGCCAGATAAATCCAGCTCAATTTGTGCCTCTTTGACAGGCGCATTGGTTTCAAGGCGATCTAAATAGAGAGTGATTTGCTTTCCGTTCAGCACACCGACCAATTCGAGTGCATCTGAAACTGCTGTAAAACGGGGGGTGGAGGGGGCTGATGTGGCTGCCTTGGCATCGCCATGATCGTGCCCTTCCCCTGCCCAACTCAGACTGGAAAGAGCCAAGCCGATGGCAAGCCCAATGGTTCTGATTCCTGATGAAATAGTCATTGAAATTTTCTGTAATGTTGATTGATTCATAGCACACCTTATTGCGGCAATAGTCCAGCTGCTTGACGTAGCGCTGAGATAGACGCAAAGAACTCGATACGACTTAAAGCAGCTTGACGTTGTGCCTCAACGGCTTCTACCTCGATGCGCAGTCGGGTTGGCAAATCGGATTCACCAAGCTGAAACGATTTCTCAAAGAAGGTGCGGGACTCCAAAGCCAATTTGGCTCTGCGCTCCGCCGCTTTGAGTTGAGCCTGTGCAGCATTGACTTTTGCTTGAGCAAAGTGCCACAGGGACTGTGTCCGATCGCGCTCCAAGGTCAATTGCGCTTGGGCTTGTGTCGCCTCGGCCTGGGCGTTAGCTACAACTGCCTCATACCTAGGGCCACCGCCAAACGGAAGTCGAATGCCTATCGTTATTTTTGAGCTGTAGGGATCTGCAAGATTGCCACGGTCTCTGGATTTGGCAATCGTGAATTCTGGGTTCGCCCGGGTTCTGGTTGCTGCCAGTGCCATCGCACGCTCGGCAACATCTGAGCGCGCTTGCAGCTCCATCAATGCAGCATGGTTGCGTGGGTATTCAGCTGAAGGGAGTAACTCTGGGCTATCTGACAAATTTAGCGTTGAAAAACTTGTCGCACCAATCGATGCTTTGATCATCTGAATGGCAAGTTCCAAATTTGCTTGCGCCATGGCATACGCAGACTCAGCCACCGCAACGGCACCTTCAGCTTGGTGTTGATCCGATTGAGCTAAATCACCCGCCTTCACCCGTTTAGAAACATCTTCAGCTAAGCGTTTCGCATTGTTTAATTGATCCGTGGTGACATCTTTTTCGATGCGGGCACGGTGCAAATTCCACCAATCCTCTCGGATTTGTCCGGCAACACGCAGTTGATTTGCTTTAATTTGATGATCTAAAGCGTTGACCTCAGCTTCTGCGAGAGCAGAACTTTTGCTTCGTTGACCGGGGAGCCACATCGGAACTGCGATTGCAATTTGCTGCTCTCGTTCACCCAAATTTCTGCCCCACTGATCAGATTTTGAGTTCAGCTCTACGGCTGCTGGCTCTGGTGTCCATGCTGCAGCTGCACGCTTTTGGGCTTGCAATGCTTGCTGACGAGTCTCTAACGCTTGTGCTTCTGGTTGACGTGCCCAAGTGGCATCAAAAATATCTTTGACGCTCTGAACTGGCCGTGGCTGGTTGGTATTTTGCGCAAATACATGAAAGACACTGCACACTGAAATGGCAGCTACTGCACTCAGGCGCCATTTGAAATTCCATTTTTTGGTTCGGTACATCCGACTCTCCTAGGTTGTGAATAACCATGACATGGAGATCGGTAAGGAAGCTGCATCGACACGCACAGCCGCTTCAGAACTGAAGCTCAGTTCTCAAGAAGTCGGCTGAAGCGGGGATGGATTGAACTAACCTCACCGATCAGGCGAGGTGGTTCCACTGAGGTCGTTCTGGTCGTTCTATTGCAGAACGGAAAAGGAATTCGGCTTGGGTAGCCGTCACGTGCTCGGGGCCTTGTGATGAAGGCATTTGCGTCTGAGTAACCAACGCAGCGCAGCAACCGGCATGGCAACTGGCGCAATCTGTATCACTACCGTCCAGATTACTTACCTTTGAGGTAGGCGCTTTGGTGTCGGACATGGAGTCGCTAGACTTGTGCTCGTGCTCATGATGACCGGGGTGTTGCGCTTGCGAGCTGACATCGCTTTCATGCTGGCAATAACCGCTCACTGCAGCCCAAGAGAGCTGCAATGGCATAAAGACCAGCAAGAAAATGGCAACCAAGCGACGCATGGGCGGAAGTCTATCAGCAAAGTTGGAAGACAAAGTTGGTGTTTCGTTGAATGCCCCATCTTCAATGCTGGGCTTTCAAAAGCCTCAGGCCATTGAAAACGACCATCAGACTGGCACCCATGTCGGCAAACACTGCCATCCACATGGTTGCATCGCCAAAAATCGCCAGCGCTAAAAATACGGCCTTGATACCAAGCGCCAAGCTGATGTTTTGCCAGAGCACAGCATGGGTTCGTTTGGATAATCGAATGGTTTCTGGCAGACGGCGCAGGTCATCATTCATCACCACCACATCAGCCGCCTCCATTGCGGTGTGCGTGCCAGCGCCTCCCATGGCAAAACCAATATTGGCTTTTGCCAAGGCAGGTGCATCATTGATGCCGTCACCTGTCATGGCCGTGACGCCAAACCGCTGTTGAAGCTCAGCAATCGCATCTAGTTTGTCTTCTGGCAGCAGGTTGCCTCTAACTTCATCAATACCAGCTTGTGCTGCCACAGTTTGCGCAGTGGCAATGTTGTCCCCCGTCAACATCACAGGGGTCACGCCCATGGACTTCAACTCCGACACAGCTTGTGTGGACGAAGGTTTGATGGTGTCGGCCACAGCACACAAAGCCATCACACGATTGGCATTGGTCAAAATGGTGACGGTTCTTCCCGCTTCTTCGTGAACTTTGAGGCGATTCTCAAGTTCGGCAGAGCATTGTTGGCGCTCTTCAATCCAGCGGTGATTTGCCAACGCATAAGGATGCGCCTCAATGACACCTTGCACGCCACGACCTGCAACTGCTTGAAATTCAGTGACATCTTTTAGCGCTGCTGTGAGACCTTCGGCAATGGCTTTGGACACGGGATGGTCTGAACGAGCAGCAAGACTTTTGGCAATGCTTTGAGTGTTTGCAAAATCTAAGCTTGTATCGATGGGTTCAAACGCCACTAATTTCGGTTTACCTTGTGTGATGGTTCCTGTTTTGTCTAGGGCTACCACCTTGATGCTTCTGGCTTCTTCAAGATAAACACCCCCCTTGATCAAAATGCCTCGACGTGCCCCTGCAGCTAAACCACTGACGACCGTGACTGGGGTGGAAATGACCAAGGCACAAGGACAACTGATAACCAAGAAAATTAATGCCCTGTACAGCCATTGTGCAAATACATAATCGCTTACAACGAAGTAGGGAATTACAACCAACGCAACGGCTAAAAAGAATACAATGGGTGTATAGATTTTTGCAAACTTTCTTATCAATAATTCTGTTTTTGCTTTGCGGGCTGTTGCATTTTGCACCATGTCTAAAAAGATCGGAAGAGCACACGTCTGAACTCCAGTCACTTAGGCATATCTCGTAT
>ERZ650304.1187-NODE-1187-length-10566-cov-6.476929_pt1 | contig 10566 bp, 13 predicted proteins | sample MGYA00376240_ERZ650304 | MGnify/ENA primary metagenome ERZ650304 (study PRJEB26733, sample SAMN07839271) | wastewater metagenome | biome: small river; feature: stream; material: water | place: USA: North Carolina | collected 2016-03-01 ...
AGACACTCTTTCCCTACACGACGCTCTTCCGATCTTTTTATTAATTAAAATTAAAATTTATGAAGAAAATTATATTAATCTTATTTGGGTACATGTTAATGTCTTTTATGATAAAAAATATTAATAGTAAAGCAAGTTATTATGGTGGAATACATAATGGAAAGAGAACTGCAAGTGGTGAAATATTTAATGAAAATAAATTAACTGCTGCTCATAAAACTCTTAAATTTGGAACTAAAGTAGAAGTAACAAATACAGATAACAACAAATCAGTTGTTGTTAAAGTAAATGATAGAGGACCTTTTGTAAAAGGAAGGGATATAGATTTAAGTAAAGGTGCATTTAAGCAGATAGCATCTTTAAAATCAGGTGTAATCAGAATAAAATACAAAGTGTTAGAATAATGATAGAGCAATTAATCTCATTTAAGACAGCTAAATTAGCTAAAGAAAAAGGGTTTGACTGGAAATGTAGAGGAAGAATCCATTGTAGTCATTATCATTTAGTAAAAGATAATATTATTCCAATTAATGTTGGGACTAATAATAATGAAATATTTGCTCCTTTTAAAAATCATAATAAACATTTTGAAAATGGTACTCAAACTTATACTTCATTACCAACACAGTCATTACTTCAAAAATGGTTAAGAGAAGTTCATAATATTCATTTTGAAATTAAGCCCATATTTGATGTTCCAGACAACTTAAAACCTTATCATATAAGTATACTTAAAAACCCATCAGGAAAAGGTTTTGAATTTAAGATTGTTGGTACTTTTGATACCTATGAAGAAACATTAGAAATTGGATTACAAAAAGCATTAAAATTAATTAAATAACATTAGCTATCTTGACCCAAGATACTTAGTAGATTCTGCGAGACACAAATAGCTCCTATCAAATAGTTTAAATTGATAAAACAATTCGCTGACATCCAATGGGGATTTGAATCACAAGAGATATTGGTATGTAACTTGAGATGCAGTGCAGTGAGAACAGTTGAGGGTCAAGAACTAATTAAAATGAATATCACTTCCCACAAGTTATATTGCATAGTTTCTATTAGAAACTGATGGTAAAACCATCAAAAACATATTTTTAGTTTCTAATAGTATTCTTTGGAAACCTTTGTTAATAAATAGAAAGATTTTAAATCTTTTCTGCATACTATTTATTTTACAAAGGTTTCCTCTTTTTATTGTGTTACCTGATAAAGAAAAACAGTCTATGCAATACACAGTTTTTGATATTGAGGCAGATGCCTTACTAGATGATGTAACTAAAATACATTGTCTTTCTTATAGAATATTTCAAGATGGGAAGGAAATAAGTAAAGGTTCATTGACAAATTACCAAGAGGTAAAAGATTTTGTATTAAATCAATCTGTTCTTGTAGGTCATAATATAGTTAGGTATGATATACCTGTACTAGAGAAGTTATTAGGTATAAAGATAACAGCAAGGTTAATAGACACTCTAGCTTTGTCTTGGTACTTATATCCTACAAGAATAAAACATGGTTTAGAACAATGGGGAGATGATTTAGGTGTAAAAAAGCCAGTAATATTAGATTGGACTAATTTAGCTGTAAAAGATTACTTACACAGATGTGAAAGTGATGTGGAGATAAATAGTTTACTATTTTCTAAGCAGTTAAGTTATCTAACTCAATTATATGAAGCTGATAGCACACAAATAAACAATCTCATTAACTATTTAGTATTTAAGTTAGATTGTGCTAAGGAACAAGAAAAAATTGGTTGTAAAGTAGATAGAGAATTAGTCAATACTAGTCTTCAAGAACTACATGCTTTAAGAGAAGAAAAGATAAATGCTTTAGTTGAGGCTATGCCTAAACAAATAAAGTATAAAGAAGTGAAAAAGCCAAGTAAAACACATAAGATAGATGGTAGTTTATCTAGTGCTGGAGACAAATGGTATTCTTTATTATTAGATTACAATCTTCCTGAAGATTATGATGAAGTAATAATGGTGCAAATCTCTGAAGAATCAGGAAATCCTTCTTCTACAATACAACTAAAAGATTGGTTATTTTCATTAGGTTGGACACCTAGAGTATTTGAATATAGAAAGAACACTAAAGATGAAGTGAATGAAGTACCACAAATTTATGTAAATGATGAAGTGTGTGATTCTATAAAAGACTTGTATGAAATTGAGCCTGCTTTGGAGAATCTAGATATGCTTTCATTGATTAATCATAGAATAGGAATATTTGAGTCCTTTCTTAAATCAATGAATAGTAATGATTATACTAAAGCAGAAGTAGCAGGTCTTACTAATACTCTAAGATTCAAGCATAAGAAACCAATTGTAAACCTTCCTAAAGTTTTTAAATTTTATGGTGAACAAATAAGGGGTTCAATTATTAGACCTAGTGAGAATCATTTATTATGTGGTTCAGACATGTCCTCATTAGAGGATAGTACTAAACAACATTATATGTATTTCTTTGACCCTGAGTATGTGATTCAAATGAGAATCCCAGGATTTGACCCTCACTTAGATATTGCAGTTCTAGCAGGTATGCTAACACCTGAACAAGTAGAACAGCATAAAACTAAACAGGTTGATTATTCAGAGATAAGAAACAAAGCAAAGACTGTAAACTTTGCTGGAGTATATGGAGCAGGTCCCCCTAAAATAGCACAATCTACAGGAATGCCTCTACAGCAGGCACAAAGGTTACATCAAACTTATTGGGAAAGAAATAAGGCTGTAAAACAAGTAGCTAATGCTTGTCAAGTTAAAACTACAAGAGTAGAAGGAGAAGTACAAATGTGGTTAAGAAATCCAGTATCAAACTTTTGGTATTCACTAAGATATGAGAAGGATAAATTTTCTACATTAAATCAAGGCACGGGTAGAGTATTAACTTTCAATAAGTTATATGCCCCTTTATATAGTAATATATAAATGATAACTCCTTTAATTCAGTGAAACTCTCAGCAAGTAATGTTGGAGACAATACTGAGCCAAGCTTATTTATATAAGAAGGTGCAACGACTATTCCAGGTATGGAAGTACATTCAAGTGAATGGAAAAAGGGAGTATCCTATTAATAGGATAAAGATATAGTCTGAACTATATAGAAATATATAGAAAATAATTTATATTCTGCTTTGATAACTGGGTTAATTTTACTATATTTGTAAAATGAAAACAGAAATATCACAAGCAATAGAATATTATAAAACACATGCTTATTCCATGCAGGAAGTAGCTAAAATGTTTAATATTGATAGAAAAACTTTATCAAGAAATCTTAAAAAATTAAGTATAGATACATCAATTATATCTAAGGAAAAATTTATTTTAATTTCTCAAGAAATTCACAATGGAAAGTATAATTATTCTTTAATACATAATTTCAATAATGTAAAAGAGAAAGTAAAAATTATATGTCCTATTCATGGAGAATTTGAGCAAGATGTTTATAGTCATAAAAAAGGATGTGGATGTCCTTTGTGTGCTAGAAAATATGTTGCTAATATTAAAATAAAAGATAAGCAAGATTTTTTAAATAAAGTATTTCAAATACATAGTAATACTTATGATTATAGTAAAACTATAATAAAAAATAATACTTCTAAAGTCTTTATAACCTGTAAAATACATGGAGATTTTAAACAATCTCCAGATAAACATAAACAAGGAAGAGGTTGCCCAATTTGTGCTGAAGAGCAAAAAGGTTGGACAAAACAATCTTGGAAAAATATGTTAAAAAAAGGAGACACTCCTAAATTTTACATATTAAAGTGTTATAATGATAAAGAAGAATTTATTAAAATAGGTAGAACTAAAAATCCAATATTAAAAAGATATAATACCAAAAAAAGTATGCCATATAAAATGGAAGTACTTAAAATAATAGAAGATGTAAACTCACATATTATTTTTGATTTAGAAATAAAATATAAACAAAAATATAAAGATTTTAAATATAAACCTTCTATTTATTTTGCTGGTATTACAGAGTGTTATAATATGTCTATAAAAGATGAAGTTATTTGTGTTGATTTAACGTATCAACATTAACAAATTGGTATATTGTTTTGATTTATGGGTAAGAGAGGTAAGAAAGAGAGGTATTAAAATTATGTTGCAATACCATGATGAAATAGCTTTCCCATTATTAGACTATGAGAAAGATATAGTAGAAGCACAATTAAAAGAAGCTATAGAAGCTGTTAATAATACAGTTAAACTGAATGTTCCATTAGGAGTGTCAGTTGATTTTGGCACAAATTATGCCAAGATTCATTAGTGTATTTCAGAATAATTACTTATCTTTGTATTAATGTAAAATACATTAATTATGAGAAGAAGTAAAATCACTACCCAGCAAATAATACAGGACTTTCAGCAAATACATGGAGATACCTATGATTATTCTAAAGTTGAGTACAATACAATGCATAAAAAAGTTATTATAATTTGTCAAGAACATGGAGAGTTTTTACAAACCCCTAATGCTCATATTAGACAAAAACAAGGGTGTAATAAGTGTTGTATTAATAATAGAACTCAGAATCAAAAAGATACTACAGAATCTTTCATAAATAAATCTAAACAAATTCATGGTAACAGATATGATTATACTCTTACAGAGTATGGTTCTAATGCACATGATAAAGTTAAAATTATTTGTAAAGAACATGGTGTTTTTGAACAAACTCCCAACGCTCATTTATGTAAAAAAGGATGTATGCTTTGTGTAAGAAAAGTTTGTAAAAACCAAAAAGTGTTAAAATTAACCTTATTAGAAAAGTTTATTATAAACGCTAGTAAACTTCATAATAATAAATACGATTACTCAAAATTTTTAGTACAAAATGCAAAACAAAAAGGAATAATTATCTGTCCTACACACGGGGAATTTTTAATGAATATAAACAATCACATATCAGGTAAGCAAAAATGTAAAAAGTGCATAGAGAAAAAAAGTTGTTATTATAATATTATAACAGCAGAAAAAAATAAAACAATTTGGTCAAGCATATCTGCAATTTTATATGTGGTTATATTAACAGATGGTGTAAATGAGTGGTTAAAAATAGGAGTCTCTAAAAGAAAGTTAAGTAATAGACCTTTTGTAGATTGGGAAATAGTAGAAGAAATATTAAAAATTAGAAAAATTATAAAATAATTATAAAAAGATAGGGAGTAAATTATTATATTTGCTCCCTTAAATAACTAAAAATGGGAATATTTGATAAAAGAGTAAATTTTAAACCTTTAGAATATCCAGAATTATATGATTTTGTAGATGCTATAAATCATAGTTATTGGATTCATAGTGAATATGAATATTCTCAAGATGTTCATAATTTTCATTCTGATTTAAATGAAAAAGAAAAAAATACAGTAAAAAATGCGATGTTAGCTATTTCTCAAATAGAAATAAGTGTTAAAAGATTTTGGAGTAATTTATATAATCAATTTCCTAAACCTGAATTTGATGCTTTAGGAGTTAGCTTTGGAGAAAGCGAAATAAGACATAGTAGGGCATATGGTAATGTCCTTGAACTACTTGGTTTAAATGAAGAATTTGAAAAATTACAAAATGTAGAAGTAATTCAAGGAAGAATAGATTATTTAAGTAAATATCTTAAAAATGCTAGTAGTAATAATAAAGAATTATACATTTTAACTTTGGCTTTATTTAGCCTTTTTGTAGAAAATGCTTCTTTGTTTAGTCAATTTTTTATTATTAAATCTTTTAATAAAGAAAAAAATTATTTTAAAGGTATTGATAATGTAATAATGGCTTCAGCAAAAGAAGAAAATCTTCATGCTATGGCAGGTGCTTACATTATAAATCTTGTTAAAAAAGAAAATCCAGAAATGTTTAATGACGAATTTTATAATTCTGTAAAAAGGGCTTGTAAAAAAGCATATGAAGCAGAATTAAGAATAATTGATTGGATATTTGAAAAAGGAGAAATAGAATTTTTAAGCAAAGGTATAGTTATAGAATATTTAAAAAATAGATTTAATAAATCAATGGAAATGATTAATATAGAACCTTTATTTGAAATAAATAAAGATATATTAAAACATTCAGAATGGTTTGAAATAGAAGTACTTAGTGAAAATCATGTTGATTTTTTTGCTAAAACACCTACAAATTATACAAAAAAAGCTCAAAGTATTACATCAAACGATATATTTTAAAAATAAAAACATGCACATAGATTGGTTAAACGATTATTCACAACAATTCTTACAAAGAGGTTATTTAAGTGAAGGAGAAACAGTTCATAACAGAATAAAAGTAATAGCAGATAATGCTGAAAAAATTCTAAAAAGAGATAGTAATCAACCTGAATATTTTAATGGATATAGTGATAGATTACAATCACATATTGCAAAAGGTTGGATTAGTCTAAGTAGTCCTATATGGTCTAATTTTGGAACAAATAGAGGTTTACCTATTTCTTGTTTTGGAAGTTATGTAGATGATAGTATAGAAAGTATATTATCTACAGTTGCTGAAATAGGAACAATGAGTAAATATGGAGGAGGTACAAGTGGTTATTTTGGGGATGTAAGAGGTAGAGGTAGTATTATTAAAAATAATGGTACAAGTAATGGTACAAAACCTTTTTTAGAATTATTTCAAACAGCAAGTAATGTAATTAATCAAGGTAATACTAGAAGAGGATACTTTGCTGGTTATAATACAATAAATCATGCTGATATTGAAGAATGGTTAAATATAAGAAGTGAAGGAGACCCTATACAACAAATAACTTGGGGAGTTTGCGTACCTACTTGGTGGTTACAGCAAATGAGAGACGGAGATAATTTAAAAAGAGATATTTGGGCAAAAGTTATAAAGAAAAAATTTGAAACAGGTCTACCATATATAATATATACAGATAATGCTAATAATCATATTAGTGTACCTGAATGCTACAAAGGTAAAAATTTAATAAAAGGTAGTCAAATGTGTACTGAGATTTTTTTACCAATGAATAAAGATAATTCTTTTGTATGTGATTTAGGTAGCTTAAATGATTTATTTTTTAAAGAATATAGTAAAACTTCATGTGTTGAAGATTTAACTTATTTGTTAGATGCTGCTATGACAGAATTTATTGAAAAAGCATCTGAAATTAAATTTTTTGAAAGAGCTGTAAATTTTGCAAAAGGTCATAGAGCTTTAGGTATTGGTAGATTAGGTTATCATTCTATGTTGCAAAGTAATATGATACCTTTTGAAAGCTTATATGCTAGAAATATAAATTTAGAGATACAAAAACATATTCAAGAAAAAAGTTTAGAAGCAAGTAAAAATTTAGCATTGTTAATAGGAGAATGTGAATGGACTAAAGATTTAGGTAGAAGAAATACAACTACACAAGCAATTGCTCCTACTACAAGTAGTGCTTTTATATTAGGTCAAGTAAGTCAAAGTATAGAGCCTTGGATGTCTAATTTAATGATTAAAGACCTTGCAAAAGGTAAATATGTTATTAAAAATAAATATTTAGAACAATTATTAGAATCAAAAGGTAAAAATGAAGGAAATGTATGGGATAACATCCTTAAAAATCAAGGAAGCGTATTACATCTTGATTTTTTAAATGATGATGAAAAATTAGTATTTAAAACAGCGAGAGAAATATCTCAAGACGAAATTATAGTACAAGCTGCTCAAAGACAACAATATATTGACCAAGGGCAAAGTTTAAATTTATTCATTACTGCTGATACAACTGCTAAAGAAGTAAATCAACTTTTATTAAAAGCACATGATATGGGAATAAAGTCAATTTATTATCAACATAATGTTTCTGCTGCAAGTGAATTTGCTAAAAATTTTAACAATTGTATTAGTTGTGAATAAAAAAAAACAATTTTTAATAAAAACCTCTTTATATTTGCAAAGAGGTTTTTTTATTTTATGAAATACAAATTAAAAAAACAATTATGTGTATATTACAATTAAACCCCACTATAGATGTTAAAACTCCTTTAGGAGATTGTGAAGCATTTTTTATAATTGATTACGGAATAAATACGAACACTGTATGGGTTTGTAGAATGGAAGGAGGAGAAATAAAACATTTTTATAGTGATGACATTAAAATATATGGAAACCCAATGGCAGGAAAAGGTTGGGATATAAAATAAAAAAATATGCAAGTATTATTAACACAACAAGAATGGGAAGATTTAAATAAGAAAATAAAAGATTTAGAACAACAATTAGAAGATATATTTGTATCTCAAGGAGATGTTTTATTAAAAACATTTAATCATGCTAGATATTTTGGATTAGAATCAGTATATATTAAAGTTAAAAAAGATGACCCTATACTAAAATCAATAATTCATAAATCAAAAATAATAGAATAATGGAAGAAGTATAAAAATCATTATATTTGTAAAAAATAAATTATGGCAAAAAAAGAAGAAAAAAAGTTAAGTTTTGAAGAAACATTGGCATCTTTAAACAAATCATTTGGTAAAAATACAGTTGTTGATTTTAAAGATAAAATAGTTGAAGATTATGATATAATTCCTACAGGTAATATAGGTATTGATTATGATGTATTAGGAATAGGAGGGGTTGCAAAAAGTAAAGTTTATATGGTTAAAGGTTGGAGCGGTAGTAATAAATCTACATTATGTGGTCATTTATCAGCAAATGCTCAAAAAAAAGGAGATAAGGTTGTATATATTGATAGTGAACATGCTGTGGATTTAAAATATTTTAGAAATTTGAATGTAGATGTTCATAATAATTTCTTTTTAAATCAGCCTAAATTTGGAGAAGAAGGATTAGAAGTAGCGATACAATTAATGCAAACAGGAGAAGTAGGTTTAATCATTATAGATAGCGATAGTATGTTAATTCCTAAATCTATGATGGATGCAGAAGCAGGTACTCAAACAATTGGTAAAAAAGCCAAGATGAATAGTGAGAACTATCCTAAAATAAAAATGTGGGCTGAAAAAACTAATACTTGCGTTGTAATAATTTGTCAATATAGAGTAGACCCTGGCAAAATGTTTGGAGATAATAGAGTAATACCTGGAGGATTTGCAATAGAATATATTGCCGATGTTATTATAGATATGACTAGAAGATTAAGAAAAGAGGGAGATAATACAACAGGTACAGAAACAACTGTAAAAACTACTAAAAATAAAACATATACTCCTTATAAAGAAACAGATGTAGAAACAATTTTTGGAGTTGGTTTTGATAATTTGAAAACTATATTAACATATGGTAAAACTTTTGGTATTTGGAAACTTAGAGCTGGTGTTGTAACTTATGAAGATGTTAAATATAGCGAAGATGATTTCAAAACTAGTTTAATTGAAAATTCTGAATTTCTAAAAGGAATAGAAGATAAAATAATTAATAGTATTAAAAATGGAACAAAGCAAATAGATGAACCAGAAGATATTAATTAAAGATGAGGATGGACCAAATCCAATTTTAAAACAAATAGAAAATAAAATGGAAGAATTAAAATATTATACACCTGATATAGAAGATATAAGAATAGGGTATGAATGTGAAGTTAATAATGCTAAAGGTTATAAAAAAACTTTTGAACCACTTTGTATAGGTTATAAAATAGATGGAGGTTATGAAGATGAAATAGGCGAGATAATAGCTATGATTGATGATGGTTATGGTGAAGTACGAACTCCTTACCTGACAAAAGAACAAATAGAAGCTGAAGGATGGAATATTTCTGTAGGAAAAGATTATAGAGTTACTTTATTTAGAAAAGATATTTATATACTTGGATATAATTGGGAAAATAAAATGTTAAAAGTAACAACATTTGAGAAAGAATCCCAAACGCTCTATAATGGAAGTTGTTCTTCAATAAATGAATTTAGATATATTTGTAAATTATTAAATATTAAATAAATGGAAGTAATAGAAAAAATATTAGAATGGCTTAAATTAGCAGGAGTTGAACAAAATGGAGATAATAAGCAATTTGAATTAGTAATGAATTTAATAGATGAAGAAAAAGATGAATTAATTTTAGGATTTCAAAAAGATGATTTAGAAGAACAAACTGATGCTGTTGCTGATTTAATTTGGGTAATTCTTAATTGGGCATATATGAAAAATTTACCAATTATAGAAGTTCTCAAAAAAGTAGAAATTAGCAATTATAGTAAATTTTGTAAGAGTAAAGAAGAAGCAATAGAAACTGTTTATGCTTATGAAAATGGAGCTCATTGGGATAAGGAAGGAATTAAAATAGATTGTTATTTTAAACAAGTAGGAAATTATTTTGTAATTAAAAGAAGTGATAATAATAAAATATTAAAAAGTATTAATTACACACCTGTAAAAAATGTTATATTGTGGAATTAAAACAATTAATGTGGATTAAGAAAATACAAAAGGAGCATCAAGTGTTATTTAGTGCTCCTTTAATTGTAGATTTTGGAAGAATGAATGGTAATAAAATAATTAGGAGAGATTTTGATGAAATTAAAGTTAAAAAATGGTTACATTATTATATTACTCAAAATGGTATAGATTTAGAAATTA
>ERZ650304.1190-NODE-1190-length-10555-cov-5.803429_pt1 | contig 10555 bp, 13 predicted proteins | sample MGYA00376240_ERZ650304 | MGnify/ENA primary metagenome ERZ650304 (study PRJEB26733, sample SAMN07839271) | wastewater metagenome | biome: small river; feature: stream; material: water | place: USA: North Carolina | collected 2016-03-01 ...
AAAACACTTTTTGGTTCGTTTGATTCATTTATTTTATTCACAAATAAACAAACTAAACCGGCAAAGGCCAAAACTTCAGATGCTGCCCATAAACCAATATCTGTTTTTTGCACGGCAATCATAAATACAAGAACGGACGCTGCAAAAGATGCAAGACCAATAATCACTAACTTTTTCATATATGTAGTTTTTAAGTTCATTTACATTATAGCACTATATACTATAAAAGTCAATACAAGCTATTTCGCCTTGTAGACAGAGACTCGTGCGGGACGGAGAATGTTTTCACCGAGTTTGTAACCTTGCTGGAGGACTGAGGCAATTTTGTGATCGAATGCTAGGTCTTCTGTTTCAGTATCAGACACTGCCTGATGAAGCATTGGGTCAAAGGTCTCGCCTACTGCCCCAAACACCGCGAATCCACGAGCACTGAGCGTATTCATGAGCTGCTGATGGATGTACTCCACGCCGGTGCGCCATCCTGCATCTACCTTTTCCCATGCTTCCTTGTTGGCCATTGCCATACCAAAGCTATCTACGACAGGCAGGAGCTCTTCGATGAATGCTTCCTCTGCAAATCCTTTCATACGCTTTTTGTCTTCCTCAGACGTTTTCACAATATTTGCATAGTCCGCACGAGCGCGCTGCCAGCCATCGAGGTATTCCTGTTTCTCTTTTTCGAGCTCTTTGATCTTGTCCTTCAATTGCCTTACCTTTGCAGTAGCGTCAAGCTCCATTCCCTCTTCGGTACTCGGCACGATCTCATCGTCGTATACAATTTCGTCAGTAGTGTTGTCGTCCATATGCCCTTGATTATACTTATTTTTCAAAAACAAAAAAGCCCCGAAGGGCTTTATGCTGCAACATTTTGTCGTAGCAAATGAAGTTTAAATGTGTTAAACGCAAGCTTTGGTGTGACGTGAGAAAATAATTGACCATTGTCAGTATATGACCCCATTACGACACCAGAAACAGTTGCTTCTAACTTCATACTGATTTGTCCGACCGAAGTAGTAGCGGTGGCATTGACTACGGTCTCATTACTTGAAAATTCAATTTTTTCCTGGATAAGCATAGCTACCCAAGGCTCAAGGGATGGATGAATCTTCTGCATAAAAAACGATTTGGTTCGACCTATAGTATATACCTCAGCAAAAACAAAACACCTCTTGCGAGGTGCTGTGTTTTGTTTTGTTTTAACGCTTTGACCACTGTGGGGCCTTGCGAGCTTTCTTGAGACCGAACTTGCGGCGCTCTTTTGATCGAGGGTCACGCTTGAGAAATCCTTCCTGCTTGAGCGTGGTCTTGTCGCTCTCATGCTCAACCACGAGACCTCGAGCAATACCATGACGGACTGCTTCAGCCTGTGAGTGAATACCTGAGCCTTTCACGAGGACACTCACTGAGTATGCGTCTGCCTTCTCAGCAACCTTCATCGGATCAGTAACGATCTTCTGGAGCTCATCTGTTGGGAAATAGGTTGCAAGGTCCTTGCCGTTGATCACGTAGCTTGATTTAGTAGCCGGAGTGATGCGTACACGAGCTGTCGCAGTTTTGCGGCGGCCGATGGTCTCTATGTATCTTTTCTTTGTTTTATCCATATATTTCTGTATCTAAATTATTCGGTCACGGTGAGAGCTTTCATCATCTCGTTCTGAAGCTTGTTCTTTGGGAGCATACCTTTGACTGCGAGTGTTACGACTTCTGCATAGCCTTTCTTTTCGACAACGTGCGCCATACTTGAAACCTTGAGTCCACCTGGGTAGCCAGAGAAACTAAGGTAGGTCTTGTCTTTGAGCTTTGGAGCTGTAACCTTGAGCTTTGACGCGTTGGTTACGGTCACAGTTACCCCTGAAAGGTTGTTGCGAGTGAACTCTGGACTGTTCTTACCCATGAGAAGTACTGCTACTTCTGAAGCGAGACGGCCGAGTGATTTGTTTGTTGCGTCGATAGTGTGGTTCATAAAATTATACGAGTTCAATAACTGCCATTGGACTTGCGTCCCCTTTGCGAGGCGTAAGCTTGGTGATACGAGTGTAGCCACCTGGACGTTCTGCGTAGCGAGGAGCGATAGCAATGAGACGATCTACGACATCAGTGCTGTTGTAGAGACCTGCAAGGAGGAGACGACGGTTTGCAAGGGTAGGATTCTTGGCCTTGGTGAGCATTTTCTCAAACTTTGGGCGAAGTTCCTTTGCCTTCGCTTCTGTAGTAAGGATACGCTCGTGCAATACCAATGATGCTACAAGCCCCTTCAAAAGAGCTGTTCGCTGGTTGTTATCACGTCCGAATTTTCTGTTGGCATCATGGTGTCGCATAGTGAGTACTCTTTATAGCGTATTAATCCTTCAAAGACAAGTTGAATGCAGCAAGTGCTTCCTTGATCTCGGTAATCCCCTTGTCGCCAATGCCGTCGATCTCAAGAAGATCAGCAACATGCTTGCGCGCAACACCTCCGACAGTGCGGATGTTTGCTGCAGAGAGCGCATTGAGGGTACGAGTAGAAAGGCCGATTGCATCGATGCGATTCTTGAGCACATCAGTCACATCAACTGAATCATCTTCTGATGAAGTTGCTTCTTCAGATGCTTCTGTGACTTCCATAGCCGGAGCTACAGCTTTTGCACTTACTTTTGACTGAATGTCAGCAATGATTGCACCGCTGTCTACTGATACGATAGCCGCAAGCTGCTCGATCATCGTGTTTACTGAGGTTTCAAGTGCCTCACGTGGTGAGATCGTTCCATCAGTTTCAATGGTCATACGAAGACGGTTGAAGTTCGTCTTGTCGCCGACACGCATTTCCTCTACATCGTAGCTCACGCGACGGATTGGAGAGAAAATAGCATCGAGAAAGATCGTACCGATGTCAGCCCTCTGTTTGTTGTGGTGTGCATCACGAGGAACAAAACCGAGGCCACGTTCGATGGTGAGTTCAACATCGAGAGAAACCTTGCTAGTAATCTCACAGATGTACTGGTCAGTATTTGAAATAGTTACAGCACCTTTTGCATTGATATCAGCAGCAGTTACTTTTTTTGGACCTTTTACTGAGAAAGAAACCTTTACTGGCTCATCACCAACGAGCTGAAAACGGACGTTTTTGAGGTTCAAAAGGATTGTAATAACGTCTTCTTTGACGCCTTCGATCGTAGAAAATTCATGAGAAACACCATCAATCTTGACTGCAGTTACTGCAGCACCAGAGAGTGATGAAAGGATAATACGACGAAGCGAGTTACCAAGGGTGTATCCGTATCCTGGTACGAGACCGTCAATCTCAAATACGCCTTTGTTAGCTTCTTCTGAAATTGCCTTTGGTTTTGATGGGAGGGTGATTTTTTGCTCAGTCATAGTATTATACTTTACAACTATTTTGTAATTATTGCAATAATGTGTCGTAACGTTATCGGCTGTAGTACTCAAGAACCGTTTCAAACTGGAGGAATGCCTCTGTATTCTTTGGCTTTCCTACTACCTCTGCCTTGAGCTCAGCTGGTACCAGCTTGAGCCATGTCGGCCAGGTGTAGCTTTCTACTTTCTTTTCAAATTCACCAAATGCAGGACTCTTGCGAGATCCTTCGCGAACTGAGATCACATCTCCAACGCGCACCGCATATGAAGGAATGGTTACCTTGGTGCCGTTGACAGTGAAGTGACCATGTGAGACGAGCTGACGAGCAAAGCGACGAGTGTTTGCAAAACCAAGACGATATACAACGTTATCGAGACGGTTTTCGAGTTCTTCGAAGAGCTTTTCGGTTACTGGCATACCTTTAGTGTGGGTTGCCTTTTCTACGTAGTTTGAAAGCTGCTTTTCAGAAAGTCCATATGAAAAACGAACTTTTTGCTTTTCGATGAGCTGACGACCGTAGTCAGAAGGCTGCTTTGGGCGCTTGCCTTTTGATGCTGCTGCAGACTTTTTAGTCTCAGACTGTACGTACTTCGCAGTCTGGCATTTTTCAAAAACACCAGAACCGAGACGTCGACACATTTTGTATTTTGCTCTTGTTTCCATAAAACTATACTCTTCGTGGTTTCTTAGCCTTTACTCCGTTGTGTGGAACTGGAGTCTGGTCCTTGATTGATAATAGTTCGATTCCTGTACCGACGAAACCTCGGATCAATGGTTCGCGACCACTTCCAACACCGGTAACAAGCACATGGGTTTCTTTGATACCGATGGCAGTAGCTTTTTCAGCAAGGATTTCACCCACCTTTGAAGCAGCAAATGGAGTTCCTTTTTTTGCACCCTTGAAGCCAAGTGAACCTGATGAAGACCAGAAGAGAACATTACCTTTGAGGTCACTGACAACTGCTTTGGTGTTGTTAAAGGTTGCTTCAATAGCAAGGATTGAGGTAGTGAGTTTCTTTTTTGGTGTACGAGCAGCAGTACGTGCGCGTGCCCCGTCAACCAACTGTCCTTCTTGATTTGTGATACGTTTTTTACCCATATATTATCGATTATGTTTTAGATTCCTTACGACGTCCGCTACCCATAGTGTTTCGGATGTTCCCACGAACGGTACGAGAGTTGGTCTTAGTACGCTGACCTTTGACTGGGAGGCGACGCATGTGACGAACACCACGGTATGCTTTGATATCTTTGAGACGCTTGATATTTGAAGCAATCTCACGCTTGAGGTTACCTTCGATGGTGCGGTCTTCGAGGATGGTACGAATCGCATTTTCTTGTTCGAGGGTGATATCAGCAGGTTTTGCAGATGAAGCAACACCAACTTGCTTGAGAACCTTGTTCGCAGTTGCTGTACCTACACCATAGAGTGAGGTAAGGCCGATAGAAAGCTGTTTTTCATTTGGAATAGTAATACCGAGAATACGCATGGGAAAGTCTTATTGTTTTTGCTTATGTTTAGGGTTGTCACAAATCACGAGTAAGTGCCGACTGCGTTTTACAATCTTGCACTTGTCACACATCTTTTTAACTGTTGATTTGACTTTCATAAAATAAAAAAGTTGCACTGTAGATTTCAGGCCGAGGGAGTATACACTACCTATCCTCTTCTGACAATACGCGCTTTGCCACCGTACGGATCAAGAATCATTTCGACAGAATCCCCTACTAATACCTTGATACGATGCAGTCTCATTTTGCCAGCTAAATAAGCAACAATGAGTTGCTCATTTGCGAGCTCGACTCGGAACATGGTATTGGGGAGGGCTTCCTTTACGATACCCTTAACTACTTCTTCTTGTGATGCCATGTGGTTACCGGAACACTATACTATAAGGCTTTATTTGGGTCAACTTATTTGACTTCAACCTTGATTCGAGACTCCTTGGTTGGGAAAAAGGGTGACCAAAATGGGAGTAATGAGTATCGAGCTGTATCAATTTCTGGTATAGCAGCAAGTGCGGAAACAAACTTTGTCCGAGGAAGACCAACAAGTACATCAGTGACTTCTGAGATAGAGGCTTTAGGAATAAGGGTTCCCGACCCAGAAACACGGATAGTGATAGACTCTGGTACACGAGTAGGACTGGTTGGAATAGCAGATATAGGATCAACTGAAAGATTTGCAAGTGTCGGTACACTCACCCGCGGAAGCGTGGCACCACTGACAGCTTTGGTAGCAATAGCACTCTCAAGAAGCTCCCTCGAAATCAAATATGAGACCATGGTACCACTGATTGTTGCAGGAAACTTCACTTCAGGACCTTCAAGCTTGAGCAGATCAGTATTAATAGAAACAAACTGAAGATTTGGGTAGGTAATCAAATTTTCAGGAATCTGGGTGCGAGTCTCCCGCTTGAGACGCTCGGTAAGTTGCGCAGTAAGGGTCGCCATTACTTCCGGGCGATCAGCATTGGATACACCATGCATCATCCCTGACTCACCCCCACTAATAACACCAGCAGATTGGGCATAAAATGTCTTTGATGAGCCAAATCCACTCACACTAAAACTTGTACCATTTGTGTTATATGCAGGACCGGTCTCCTCTGCAACAACCAATACAGAAGCACTTGTACCAGCTGTTTTCTTTTTAGTCTTAGTATCGGTGGTATACCCAGGAACTGTAACTGATGCCTGTGTTATATAACGTTTGCCATTTTGTGCGGTAAGTGTGGTACCACTTTTAACCGTTTTAGCTGTAGTGCTTAACTCATTAAAAAAGACCACCTTGCCGCGAGCTTTTGAAGTACTTGCACGAAGCTCTGAGCCATAGACCTCACGACTAATAGTCGCCTCAACAACCATGGTCTGGAATGAGAGTCTCCCTTGTGCAGCATCCTTTTCATGCAAAAGTTCAAGCTCAGCATTGGTCAATGAAAATGGTATTCGTCGCTCAACAATCGTCACCTGTGCACGCACCATATACATACCTGCAACATAGAGTCCTACCAACAGGATACCTGCACCACCGATAATAAACAGTTTTTTCCATGGTGACTGCCGTTTGTAATTGACGTTAGGTGCAGGGGCATCATGATGGACCGCTTTCTCTATTGTACTATCAGAGAACTGCTTGTCATTTTGCAATCGTTCTTTGCGGATAACGTCGTAGAGTTTCATTGGTAATATTATATCAGGCGCTTGGCAAAAAGAGTTGCTATCGAAAGTGGAATATCAACGCTCACATCATCAATTGCTCTGATATGACTATCAAGTACTGCTTCAGTAAGAAAAATAGGTTGCACTACTCCTCGAGAACATGCATGCTGAATAAATGGATCATGTGTAATGACATTAACAAGCAGTGATTCAAACCGTGGGTCAGCGCTGATATAGCAACGCTCAGGTAAGCAAAAACCATACCGTCCTGTATCGAGTACTTGCTGTAATGCTTTCTGCCATGTTTCTTGAAATACACCAAGTGCTTCTGTTGCTTTTTGAGCACCAAGACCGCCGAGCTTGTTGAGACGATACCCTTCAAACAGCGTCCGTGCCTCAAGAATACTTGCTGCATCAAGAGCTCTATAGAGCGCATACATACCTACAGGAAATGAGTGTTGATACAAAAAGAGTCCGTCTTTGACGAAAGCAACATCAGTAATCTCCTCTCCGACATCGATAACGATACACTCATCATCAGGATGAATATGGTCACGACTCACAATATACGCCGCAAATGGTGCGGTTGTGACGCCAAGCGTACGGTCGCCATATGCGCGCTTGAGTGGAGTCAATATACGATCCATCACCATAGTGGGTACAGTAGTAATTGTAATAGACAGCTCGAGCGACGTCGCAGATTTACCATAGGGATTTTCAGTTGTATAGCCATTGAGCTTTATACTTGAGAGCTGCTTTTCAACAACACTTCCCTCACTACCAAACCCAGTATCGGTTGTTACTGCATGAGCGAGCTCTTTGTCGATGAGTCCATCAACAAGCTTTTGAGTACATATGAAAGGCACTGTCTTGGTATATACCATCGTACGAGTTTGTGAGAGGTACCAGGGAGATGCAAGTACTACTTGTATATAGTCGGGATGATGAACATCAGCTTTGTGCAATCGAGCAACCACCTGCTCAAGATTTTTTGCAGTGTGTTCAACAAGTCGTGCAATATCAGGTTCACCCGAGAGTGCGGCATCTACTCGTGTCGATGCAAGAAAAAGAGACTGGTGTTTAGTATGAACATCACGCTCGAGCAATACATGTCCTCCAGCAACAGAGCTTGAACTAATATCAAATACGGCGATAACTTTTTTTGGACGCGGACGCGCAAATAACATGCACCAAGTATAGCGCGAAGAAGTAAAGTTGTCCTATGAAAGGATCGCTTTAATACGACGAATACCGGCAGACGATGCTTCTTCTTTTTGAATAGTAAACTTTCCAAGTAATGCTGTTTCAGTAACGTGTGGTCCACCACAAAACTCTTTGGAAACTGGCGTACCATTTTTATCTTCGATGAAATACACCGACACAATATCGGGGTATTTAGTACCAAACTCCATTTCTGCCCCAATTGCCTCAGCATCGGTACGTGGCATTTCGCGACGACAAACCCTATGGTTTTCAGTGATCCACGTATTTACCTGATCTTCAACTGCTTTTTTCTCTTGATCAGTCATCTTGCGGTCAAAATTGAAGTCGAGACGGAGACGCTCGTCAGTAATGTTGCTTCCCTTTTGTTTTACTTCGGGCCCAAGGACTTTCTGAAGAGCAGCGAGAAGTAAGTGATGTGCGGTATGGAGTTTAGTCGTCATTTCTGTAGTACCAGCAAGTCCCCCTTTGAATTTCTGTTCGGCACCTGCACGAGACGCAGCTTGATGTGCAGCCATATCAGCGTCAAACTTTACACGATCGATACTCATCCCCTTTTCTGACGCCAGCTCTTCGGTAAGCTCAATAGGAAAACCATAGCTCGTCGCAAGAAGAAACGGATCAGTTCCCTTTTCAAATTCTTTAAGCCCCTGTGCAAGCGTTTTGCCAAATTTATTGATTTCAGCATAAATCACTTCAACAATCTCAGCCTGTTTTTCAAAAACATCATAGACACTCTGATATGGGGCAAGCAATGCCGTGATAATACCTGCAAGCTTTTCACGCTCAATCAGTAATACCTTGTTCATATAAAAACGCGTTGCACGACGAATCAATCGACGAAGAATATAACCCTGGTCTTTATTGCCAGGAAGCACACCATCAGCAATCAGAAATGATGCAGTGCGAAGGTGGTCAACAATAATACGTGATTCTCGCATATCATAAGTCCCTGTATGACTGTCGAGATATGCTATCGCTGGTGCAAAAAAGTCAGTATCATAGACAGTAGTCTTGCCTTGTATGAGCATTGTAATGCGTTCAAGACCACTACCAGTATCAATATTTTTTTGTGGAAGCTGCCCAACCACCGCACCATCTTTTGAAAGGTACTGCATGAATACATCATTCCAAATCTCAACAACTTCACCGATATCGTCCGCAGCAACATACTCCTCGTGTGTCATATCACCAAGACCTTGCGGGGTAACATCATAAAACATCTCTGTGTCAGGACCACACGGGCCATTATCACCCGCACTCCACCAGTTGTTTTTCTTTGGCAGAAAATAAATACGATGTTCAGGAATGTACTGCTTCCAAATCTCAACCGCTTCGAGATCACGCGGTGCATTGTCATCACCCTCAAATACGGTCACATAGAGACGAGCAGGATCAAGTCCAAGACCCTGGTCCTTTGATGTGAGGAATTCATAGCTCCATTTGATCGCGTCTTCTTTGAAATAATCCCCGAGCGACCAGTTGCCAAGCATTTCAAAAAACGTAAGATTCTTGTGGTTGCCTACCTCTTCGATATCACCGGTACGAACGCATTTCTGACAACTTGCCAGACGCTTGCCAAGCGGATGTGTCTCACCCATCAAATACGGCACAAGTGGCTGCATACCAGCGGTATTGAAGAGTACAGACGGATCATTCTTAGGTACAAGTGAGGCAGACGGAACAACCGCGTGTCCACGTGTTTCAAAAAAGGTGAGGAATTTCTGTCTGATCTCAGCTGATGTCATGGGGATACTTTATATCTTTTTCATCTTTTTTGCGAGTTTCTCGAGTTTGATAATATCAGCCTCTATTCCTTTGAGGCCCGCCTCAAAGAATGCTTTATTAGTTGTGATACCAATCGACTTAAAAATATCTTTTGGATTCATTGAACGACCCGCAGAAAGAAACTGTTCTACTTTGTGTATATACGCATGATCTTGTTTCCAATTTTCAAACAAAACACGACTCACCAATCCTCCGTAGGCATACGTGTAGGTGTAGAAGAAATATCGAATATGTGGCCAGGTAACAAAGGAATATCCATCGTCTTCGGTAATAGTAAATGCATCTCCACAGTATGCCTGCAAATGTTTTTGCATGAGCTGCGCCATTACTTCTTTACTCACCTGTCCTTCTGTTCGTATACGGGTATGCAATTCTAATTCAAAATTGAAACATGCAATCTGACAAAAAATAGCGTGAATATCTTCTGAAAGAGATCGATGCAGATGAATAAACTTTTCTTCATCAGAAAGATATTTCTGAAGCTCAAGTCCAACAAACTGCTCAAAAAACATACTCGCGACCTCCGCTGTCGCAAGTGAGTGACCCTGATACAAAGGCGACAAATGATTATCAAGTTCAGCATGAATTGCATGTCCCATCTCATGTGCAAGTGTTTCAATAGATTGCACATTATCTACCTGATTGAGCAAAATATACGTTGGCAAATCACCTACAGACATGCAATAACCACCAGAAGACTTACCCGAGCGTGGATATACATCGATCTGACCCTTTTGAAGGTAGCTTTCAAGTAATGCTCCATATTTTGGATCCGCAGTAGTAAGTGCGTCTTTTGCAACAGAAGCTCCTGTTTTGAAATCGAATTTCTTTTTAATTGCACCTATCATTACACGACGATCTGCGAGGGTAATCTTTTTTTCTCCTAACAACTTTGCATGTAGTTTATAAAATCGGCGACTAAGTCCGAAATGATCGGTAACAAGTTCTGAAAATTCTTTGATTTCATCTTCAGTGTTTTCATTTCCAATAACAGAAGCACTGTATGGTGTTTTATACCCTCGCTTTTCG
>ERZ650304.1191-NODE-1191-length-10553-cov-5.693751_pt1 | contig 10553 bp, 15 predicted proteins | sample MGYA00376240_ERZ650304 | MGnify/ENA primary metagenome ERZ650304 (study PRJEB26733, sample SAMN07839271) | wastewater metagenome | biome: small river; feature: stream; material: water | place: USA: North Carolina | collected 2016-03-01 ...
TACGAGATATGCCTAAGTGACTGGAGTTCAGACGTGTGCTCTTCCGATCTATGCTCCTTGACCAGCAATAGCATAGACTGCTGTTGCCAGAACCGTAACTCCCATTAATTCAGCCACCACCATGGCGACCTTTTGACGACTTACCATTTTACCCTCCTTAGAATAACTAATGCTTAAACAATAGTACGAAGGGGCGAGAAAAGCAAATAGCTGACGCCGTAGTTTTTACTACTATGCTGCTTTTTCTTGGGCTACTGGTTGCTCAACAGCTCCAGAAACGACATATACAGGGAGATCACCCTTCGTTAATGTTCCGGCTGTACCGAGTGTGTAGACCAACATACTGAGGAATGCTGTGCGTTGCTTCTGTTCATCCTTAGGGTGCTTCTTCTGTGCAAGAGTAATAAGTCGAGGAACGTCAACTGCAAACACCTGTGTCTTACCGTCAGTAGCCTCAACAACATAACCCTGATCAACGGTATAGCCACTTACAAGATTGAGCACGATAGCAGCCTCGAGGTGTGCATCTTGTAGCTCTTTTACGACAGCGCCTTCGCCTTCAGTGTCGTCCATGATCTCATCCATAACTTCACTTCCAGCATAGGCTTGATCCTTAATCTCGTCAGCATAGGCGACGAAGTTATCGAGGATTGTCCCAAGCCCTTCAGTATCGTCCGTAAGTAGAGGCACGGTAGCTTCAATTTGCTTTCGGTATTTAACTACGTTTTGCACAATAGCTGGTGCTTTATCGATAGCACCACAGCCACAGTTTTCACCATGCGCATGGTTATCAGTGTGTGCACCAAACGGCACTTTTCGTTTACGTAGAATACCGATACCCTTGGACATGGCCTGACCTACGGTTAGACCATCTGCATCACCCTCACCAATTACCGTAGCGGTCATCATAACAGCGCCACCGCCAAAGATCTTAGAGCGGTGAAGTGAACGCTTCATAGTCTCAACAGCATCACCAACCTTTCGCTTAATCTTGCCCCACAAACGACCGTCGCCGCAGCCGTCATCATCGGCTTCAATTGGGACCAACAAACGCGGTGAGTGGATAGCCTCTTCAAGCTTCTCTAACGTTTCCGCTTCTAGTGGGTGAGCGTGTTCTGGATTATCAAGGCGGTCCTGTACGGAAATAGATCCGTCACCGAATCCTAAACCATCTGCACTGAGTTTTTCTACTGCTGTATTTAACTGTGGTTGCATAGCTTCCTTTCTTTCTGGCACATCAAATCTAATCTCACCACTCGGTCCTCGTTCCATGTATCTCCCTTTTTAGTGTCTGTATTTAGGCAACCAAAACATAGTACTATGCAGCCTTGAGATATTCAAGACCAAGATAGTTACTTCTGTTATTAGCGCCGCTTTTGTCGGCGTAGACCTGCTACTTGCAGCCGAACCGCTTGGCGATCTACTAGGTTCTGGGCATGTTGCAAAGAAATAGTGTCCTTAGCTTCACGACGGAGATTCTGGGCATGTTCAAAGGCCTTCTGAGCTTCTGCTTCGTTGATCTCGTCTTCTCGGTCAGCTTCATCTACCAGTACTCGCACTTTGTTATCGGCAATTTCAATAACACCACCATTAGTGGCGAAGTATTCTAGCTTAGTGTCTGGGTCGCCTTGCTTGCGACGGACACTAATAATACCAGGACTAGCGATACTGACGAGCGGCATGTGGTTAGGGAATACAGCAATGTAGCCATCTGCTGTTGGCAGCACTACTTCATAGACTTCTTCACCAAACTTAGCACCATCTAGAGTTACGAGTTCGAAGGTAATCATATTTACTTAACCTCAGCAATCGTCCCCTTCATATAGAAGGCACTTTCTGGCTTGTCGTCGTGCTTACCTTCAAGGATTTCTTTAACGCCCTTTACGGTTTCAGCTAGTGGAACGTAGGTACCAGGAATGTTGCTAAAGATTTCAGCAACGTGGAACGGCTGGGTTAGGAAACGCTGGAGTCGACGTGCACGGTTTACCGTTTGCTTGTCTTCGTCACTAAGTTCTTCCATACCAAGAATGGCAATAATATCTTGGAGGTCTTTGTAGCGCTGCAAGATTCGTTGTACTTCACGAGCTACGTCATAGTGTTCCTGACCAACGATTTCTGGGTCAAGAATAGTACTGCTTGAATCAAGTGGGTCAACCGCAGGGTAGAGACCAAGTTCAGTTAGCGCACGGTTTAGGGTAATGGTGGAGTCTAGGTGAGCGAATGTTGTAGCAGGAGCCGGGTCGGTAAGGTCGTCGGCAGGCACATACACAGCCTGTACAGACGTAATGGAACCGTTCTTGGTAGAGGTAATGCGCTCTTGGAGACCACCCATTTCCTGGGCGAGGTTTGGCTGGTAACCTACCGCAGATGGGAGACGACCAAGAAGGGCAGATACTTCTGCACCAGCCTGGGTAAAGCGGAAGATATTGTCGACGAACAGCAGCACGTCTTGACCATCGTCACGGAAACCTTCTGCAATGGTGAGGCCAGAAAGACCAACACGTAGACGCGCGCCAGGGGGTTCGTTCATCTGACCAAAGACGAGGGAAGTCTTGTCCAGTACACCGGACTCTTCCATTTCGTAGTACAGGTCGTTACCTTCACGGGTACGCTCACCAACACCAGCGAATACCGACGTACCACCATGTTCTTTGGCGATGTTGTTAATAAGCTCGGTAATAAGCACGGTCTTACCCACACCAGCACCACCGAACAGACCAACCTTACCACCCTTTGTTACGGGACAGATAAGGTCGATGACCTTAATACCAGTTTCCAGAACTTCCGTAACACCAGACTGCTCGCTGAGCTTTGGTGGTTCACGGTGAATAGGAGCACGCTTCTTGAAGTCGTCTTTCTTACCGTCAATAGGCTGACCAAGTACGTTGAACATACGGCCCAGCGTTTCTTTACCAACAGGTACGCTAATTGGAGCGCCGGTATCAGTTACAACTGAACCGCGCTTAAGTCCGTCAGTTGTACCAAGTGCAATAGCACGCACACTACCCTCAGAAAGGTGCTGTGCAACTTCAAAGACTAATGTCTTGCCGTTACTTTCAACTTCGATCGCGTTATAAATTGCTGGAAGATGCCCTTCGGGGAATTCCATGTCGACGACCACACCCACAACCTGGGTGATGACGCCTTGTTTAGTTTTTTCTGCTGTTGCCATTATTACTCCTTAAAATCTTCTTGTCGTATCATTAGCTCCGAACACTGCAGCTGGCGACGGAAAGCCAGCTCGATCCACAAATTCCTGTAACCCCATAGCATCAGCGCGATATAGGTCATCAAAAATCCCAAACCGGATGCCGTGACCCGCGGGCTGCAACCCATCCTCGCCGAACATTAATGGTGCTGTTGCCCACATAACATCACGTGTAGGTGGATGTAAAAGTGCAGACTGAACCACGAACAACCCCGCAGACTCCGCTGCTTCTTCTATGCGGGCGTCACGCGGATTAACAGTATCTCCAAGGTCGGTAAAACTTAAAATAGATGTAATTCCTCGTTCCAACATAATTGGTCTAAAAATTTGTCCTATTCGAGTGATATCACCGTGATCAACATCATGCAATACTACCAATGAATTTTGACTTACGCGCATTATTTTATTGCCTCCGCTCCACCGGTTATTTCTGCTAATTCCTGAGTAATTGCCGCTTGTCGAGCCGTGTTAAAGGCCAGGGTAAGGTCATCAATAAGGTCGCTAGCGTTATCTGTTGCGTTCTTCATAGCCATCATACGCATAGACTGCTCACTAGCTGCTGATTCCATAAATGCCTGGTTAAGCTGTGATTCGATTAAACGCTCCGTAACTTCTTCCAGTACCACCTTTGGAGATGGTTCAAAGACAGCATTCTCTAGATCTGGTTCTACCGGATCTTCTACATAAGCAGCAGGCAAGAGTCGCTCTACGGTAACTTCCTGGGCAATGCTTGATTTGTAATCAGTGTAGGTAACGTCTACAACATCTACTTCGCCGGTTACAAACTTCTCAACAACAGTTGCTAGAATTGGACGAATGTCGTTAGCCGTTGGATGGTCGGGGAAGTCCTGGTAGGCTGCAACAACTTCTACGTGTTCGAAGCGGACGATAAAGCGTGCACCCTGCTTACCAATCACGATCGCCTGACTAGCGATGCCAGCTTCTTTGTCTTCGGTCAGTTCACGAGTCAGCTGCTTCAAGACATTACTGTTATATGCACCAGCTAAACCACGGTTACTGGTAACAATAATGTGCAGACGAGTCTTTACTGGTCGCTGCACATATAGTGGGTGCTTGCGTACGTCAGTCAGCTCACGAAGGCGGGCCAGGATCTGCCGAGCTAGGTTACGGTAATCACGGCTCTTTACAGCCAGCTCCTGCGCACGACGCATCTTACTCGCACTCACCAGCTCCATAGCTTTGGTGATTTGCTTAGTGCTTTTAACACTAGTAATGCGTGACTTTAATTGTTGTCGACTAGCCATGCTGACCCCCTGGGATTGGGGCTGTCGGAGCTGGTACTGGTTCTGCCGCAAAATGGAGGAGTGAAGCTACCTGGACCCCAGCTAATGCACTTCGTGCGTTTTCTGTTAGCTCACCCCCGGGATCACGCTCGGTTAACGCCATAGCTCTCGATACGTCAATGCCCAGCGCTTCAGCTATTAAAGCAACCTGCTGGGAGTCATGCTGCTCGACAAGCGCATCACGAACCTGGCGAATTCCGCCGTTAATTATCAATAGATCATCTGCATTCGGATCGCGCTCAGCGTTACCGAACAAACCCTTGCCAACCAATGGCTTGTGGCAAACATCGTCTATGGCTCCAACACTCACACCAAATCGCGCGGCTATTCTTGCCCTATCTGCGGCAACAGCCCTCTCAACGGCGCGGTGCGTAACATCCGAATGCTCGCGAGCGCGTATGAGATCTGGAGAATGACCGACCCGGCTGTTCATTGTTAGTCCTTCTGACCTTCGGCGATTGTCTTAGCAACCTTCAGGATAATCTCTTTGGTCTTGTCAGCTGGCTTGTCACCCTTGTTGAGTTCATCCATTTCTTTCTTGTACTGACTCTTTAGTTCCTGGAGCAGGCTTGCTTGTGCAGCCTTAATCTTAGCAACCGGGACATCGTCAAAGGCACCGTTAGTTGCAGCGTGGAGAGATGCAGTTTGTTCCCACACACCAAGTGGTGAGTACTGTGGCTGCTTAAGGAGTTCGGTCAAACGCTGACCACGTTCGATTTTCTGCTTGGTTTCTGCATCTAGATCCGACCCGAACTGTGCGAATGCAGCAAGCTCACGGAACTGCGCCAGGTCAAGCCGAAGACTACCAGCCACTGACTTAACAGCCTTAGTCTGTGCAGCACCACCCACACGAGAAACAGATAGACCGACTGAAACAGCTGGTCGAATACCTTGGTTAAACAGGTTGGTTTCCATGAAGATCTGACCGTCGGTAATAGAAATCACGTTGGTTGGGATATAGGCAGAGATGTCTCCAGCCTGGGTCTCGATGATAGGTAGGGCAGTCAGGCTACCGCCACCCTTAGCGTCGCTCATTTTAGCAGCACGTTCGAGCAGACGAGAGTGCAAGTAGAAGACATCACCAGGGTAGGCTTCGCGACCCGGTGGACGTCGGAGAAGCAGTGACATTTGTCGATAGGCAACAGCGTGCTTACTAAGGTCATCGTAGGTGATCAGGGCGTGTTGACCGTTATCTCGGAAGTATTCGCCGATTGCTGCACCAGCATAGGGAGCCAGGTACTGCAGGGAAGCAGGGTCAGATGCAGATGTGGCAACCACAATAGTCTGGTCCATAACACCTTCACGTTTTAAGCGTTCAATAATACGAGCAACCTTGCTGAGCTTCTGCCCAACTGCAACGTAAATGTTAACGATGCCAGACTTCTGCCGATACTGGTTAATCATGGTGTCGACAGCAATTGCAGTTTTACCCGTCTGACGGTCACCAATAATGAGCTCACGCTGGCCACGACCAATTGGCACCATAGCGTCAATTGCAATAAGACCAGTCATCATCGGTTCACCAACACTTTGTCGGTCAAGTACACCCGGAGCAACTTGCTCTACAAGGCCCATTTGCGTGGACTTGATTGGACCCTTATCGTCGAGTGGACGACCAAGTGGATCAACCACACGGCCAATAAGCTCTGGACCAACCGGAATCTGTAGCACCTGACCAGATAGCTTAGCGCGCATACCAGCTTTAACATCTACGTCACCGCCCATCAGTACGGCACCGATTTCACCCTCTTGGAGGTTTAGAGCAAAAGCAGGGATGGTTACACCATCGCCCTCGATTTCGATCATTTCGTTGTAGCCGCAATTCTGGAGACCATAAATCCAAGCCACACCGTCACCGATGCGGGTAACGATACCAACGCTCTCAACTTCAGGGCTGGTCTTGAGCTCAGCAATTGCTTTCCGGATGTCGGCGCTTAAGTCCTTGATATTAATGTCTGTAGCCATATGTCTAATTCTCCTTAGGTAGTCTGACTCTTAAGTCGCTGTAATTGTCGGCGTACGGTCAAATCCAACTGGTGGTCAGCGGTAGTTAATCGCACCCCGCCAATTACATCGGGGTTAATAGTTTCTTGAATAATTACTTGCTTAGCTCCAGTTTGAGCCATAAAGATCTTCTGGATTTCTGCACTCTGCTCGTTTTGTAGGCTATACGCAGTCTCGGCTTGTACATATAGTTTGCCGTCTTGCTGTAGCAACTGCCGTTCGATGTCTCGCAAAATTGTACTCAGATCACCCATGCGACTCTCTTCAATTAAGTAGGCAGCTAGCGAACGGGTAATATCTTGCGTGCTTTTGCCGGCAGCTAGATCTTCTAGCAGAGCACGAGCGATGGTTGAGTTAGACTCTTTAGCCATTACGCTCGTACCCTTGCTAGCGCTCGCTCAATGAGCGATGCATCTTTCTTGGCATCGACTTTCTCGTCGATAATAACTTCAGTTGCCTCAGAAACAAGTGCCAGCATCTCACCACGAAGTTCTTTTCGGGCGGTCTGCATTTCCCGCTCAATGCGAGCGTTAGCATCCTTGAGCATCTGATCAACTTTCTTAGCTGCATTTGCTTCGCCGTCCTTGATGATCTGACTCGCTTCAGCTTGGGCACCAGTTAGAATCTTATTAGCTTCCTCGCGGGCTTTATGCTGCATGCCTTTCAGCTCTTCATCAAACTTCTCCTTAGCAGATTGCATTTCAATACCGAGTGCCACACCTTTATCGATGGTCTTGCGACGCTTCTCTAGGGTGTCTACGATACCGCGAAGAGCAAACTTTTTTAGGAGCAAGAATAGTAGCAGGAAAGTTCCGGCCTGAAGGACAATAGCCTTAGGATCAATACCAAGTACAGCAATACCTTCCTTCTCGGCGGCTTCTGCTGCAAATAGTACTGTTACGGGATTAATCATATATTCTTTGTCTCTTATCTCTTACTAATAATGGGCCGGATGGTTGCCCACCCGGTCTCCACAGTTCAGCTTATTTTACGATGATGGCGCCTAGGAATGCTAGAAGCGCTGTAACTTCGATCATAGCTGCGATAATCACAACCTGACCAGCGGCCTTACCTGCTTCTGGGTTACGGCCGAGAGCCTTCATATAAGCCTGGCCAACCATTCCGAGGCCTAGAGCAGCACCCAAAAAGGCGATACCGAGCATGAATGACTTAGCTGCAGTTGGATTCCAACCACCGCGTTGTGTGACTTCTGCTGCTTCTGCTGCAAATCTTGTTACTTGTGGAACCATATTAGTTCTCCTTAGTTTGTTACCATAAGTGCCCTAAAATTTAGAACGGTCCCATGGGTATTAATATAAAAGTTTGGCCACTCGAAGCGGGCCTAGCTTACATCGCCCTCAAGCCTTCCCACAACCGGGTCGACTTCGTGAGCGGTGTGCTCGTCATCGTGGCCGTGAGCAATCGCAAGACCTAGGTATGTGGCGGCAAGCACCGTGAATACATAGGCCTGGATGCACGCAACCAGGATTTCGAACATCGCTATGGGCAAAATCGTAAACGACTGGAAGTCTTTGCCAATGTAGGCAAATACTGCAATCAAGATTTCACCGACTACGGTGTTCAAAAACAAACGAAGACTAAGACTAATCATACGGGTAAACTCACCGAATACTTCGAGTAATCCAATAAACGCGTTAACCGGGTTCAGGGGCTTATCAGTAAAGTAGTGCTTAAGGTGACCGACAAAACCAGACTCACGAATAGAGAGGTATTGGACGGTAAGGATGGCAAAAACTGCCATAGCGATGGTGCCGTTGAGATCAGCGGTAAAGGCACGAAATAGCGGGAAGGTGCCCTCGTGGGTAGTCACGTGAATCCCAGGACCAACCCACGGCATGATACCCATAATGTTATTGAAGATAATAAACAAAAAGAACGTCCCAAAGATTGGTGCGTATTGTACTGCTTTCTTGCGTGAGCCAAGCGGCCCCTCAATAAGACCAACCACAAATTCTACGAGAATCTCAACAATTTGTGTAAAGCCCTTAACTGCATTAAGCCGTAATTTCTTGCGAGCGGCCAGCCCAAGAGCAAGAAGTAACACGGCACAGATAGCACCGTAGATAGTGGAGTTCGTAATAGGCAAACCACCAATTTTGTAGATAGCTTCAGGCGCCAGCGCAATATGCGGGCCGTCTTCAGAAGCTACACGGGTTAGTAGGGCGCCTAACATACTCCTCCGGTTGTTTTACACTCCCAGGAGTTCGTCGTCAGCCCACAATTGGCGATGGCGGCGATAGAGATACTCATCTTTCGGCAGTATATCAGGCTGACCTCATATATTCAATAAGGTATTCCATATGTTTGTCACAATTTCGGTGCTTTGCCTAGACCGGAGACACGGGTGTATACTACAAGCATGAGTATTACACTATATACCTCTCCAGCATGCGCTTACTGTCACATGGCACGTGAGTACCTAAAGAGCAAGAAACTCAAATTCAAAGAGTACGACATCGCTGACAATCCTAAGGCCCTCGAGTGGGTACGCGACAACGTAGGACAGCTTGCTACACCAGTTCTAGATATTAATGGCACCGTGATCTTAGGCTTTGACCGACCTAAAATTGACCTCGCTTTACGTGATTAAACACCACATATAGGGTTTGTAGTTTACACAACGACACCATTTATGCTATCCTCCTGACAGCGGAGGAACATCTATGGCCGAACCAAGACCTTTGATTGTGGATATCGCCCCACACCTCACCGTGGTACCGACCGGTCCCGCGGAGTTACTATTTGTTGATTTTGGTGGATACCGACCGTCTAGTCCTAACATGGCGGTCCTTGAGAATGAAATTTTTGATGCCGACAGTGCGGCCATTATGATGGCCAGTCTCGGTGCCGCTGGTCTTATCTTAAGCACAGAGACCGTACCGGGACTACGCAGAGAACTTAAGACACCCCAAGCGCGCAACGAAGCACGCAGGACGACGATCGAAGCAGCCTTGGCACGGCAACGAGCTGCAAGTGCACTCATCAATAAAACTATCGGTGACTTTACCGAGAATTTCACAATCACCATAGATGCCGCCACAGAGAAAGGCATGGCCCGACGGGTACTGGATCATAGCCAATACGATAGGCTATTAGCACGAACCGCCCGTGTGAGTGGCGCCACTCCAATAAAAGTAGTCACTGATCTCAAAAACGCTGCAAAACGCAAGGTTATTGCCGAAGAAGATCGACTCGAGGCAGAGAGAAGTATGCTCTTACTATACGACCGAGCTCTGCAAGACAGAGAACGGCACGCGTAGTACACTAGACGCAGATGAGTTTCGAAGACTATAAGACAAAAGAAGCCGTTGTTATTGTCTACACCGGAGACAGCAAAGGTAAAACCAGTGCCAGCCTAGGTCTGTTAGTCCGTGCCCTCGGCAACCGTTGGAACGTAGCTTTTATACAGTTTATTAAGTATTGGGGAGTAGGGGAGCACGTCTTTATTCGTGATATCCAATCTCTGTATAAAGACCAGTTGTACTTCTATAAAGGCGGCAAAGGATTTTACAAAGCTGGCGACCTCAGTCCACAGCACATTAGCGAAGACCAGCACAAACAGGCAGCTCAAGAAACATACGACGAAGCTTACGGCAAAGCCACGAGTGGTAAGTATGACCTGGTCATTTGTGACGAGATTAATAACGCCGCCAACGACGGACTAATCACCAAGGACCAGCTCAGGAAACTAATAGAAGACAAAGCCAAGAACACCAGTCTATGTCTAACAGGTCGAAACTTCCCAGAAGACCTACTACCACTGGTAGATATCGCTACCAACATGACCAAGATAAAGCACCACTTTGATGAGAAGTTCCTGGCAAATCCAGGGATTGACTATTAGATACTACTACCACGCTTGCGATAGTATTCACTCGCAGTTGCTGGTGGTGCAGCTACCCGCCACGCAGTAACGTGGCCTTCATGCGTTTCGTATTGAAGGGGGGTTCTGTTGCCAAGAATCCACTCCAAGCGATGCAGTACAACAGGTCTGATATCTTCTACTCCGAGTAGAG
>ERZ650304.1192-NODE-1192-length-10533-cov-5.029586_pt1 | contig 10533 bp, 21 predicted proteins | sample MGYA00376240_ERZ650304 | MGnify/ENA primary metagenome ERZ650304 (study PRJEB26733, sample SAMN07839271) | wastewater metagenome | biome: small river; feature: stream; material: water | place: USA: North Carolina | collected 2016-03-01 ...
AGTAGCGCACGACGTCGAGGTCGGCCGGCGCGGCATCGACGATGCGCACCCACGTGCGCTGGAAGTAGAGCCCGGCGGCCGGCCGGATCTTCCAGTTGCCAGCCAGCAGGCGCGCGCGCTCGACGGCGTTTTGCGCCATGAGGTTCGCCTTGTAGCCGGGGTCCTTGGCCTGCAGGATCTTGTTGTCCTCGAGCTTCGCGGCGATGAAGGTCAGCGACTTCGGCTCCACGTCGGCGCCGTAGCGCTCCCGCAGCTCCTCGGCGCTGTCGGCCCACACGATGGCGTCGTTGATGCGCACGAACCAGCGGATGACGCCGCTGCGCTCAGGGATGGCCAGGCCGGTCTCGTCGTCGATCCACCACGCGATGAGCTCGCGCACCCAGGAGTCGGCGTCCGGGTTCGTCGTCGCCCGGATGTAGGGCCGCACGCCGCACGTGCTGCGGTTGCGGCTCAGCATGTAGAAGAACTGGCTCTTGCTGAAGTGCGTCAGCTCGTCGAAGCAGATCAGCGGGATCTGCGCGCCCTGCCAGTCGTAGACCGTCGACTCGTGCTCAAGATGCGCCATCTTGACCATGCCGCCGAATGGCCAGCGCCACTCAAGCACCGCCTTCGCCGGCTTCCCGCCGGCCATCGGGTACAGGGTGCGACTCTCGTCCCACAGGCCGCCCGGGTTGCGAATCTGCGTGGTGTTGCGGCGGAAGAAGACGGCCGCGAAGCCGCCGTTGCTTGTGACGTGGCGCAGCGGCTCGAGCAGCAGCCCCCAACTCTTCCCGCCGCCGGCCGCGCCGCCATAGATGACGATGTCGGCCGACGAGGTTAGGAACGCCTCCTGCGGCCCGGCCTGCGGCCGGATCGCGACGGCTTCAGCCATTGCGGCCGTTGTCGGGGATGTAGAAGGTGACGCGCGACTCGGTCACGAGCGGCGGAGCGTCGTCGCCTCCGCCCTGCAGCGCGGTGCGCAATGGCGCGTCAAGGCCGAGCATCCGCCGGCGCGCCTCGCTGATCTTCAAGACGCGATCGACGGCCTGCAAGTCTCCACGCGCGGCCTTCGCGTAGACCTTCTCAAGCATCCCGTCGAGCCTCGCGATCTCCTCGCTGCGCAGCTCGTCGGCGTGCGCTGCGATCTGCTCGCGCGCATCCTCGAGCCCCAGCTGCACCAGCGCATGCGCCCTGCTCTTGCTGAGCCCCAGTTTCCGGCCAATCGCGGAGTAGGACATGCCTTGCCGACGAAGGCCGATCGCCAGCTCCTGATGCTTCAGCTTGCGCGCGGTCGCCGTGCTCGTCTTGTTGACCATGATCTCGACCCTATTCGTCCATCGGCCCGGGCCCGATCAGATCGAGCAGCTTCCGCCCCCTGGTCTTCGCCTTCTTCGTCGGCCTCGGCGGGCGCTGCCTGGCCCGGCGCTGGCGCTCGCGCTCCTCTTCCTCGGGCGTCCACCGCACCGGGTAGGACGCGCCGACGCAGCGGACCACGCCGGTGTCGCGCTCCACGCGCTGCAGCTTCGCCGGCTTGTCGTCAGGACGAAGCCCGGCCGCGAACGACTGATCCAGACGCTTGCCGCGGTACATCGCGCCTAGGTCGAAGATGCTCCGCGGCGCCGTCGTCACAGGCCGCTCGACTTCACCTGCCGAGGCGTGCCGATGCACCACCTCCCAGTCGTCGTGCAGGTCGTTCTCCAGCTCTCGCAGCCGGAACGTGAACGCGAGCTGCTCCGCCGCCGGCGTCGCGCAGACGGTTTGCCTGCGCCCGGTCGCTCGGTGCCAGGCGTTGGCATCGGACGGGACGGGTAGGTCGGCGAAGAGCATCAACTGCAGCATCCTCTCGGCGCTGTCTTCACGGCTGGGCTGCCGGGGCGTGAGCGCCAGCAGCGCGGTATTGGCGCAGCCGCGCACCCCACTGCTTGATGAGCTCGTGGCCGGCCTGCGCCTGGTCGCCGAAGACAGCGCGCACGGCGTCGCGGTACTGCTCGCGCGGCAGCGCAAGCGCGCCGGTCGCTGCAAGCGCCCTCGCCTCGCACGAGCGGCAGCCGTTGGCGAAGGTCGCTGCATCGGGCTTGGTCTCGGCATCGGTGCAGGCCTGGCAGGTCATGTCCCGGCCTCGCTGGCATCCTGCAGAGGAATGACCCGCGCCCACTTGCAACCCTCGCGCAGCTCGCGCGACGCCTTGCACAGCAGCCGGCCGTCTTCTCGCGGCTGGTGCACTCGGTGGAAGCACGCCAGGTGGTTGATCGGCGAGACGCAGCACTTCGACTGGATCAGCGGCGCGCTGCGGGAGTACCACCCTGCCGTCGGCAGGCCGCTGCCGGACCGGTTGACCGCGCGCGCCAGCGCTGCGCCGAAGGACGCGGACTGTTCGGCGTTCATGCGGCCATCCTCCGAAACAGATCCTGCGCGACGAAGCCGGCGTTGATGCGGTTCAGGCCTTCGAGTTGGCCGTCGAGGCTGGCGAGTTCGCAGATCGACTCGAGCAGTGCACGCAGCTTGTCCGGCTCGGTTCCGCCGCTCTTCTCGTGGAACTGCACGACGACCCCGATCAGCTCGGCGACCTTCGGGCTCATGCTGAGTGCCCCAGCAGATCCGCCTGCTGAGCCTGCAGAGGCTCGACGATCACCTCGGCGCGCGGGTTCTTCCGGTCGATGCCGTGGAAGACGTGCTTCTCGCGCACCTGCCGGTCGTTGCGGTAGACGCCAGACTGCAGCAGCACTCGCGTGCCCTTCTCGCCGAGCTCGGGGCCATCGCGCCTGCCCCACCGATCCTGCAGCACGTCGAGGATCACGGCTTCGTCGAGGTCGGGCCGCTCGCTGGCGTAGAAGATCCGCAGCGTCACGCGCAGCGGGCCCTCGAGGCGCTGACGCGCTGCCGGCGGGATCTGCTGCAGCGCGGCCTTCTCGTAGGCGCGGGCCTTGTCGGACTTGATGAGCGCCGGCCGGTCGCCGAAGGACACCAGCTTGCGCTGGTTGGCCTTGCTGGCCGGCTCGCCGAGGATGGTGAAGCGGATCACCGGTAGCTCCACGCGACGATTTCCGGCCACCAGTTCGCCAGCAGCGCGACCACGGCGACGGCGGCGAGCGTGCCACCGGCGAGCCAGAAACCAAGGCCCGACATGCTTGGCTTCGTCGTGCCGACAGGCGCCATGTTGATCGGCCCCCGGCTGCCGAACAGCAGCTCCGCTCCGGCCTCGTCTCCGAACTCGCGCGCGGAGTCTCCGAGGTCGGCGAGGTCGTTGGCGGTGAAGGAATCGTCGGTCCACGCCGAGCGATTCCAAGCGGCTTCCTGCGGCCTCTCATGCGCGCCTGGCACGTAACACTGCCGGCGGATGGTGTCCTCGTAGGTCGCGTCGTCGATGGTCTTCGGCATGCTCGTCCCCGGTTGCGCCGCTACAGCGGCAGGCCGCGCTCGGCGGCGTACTGGCGGATGCGGTCCTGCTCGGCCTGGCGCCGGTCGCGGTCCGCGTGGTCGACGTCCGCGCCGTCGGCGTCGGTCGGCAATGGCGCGCCGGCACGTAGGGCGTCGCGCAGCATCTGGCGCACCGCCGGCGTCACCTGGCGGCCGGCCTTCACCTCGGCAGCGAGCTGCCGCCATCCGGCGCGCGGGTCGCGCTGCTGCATCGCCTTGGCGACGTTGCCGAGCCGCAGAGCGATCTGGCGCTTCTCGGCCGGGGTCATGCCGCCCTCCGATTCCCGCCGGCGCGGCGCTGGTCTTCGGCCACGATCCGCGCCTTGAACGACGGCCATGGCTCGCACTCGTCCCACACCGGCAGGCCGAGCTCGGCGGCGCGGCCGTTCACGCCGCCCTTGGTGTCGCGCCAGTCGCTGGCGTCCTGCGCCGATGCGTCCTGCCCGCGTCCCATCGGGCCGCGCGGCATCGAGTTCGCCGCTTCAGCGATCCGATGGCGCTCGTTGGAGACGGTCTTCACGAGGTAGCGGAACGGATCGGAGGCCTTCTTCGCCTGTTCGACGTACGCGTCGAACTCCTCGAAGGTCGCGCCTGCGTCGATCAACGCCCGGAACTCGAGGTGCCCGGAGCTGACCCGGGTGATTCCGCGCTGCATCAGCTGCCTGGCCATCAGGCCATAGGCATTCGGCTTCGGCTGTTCCTCGGAAGCTCCCGCCCCATCCGAAGGAGAACCTTTCTCTCCTACTTCTTCTGGTTCTGGGGTTGGAGAGCTTGCCCGGTGGGATTCGTCCGGGTTTCCCGGTGGGTTTGGTTTTGCGGAACCCATCGGGTTAGCTTGCTGGTTGTCATCCGGGTTCGTCTTCGGTCGCCGGCCACCCTTCGCTCCGTTTGCTTTGGCGGCCTCGATCCGGGGGGCGGCGCGTGCAATTTCCTCGTCGGTGCGCTCGTGGTGGTGAAAGCCGTCGCGCAACTCGAAGTATTTCTTCAGCACGATGTCGACCGCTGCGCGCTCGACACTCGTGGTGGCGCGAGCGAGCGCGTATCGGCGCGCGTGCTCGATTGGCTCCTCCTGGGCGTAGTAGGCGTCGATCAGGCGCGTGTATGCCCCGTCCTCGAGCATCGACAGGCCAAGCGTCTTCTTGATGTAGTCGCCTGGATAGCGCGGGTAGTAGTTCACCCCGGTCCTTTCTTCCTGCCTTCGTCGAGGTCCGCCTGCACTTGGGCGGCGATGCGCTCGTCGGCGGCTTTCAGAAGACCGCGCAGGCTCGTCAGGCCGAAGTCATCGACGAGCAGGCCCGACAGGTTCGCGATCTCGGTGGTCGTCAACTGGCTGTTGAACAGCGCCGCGGCGATGTGGCCGACATTGGCGACGCGGTTGCTGCCCCGGCCCATCGCCCACAGCCCGCCGTCGTCGCCGGACACTCCGCCGGCGGCGATCAGCAGGAACGAGCGACACAGAGCAACCAGGTCGGCCTCCGTGATGCCGGCCTGCGGAAACGTCTCGGTCGCGCAGAGAACAAGCAGCAGCTCCTCGCGCGTCTCGTGTGCATCCTGATGGCAGGGATCGCAGAGAACGGCAAAGTTCTCGGGCGGGTACTCCCAGGCCAGCCGACCCTTGATGTAGCGCCGGTGATGCACGTGCAGCGTTGTGTCGCCATCGCCGCACGCCTCGCACTTCCATCGCGCCGCGCTGAGTAGCTCGAGGCGAAGCCGCTGCCAGTTCGGGTGGCGCAGCTGTTCGCCGTAGGTCATCTTGACCGTCACGCCGCCCTCCCCCACGCGAACACCGATGCGCCGCGCGCGACACTCGCATGCATCCGACCGCGCCGTATTTCAGACACCGTCTGAGGCGACACTCCGTGTCGCTTGGCCGCATCGCAGCGCGGGTCGTCCGACGTTTGAATGTCGAGCACCTGCGCTGCCGACAGCTTCGCGCGCTTCCTGGCGACGCGGACCTTCGACAGGTAGGCCTTGGCCGTGTTGAGTTCGCCACGCTTCGACTGCTCGCGCGACTGATCCTTGCGCTTGATCAGCTGGAAGTGATCCTCGTGCACGCAGCGCTCGTTCCAGCACTTCATGCGGATCACCGTGCCGGCCGGCAGCCGATGACCATTGGCCAGCGCGTACAGCACCGAGCGCACGGACTGATTGCCGACGCTGTTGCCGGGCCATGCATAGCCCCGTGGCGTATTCACGGACGGCGTTTTCCCGTTGGTCAGGTGCCCCTGCCACTCCATGCACTCGCCGACGGGTTCGATGCGGCGGCGCAGGCTGACGAGCCACTGCTCGCGCGTCGCTGGCTTGCAGCTCATGCCCAAGGCCTCCCGGTGTTGAGGTCGCGGCCGATGCCGACGGCGGAGAAGCCCGCCCCGAAAGGCTGCTCGCCCGGCGCGCATTGGTGCCGCGGATCGTGCGTGTAGCTCGGCCCGTACGTGACGCGCGTCTGCGGCGTCGTCGACGGCTCGACCTGCGCCTGCGTCGCGCTCGGGTGGCGCGCTGCCACCAGGCGCTGCTGGTGCGAGGTCACGTCCGCGTTGATGCGGAAGTTGAAGCCGTGCGGCTGGTCGACATGCGCGGGCTTGCGCGGTCGCTTGGGCTTGGTCATCGGTCCATCCCCTGTTCATCGTTGGGGGGCGCCTTGCTTTCGATCTGCTCAGCGCCGACTCTTGACCAGGCCCCCACAGCCCACAGAGCAGTCACACATGCCGCGATGAAGCCCACCAGCAGCCAGTCGGACTCGGTCATGTCAGGCGGCCTTGGCTTCGTCGGCTTCTTGCGCTGGTGGAGCGCCATCGGCGCCGATCAGCTCGGGCCAAATCAGATGCCAGTCTTCCGGGCGCATGTGCCACCGCGGGATTCCGTGCCGCAGATGCAGCGCCGAGCACACCGCCGGCGACAGCCGCTTCGCGCCCTTGCTGTAGATGGCGTTGCGCATGTGCCCGAGGGTCGTTCCGCAGTCCGCTGCGAACGCCTCGCGCGCCCGCTCGTCCGGCAGGCCGGACAAATGCCGCTTTAGGTGTTCCATGGGACCAGATTACACCAAATGGTGTGCTGCAAGTCAACACCTTCCGGTGTATGCCGGTGGGTCAACTGCGGACATGGCAGAAGACGCACTTGTTCGGCGTGACGCGCTGATCGCGGTGCTGAGGGACCGCGGCTTAAAGACGCTGGCTGCGCAGGTCGGATACCTGACCGCAGTTCATTCCAAAGCCCGCTTCGGCGGGATTTTCACGTCCGCGCAGCACTACGTAACGCGATAGGTAAACACCAAAACACCGTTTGGTGTTGACAGCATCTACACCGTTTGGTGTAATGCATCCCATCGGCTCACAAACAGGGCCGGGGGGAAGCAGAGATGGGTTCGATTCTTCACAGCGGCCTGACGCGCGAGCAGCGCGCCGACGCAGCCGCCTGGGACGCCAAGGCCGCCGCCGCGCTGGTGTCCGATGCACGCACTTCGGATGCCTTCGACCAGGCGCTCGGCAACCCTCTGAAGTCGGCGTTCTTCACGAACACGCCGGGCGCGGTGCGAAAGCTGCCATTCGACGAACTGGTCGAGCACCTCACGGCCGCGCGCAGTCTCGCCGCCGGCCTGGTCGGCACGTTCACCGAGGCCGACACGCTGCACGCGCAGCTCGACGAGGCGCTCGGCTTCGCCAGGGCGAAGTGCTGGCCGGTGGAGGAACAGAGCCTCGCGGATGCCAAGCACGACGCGGAAGAAGAGGGCTACATGGAACAGGCGCGGGGTGTCGCATGAAGCCGCGCACCCTGATCCTGATCGCCGCTGCAGTCATCGTCGCGGGCCTCCTGCTGGGCTCGTGGCTTGACATCAGCCCGCTGATGTGGGGCTACGGAGGGCCGCAGCGATGAGCGCCTACCTCCACCCCGACACGGCCCGCGCCCTGCTCGCAATGTCGCGCGGCTACTGGCAACTGCGCCGCTACGGATTCACGCGGCAGCAGGCGTGGGAAATCGCAGCGCTCGACGCTGGCGTGAGGGCGATGCGATGAGCCGCACCAGCACCCTCTACAGCACCGCCTTCGTCGCGGTCCTGAGCGCCTACATGGCCGCGTGCGGCGGCGGCGGCGACCCGCTCGACGAGGCGACGCCGACCGAAGCCGTGATGTACGAGCCGGCGCCCGACGCGCTGATCCAAGTCCCGGACGGCTATGCGAGCGATGCCGCGTTCATGGTGTCGATCCGCGGGAACTGGCGCGAGGTGGGGCGATGAACTCGCACGAAGGCTACGCCCACATCGACACCGGCCGCGCGTTCCGCCGCATGCGGTGGCCCGAGCGCGCGCTGCGCGAGATCCGCCGCGCCGTGCTGCTGCTGATCTTCCGCGGCGAGCTGGCCTGCCTGAAGGCCGAGCGCGAGAACTACCAGGCCGCGATCCGGCCGGGCTCGGGCATCACGCTCGGGCCGCAGTACCTGAAGAACGCGGCGCTCGAGCAGCGCCGGCTCGAGGGGCGCATCGCGTTCCTCGAGGTGCGGATCGATTACTGAACCACCACGACGGAGGAATCACCACGTGAATGCCCATGCCCAGATGACCCCGGTCGCGCAAGCGGCCACCAACGTTGCAGAGCCCGCAGGAGACTTCGCGCGCCTGATGCAACGCTCCTTCACTCCGCTCGACCTGCTGCAGGACGAGAACTTCGACAAGCTGTGGCGCATGGCCGAGGCGCTGGCGAACAGCGCGCTGTCCGTACCGAAGGAGCTGAAGGGCAACATCGGCGACTGCCTGGCCATCGTCACGCAGGCGATGATCTGGGGCCTGAACCCGTTCGCGGTCGCGCAGAAGGCGCACGTGATCAACGGGAAGCTCGGCTACGAGGCCCAGCTGGTCAACGCCGTGGTGATGCAGTCGGGAGCGATCCGCGGCTCGTTCCGCTACGAATACCGCGGCAACGATGCGTCGCCAGAGTGCCGCGTCGGCGCGGTGCTGCGCGGCGAGACGGCGATCACATGGGGCGAGTGGCTCGCGTCGTCTGCGGTGACGACGAAGAACTCGCCGCTGTGGAAGGTCAACCCGCGGCAGCAGATGGGTTACCTGCAGGTGAAGAACTGGACGCGCGCTTTCTGCCCGGGTGCCCTGCTCGGCATCTACACCGCCGACGAGCTCGAGGACATGACCGACGCGATGCCGCCGGCCGCGGTGGTCGAGTCGCTGACGAAGCTGCCGTCGTTGCCCGCGTACCCGCAGGCCGACCTGACGAAGAACCTGCCGGCCTGGCGCAACGTCGTCGAGTCCGGCAAGAAGACCGCGGCCGACCTGCTCGAGATGCTGTCGACGAAGGCGACCTTCACCGAGGCGCAGCGCGCGCAGATCCTGGCGCTGCAGCCGGCCGAGCAGGCGCCCGCCGCGGCGGATCCCGATCCGTTCGTGGCCGACATGGAAGCCGCCGAGCGGCAGCAAGGGAGCCACGAATGAACTACGCCGAGCACAAGGCGATGCTGACCGCGCTCGAGGCCGGCACCGCGACGGCGGACCAGCAGCGCGCCGCTTTCGTGCACCTGCAGGCCATCAAGCGCCAGCACAACCAAGACCTGCGCGATGCCGAGCGCGACGCGCGCGATGCCTACCACGGCGGCCGCTCCGATGCGGCGGCCGAAGCGCGCGGCGAGCCGTTCGGCACCTACTGAGGAGCACCACGTGCAGATCCAGAACCTGATCCAGGGCTCGCCCGAATGGCTGGCCTACCGCCGCGAGCACTTCAACGCCAGCGACGCCCCGGCAATGCTCGGCTGCTCGCCCTACAAGACGCGCGACCAGCTGCTGCGCGAGATGCACACCGGCATTGCCGAGGCGGTCGACGCCGGCCAGCAGCGGCGGTTCGACAACGGGCACCGGCTCGAGGCGCTGGCGCGGCCGCATGCCGAGCAGATCGTCGGCGAGGAACTCTACCCCGTTACCGGTTCGAACGGCCGGCTGTCGGCGAGCTTCGATGGCATCACGCTCGACGCGACGCGCGGCTTCGAGCACAAGGCCCTGAACGCCGACCTGCGCGCCGCGTTCCGCACGATCGCTGAAGGCGCGAGCACCGACGCGCTGCCGCTGCACTACCGCGCGCAGATGGAGCAGCAGCTCTACGTCAGCGCGGCCGATTGCGTGCTGTTCGTCGCGAGCGAGTTCGATGCCGACGACCAACTCGTCGAGATGCACCACGTCTGGTACTACCCCGACGCCGAACTCCGCGCGCAGATCCTGCGCGGCTGGGACCAGTTCGCCGCCGACCTGGCCGCCTACAAGCTGCCCGATCCCGAGCCGGTTGCGCCGGTGGGCCGCGCGCCGGAGACGCTCCCGGCGCTGCGCATCGAGATCACCGGCCAGGTGACCGCGAGCAACCTGCCGGCGTTCAAGCAGACCGCGCTGACGGCGATCCGCTCTGTGAACCGCGACCTGCAGACCGACCAGGACTTCGCCGACGCGGAGAAGGCGGTCAAGTGGTGCGCAGAGGTCGAGGACCGGCTCGCCGCGGCCGAGCGGCACGCGCTGAGCCAGACCGCCAGCATCGACGAGCTGCTGCGCACGATGAAGGAGATCAGCGGCGAGGCCCGGCGCGTCCGGCTCGACCTGACCAAGCTGGTCGACAGCCGCAAGCAGCAGATCAAGGAAGCCGCGGTCGTGAAGGCGCGCGCCGCGCTGGCCGAGCACGTCGCGGCCCTGAACGCCGAGGTCTCTCCGGCCACGCTGCGGCCGCTGTCGGTGGACTTCGCCACCGCGATCAAGGGCCTGAAGACCTTCGACAGCATGCGCGCCAAGCTCGACGCGACGCTCGCGGCCGGGAAGATCGAGGCCGACGCCCAGGCCAAGGCGCTGCGGGCGAACCTGGCGGCCTACCGCGAGCGCGCGGCCGGCTTCGAGTTCCTGTTCGCGGACCTCGGCTCGGTGCTGCACAAGCAGGCAGACGACTTCGCGCTGCTGGTCGGCGCGCGCATCGATGCGCACAAGGCCGCGGAGGCGGAGAAGAAGCGCAAGGCTGCAGAGGCCGAGGCGGCACGTGTCGCTGCAGAGCAGGCCGCTGCCGTCACGTCGGAGGCCACTTCAGTTGCGCAAGTCGTGGCGCCTGGTATGCATGCAATCCCGGTCGCCGAGGTCGCCGCCATGCAGCGCACGATGCTGCCGCTGGTGCT
>ERZ650304.1193-NODE-1193-length-10516-cov-6.962527_pt1 | contig 10516 bp, 15 predicted proteins | sample MGYA00376240_ERZ650304 | MGnify/ENA primary metagenome ERZ650304 (study PRJEB26733, sample SAMN07839271) | wastewater metagenome | biome: small river; feature: stream; material: water | place: USA: North Carolina | collected 2016-03-01 ...
GTTGGTGGGGTTCTTCATCAGTCCGGCGGGAGCGTAGGCGCCCTTCAGCTTGACCCCGCCGTCCGTCTTGATGGCGATGTAGTTGTTCACATCGCGCGAGTGGACAGCGCGGTACGGCGTCTCCTCGGTCTCGAACTGCGTCACGCTCTCCCAGCCTACGATCACCTCCTCCATCAACATGCGGCAGTTCTCAGCGCAGCGGATGGTCACGCCGTCGGTGTTGGCGCTCAGGACGTTGAACCCCTCGGCCTCAAGCTGTTCGATCAGCATGAGCAGGGACAACTGGCCGGTGATGGTAGTCTGGATCAGGAGGTGCGGCGAGTAGAGCTTCGACCACTTCGAGCCGAGCTTGCCGAACGATCCGTTCACGACGATCTTGATCGTGTCCGCGCCGACCTTGTTCCCCGCGCGCTTCGCCGCCACGCGCTGCTCCACCAGACCCCGGTAGGTGTGGGTGAACGCGTTGCCCATGTGAGCCGGGGACAGGTGGTTGTTGAGGATGATCATCGGGTAGTAGGACGTCACGTCCCGATCCACGATGACGGTATCATCATCCGCGAAGTGAGAGATCGTCTGCTCGGAGGAGTGCAGGCCGCCGATACCCAACCGGTAGACCCCACCTCCGACGCGGATCGCGGCCTTCTCCAGTTCGGTCGGCATCTGCACGTTACCGCCGTCAGGCACGAGGAACTCCAGCCGCTCGATCGTGGCGAGGAGGGCCTGCAACTCCGGGGTCTGGAACGTAATGAACTTCGGAGCCGTGTAACGGAATCGCGTGCCGCCCGGGACCTCGGGACGCTGCACCTGGGAGCCGAGCGCGTTGCTGACCTGCTTCACGATCACCGCTTCGGCGATCTGCGCATCGGACTTGGATCGCAGGTCGATGCCGTACACCTTCGACATCTGCTCCCGTAGCTCGATCTGCGGCTGCAGGTAGTCCCAGAGTTCTTTGGTGGTCGTTAGGTCGTTACCATTGTAGAGGCGCAGCAGAGCGCGGTCCTCAGCGGTGATCGTGGCGCCGGGCTCGATGGGGAGGTCCTGCATCTTCTTGCAGTGCAGTCGGCCGCCGTAGATTTTCAGCGAAGCCATGCCGGGGGCAACTTCGAAGATGTCGACGTGATCGCACTTGACGATCTCGATCCCGAGGTTCCAGTGCTTGATGTTGTTCACGATGATCTTGTCGGAGAGCGTCTTCAGTTTCGCGCAGTCCGCGCCACGCAACGCCGCCGAAATCATCGGCATGTCGTAGTTGTTTCCGTTGAAACTGACCGTCCTGTACTTGTGCAGGATGCTGGCGACTGCGTCGCGGTTGAACGCTTCACCTTCGTACATCTCGAACTGCTTCAGGTTCCCCGTCGCGGTGTTGAGGAAGCCGACCATGAAGTAGTTGGAGTACGTTTCCACGTCCAATACTAGAGTTTCTTTGCGGGCGGTCACAGCAAATCTCCAACAGACGCGGCGATAACCCGCTCGACCGCCTTTGTGTAGTACGTCTCGTCGCGCTCGATACAGACCCAACGACGTCCGCATCTCTCAGCCGCGACGGCAGTCGTCCCGCTACCCGCTGTGTTGTCGAGCACCGTGTCGCCTTCGTTCGTGTAGGTGCGGATCAGGTACTCGAACAGCGCGACGGGTTTCTGGGTGGGGTGTAGCCCGACCTCAGTGTTGAATTTTTGCCAAGAAGACGGAACCCGCATAGCCGGCTGGCGCTCGGTCGGCTTGCCGGTGAACGCACCGTAATTTTCCGTCGCAGTTCTGAGATTGAAGGCGTAATTGACCCGGCTCGCGCCCCCTCCCGTTCGCTCCTGCATCTGCTTGTTGTAGGTCCACTTGCCCCGCGAAAATACCAGCACAGTCTCGTGCTCTTTCATCGGCTCGCGAACCGTATTGGCGAAGTTGGAACCTCGGTTCTTTATCCACACCCATTCGTGACGAAACCGCTCGATCTGCGATAACACCAACATCGACGTGAATGGCTGTGACGACGTCAGCACCACCGCTGCATTCGGCTTGCACACACGCCAGTATTCTGCCCAGAGCGGCTCCAACGGCAGCACGCTGTCCCACTTGTTCTGCGTCGTCCCGTACGGGAGGTCGGCCAGCACCATGTCCACGCTGGCGTCGGGCAATTCGCGCATCCGCTCAAAGCAATCGCCGAGCATGAAGACGCCGTTCGATATGACGGTGGTGTTCACACCTACTCCCATGAAAAATGCGGTGGGTGACGCTGAACGCGTCTTCGGGTCAGAACTCACGCGACCCTGGTCGCCCACCGGCGGCCGGTATCCCTCACTCGGGACGGTTAGACCAAGTCCTCGATCCCCAGCGCGTGGGCGTAGAGTTCGAGGATGGCCTTTTCTTCGAGCACCTTGCTGCGATCCTTCTTGCGCAGCGCGACGAGCTTGCGGATCGGAGCAAGAGAGAAGCCGTTGCCCTTAGCTTCGGCGTAGACTTCCTTGATGTGCTCCGCGATCGCGTCCTTCTCATCGTCGAGGGTCTCGATGCGTTCGAGGATCGACTTGAGTTGGGACTGAGCGTCGCCGTTGAGGACGTCAGGGTGCGCGCTTGCGTCGCCGCTGTTGTGGCCAACGCCTGCGGTCATGCGTCACCTTCGGGATGAGGGGTTCCGTCGTGGCTGCGATCGTAGTCGGTGTGCAACCACTGCACGATCTCCTTACCTTCCGGCAATTCGTACCCGTATTCGAACTGCCACGATTCCGCAGCAGCGTCCCACACCACAGTTTGCAGGTCGGTGGTGATGTCGGGAACCACCCCTGGAAAGGCGACCAGAACGGGTACGTTCTGCACGTCTTTCGGAGGCATGGTAGCCGCTGTCCAGAACCGCCATTCACTGAATGCGTCGATTCTAGGGACACCTCCCAACGTCTGTGAATGATCGAGAACGGCTCGTGTGTGATCTCGCGCCATCTCAGACAAAGTCCTCAGTCGACGGCTCAGCAGCCAGACCGGCGAAGGTGCTGTCCGAAGCCGGGCGACCACCGCCGACCGGCGTGCCGTCGGAAGCGAACATCACACCCTGGAGCACGCCGTTGATGCGGCGTCCGAACTGGTTGTCCTGCGCCCAGATGTCGACGGCCGCGTGAACGCGAGCGCCAGCGTAGGGAGCGCCCGGATCACCCGAGGTGACGTCCTGATTGAACTTGTTCTTGACCGTCGGCTTCAGCTTCTCCGAGCGGGTGCCGAGGCTGAACGACTTCTCGAAGCCCTCGTAGACGTCGCCGTCCTTGTTCTTGTACTCGGCCTCGATGTAGCAGACCTTCTTGTCGTCCTTGAGGGTCTTGAGGATCGACTCCCACTTCGCACCCCACTTCGGGTGTTCCTTGGCGACCTTCTCGATCGCGTTGGTGACGGTCTTGTGGTTGTCGCTGCCGGGCTCGATGACGAACCGGGCGCCGTAGGCAGGCTTGCCTTCTCCCCCGCCACTCATGGCGCGAGGCTCGTAGATGGCCTCAAAATACATGGGGACGTTCTTCAGAATGATTTCCATAATCCAGTTTCCTATTTGCTAAATTGCACTCAACGCAGGGACTGTGACGGCTAGTTGGGGTCGGGGTCAAGGGCGGTTTCGAAGTGATCCACCACTTTCAGAACCGTGTACCGCTCACCGGGTTCTCGCCGAGCAGCGTTTTGCGCAACTCGGATCGCGTCGTCGAGTTCATACATCCCGTCGCTCACGACAACCTCATCGCCGTTCTTTATGATGTAGAAATCACGGCTCACTCCACACCCTCCGGTTCAGCCAGCGCCGCGAAAGCATCCGTGACCGATGTGATCGCCAGCGCGGGTCGCTTGTCGCTGTCCGGGGCCACGCTGGGCTTGCCGTCGCTACGCGCGATCAACTCCTGCAGCTTGGTCCAGCGACGCGGGTTCTCTTTGAGCACCTTTTCGATGCTGGTGGGGCTCTTGACCGAGTAGTCGTAAATTTCCTCGCTCTTGAGCCGCATGGACTTCAGCATCGCCTCGGCGTCGTCCTCGGACGTCCACTTGCGCGCACCCTTCCGCCCTTCCACGAGTTTGAAACCCGGGACAGGATGACCGGCGAGCAGGCGACGCTCGGTCTCGGAGCGGATCGCCTTGCAGAAGTCCTCGATCAGAGAAACCTTCTCCATGGCCTGCGCCAGCCGATCCTCGGGCACCGCAGCCGCCATCGCCGATGCGCCGTTCTCCACCAGGGCTGCGAACAGGTCGCGGGTCTCGGTCTCGACCTCCTGATAGAGCGCGGGGCAGGTGGCTTTGGCCTTACAGAACCGGCACGCGTCTTCCGAAGGCTTAAAGTCCTCGGGCTTGGGTGGGGTCGTCGCCTCGTAGACGTCCATGGCGCGCTTGGCTGCTGTGCGCATCCGAGCCGCAAACGCCTTCAATTCCTCAACACTGATCGTGTGCTCGGAGACGTGATTCAGGCGAGGCTGCACGATGACCATGCAGACTTCGTCGAACGAACCGAGCATCTCGTACTCGTACAGCGCGCCGAGGGCGTACAGCATAAGCTGTTCGTTGGACTCAGCCTCAACGCGGACGCCCATCCCCCACTTAAGATCAACGATCGTGATCCGCGTGTCGTGCAGGATAACCGAGTCCGACGTACCGAAGCTGTCATCGACGTCGATCCAGGTGGAGTAGTTGACGCGCTGTTCGATCAGCAGGTCGCCTCCCTTGGCGCGTTCCCGAACGAAGTCGAGGTAGTGCCGGAGCGCCGCCATCTGCGAGACGGGAAACCCTTCGATCTGGATCAAACCGGTGTCTTCGGGATAGCTGCCGTCCGCGAGGCAGATCGCTGCCAGAGAGTGCGCGGCAGTGCCTTCCAGCGAGTATTTGGAATCGCTCCTCGGGAGCGACGCTTCCAGTCGCAGAGACGCAGGGCAGGTGGCCCAACGGTGCGATCCGCTGGCAGACAGGAGTGCGTGTGCGGTCATCGTTCAGCTTTCACAAACCGACCCGTCTTCGGGTCACGGGTGTCGTTTCTTTGGGCTTCGGCGAGTTGGGCGCGGAGGGCGAAGTTGTTCTCCAGAAACTCCGTGTTTCGTTCTCGCGCAGCTTCAGCCTGCGACCACGCTCGATCGTAAGCGGCCTCCCACAGCGTCGCCTCGCGCTTCGCGTCCGCCAGCGCATCACGCAACTGGCGGATCGTGCTCCAGGGCCAGATGTTCATGCTCATCCCCTTTGCTTCTTCGCCTTCCGCTGTTCCCGACGCACCTGCTGGCGGCCGAGGGTGTCCCTGAGCGGCCCGAGCCGCTTCAGGTCCGCCGCCAGCTTCTCAGAGAGCCGGTGAGCGGCGCGGGTGGCGCCGGATGTGTAGGGTTGGGTGGTGGTCATGCGAACCTCCAGCACAGTGCGCCGACGGTGACCGCAAGCAGACGGAACCACCCGATCAGCGAGTGCTGCGTTTCATCGTTCACAGTCACCTTCGCGAAGGAACCCAGCGCCATGAAAACACAGCCGCCGAGCGCCAGCATGATTGTCGCCCCCATCACAGCGTATCCCGCGACAGCATGTCCTCGACCGAAGCCATGAACTCGCTGTGCTTGGCGTCGGGGATCAGTTGGGCGTTGCTGACACCGAACGGCTCCAGCAGCTTCAACACGCCCTCGCGGCCGAACTTGGCGCTGACCTTCAGCACGGCAGGCTTGATCTCGGTGGCGTAGTCCCACGTCTTCTCACCTGTCTCGGGTTCGAGCACCTCGCCTTCGAGGACTTCGGTGGGCGGGTCGACCTTCTTGACCACGTCGCCCTTCTCGATGTCGACAGTGGCGACGTATTCCTTGACGACGGTGGGTGCGGACGACACGCCCATCGAGCTCAGCATGTCGCTCAGCTTGCGGCGCAGGTCGCCGGGGTCGGTCGCGGTGATGGTGACGGAAAGGCTCAAGGCGTGTTCTCCACGGGTTGTTCGAAGGTCAGAATGTAAACCGCTCCTTAACGTCATGTCAAGGGGGGATTGTCATTTAGCACAGGCTATGCCAGACTACGCAACATGAAATCCTCGAAGACAAAAACCAAGCCGAAGACCAAGGTGAAAGCGCCGCCCGCGCCCAAGCCGCCGAGGCTCTCGTACCTGGAGACGATGCCGGAGTCGGCGCTGAAGGGACTGGTGAAGGACCACGGCAACCCGACCCGGTTCGCACGACGGGTTGGCGTCTCGCGCCAAGCGCTCTATACGTGGATGGCGCGTGGGTTCGTACCGCCGATCCGCGCCGTGCAGCTTGAAGCGATCTTCGGTGTGCCGCGTCTGCGACTGATGGACCCCCTGCTGATCAGCGGGTCGATCGAGGAACTGACCGGTCTCACCCGGGAGCAACTGCAGATTCCCGAGAAGGTGAAGACGCCCGATTAGGGCGTTGACAAGCGTCGCCGCAGGGTGTCAGCTATGACATCAATTACTCTTATGACGTGGGGCACCCGTGCATTTGCTTTCGGCCCGCCAAGTGGCGGCGCGTCTCAGTGTGTCCAGACCCTACGTCTACACCCTGATCAGGGATCACGGTTTCCCCGCCCCGATTAAGGTCGGGAACAAGCTGGCGTGGAGCGAATCAGAAGTCTCAGCGTGGATCGAAGCACGCGCGGAGGCTCGCTCCAATGGGTGATGTGCTCACCGTCCTGCGCTGCTACGAGCCGCTGGTCATGTGCAAGGTCTGGAAATCAGACGGCACGATCGTCCCCTACTCCACCGCGAAGAACTTCCGGGTGGAGGAATACGCAGTCGATGGTATCCGCGACCTGCGCAACACCCTCTCCATCCTGCAGAACGATCCGCACGCGTGCGTGATCCGTGGCGCGCCGAAGCCCGATATCGAATCGCCGACGCGGCGGATCATCGAGAACTTCGACGACCTGCCCCTCCATACAATCCTGATCGAGGTGGACAACTACCTGCCGCTGCTGAGCGACCCGCTCGACGGCGAGGAGGCGGCGCTGGAGTACATCGCCGAATGCCTGCCCGAGCCGTTCCACGGCGCGTCGTTCTACTGGCAGATGTCGAACTCGGCCGGGGCGCCGGGCAACGAGGCGAAGCTCAAGGTTCACCTGTGGATGTGGCTGGACACACCGTATGACAGCGCCACGCTGAGGGCGTGGGCCAAGGATGTCGACCTGCCTGCCGACAAGTCCGTCCTCAACCCGGTACAGATACACTATACAAGCGCCCCCGTAATCGAAGACGGCGTCGACTGCCCGGTGCGGCAGCGCTCGGGACTGCACCTGGGCGAGCGGGACACCGTGCCGCTGGTCATCGACGTCGAGGCGCTGACGATCCGCTCTCAGGGTGTGCGACAGCGGGGCGAGCGTCGTGATGTCGATGACGCGCTGGCCGACTACGTCGAGACGACGTGGGAGACGTGGGGCGAGCTCTCGAACGGCGGGATCAAGGTAACGTGCCCATGGCACGACGACCACTCCGGCGGGTCGAAGGGCGACACCAGCAGCGTCTACTTCCCGGCCGGGACGAACGGCTATCCCGAGGGCGCCTACGTCTGCAAGCACGACTCGTGCCACGATCACGGTCGCGGCGAGTTCGCCAGCGCCATCGGCTACACGGAGAACCTGCTGGCCGATCTGGCGCTCCCCGTCCCCCACCACGACTACTCCGAGATCAACGACCCACTGCTCCTGCCGTCGTTCAAGCGGCTCCCCGGTGGCAAAATCATCACCAGCCTGTCGAACGTGGTGGTGGCGCTGGGATCACCGCACGTCTGCGGGATGCGCCTGCGCTATGACGTGTTCAAGGACGCGATCATGGCCTTCGAGGATGGTGGTATGCGCCCGATCCTCGACACTGATTACACCGCCCTGCGCATCTCTCTTGAATCGCGGGGACTGGAGAACGTCGGCCGCGAGATGATCCGCGACGCCGTCCATCTGGTCGCCGACCGGGACAAGTTCGACAGCGCGTTCGAGTGGCTTGACCAGCAGACGTGGGACGGTGTTCCTCGTATCGAGACCTTCTGGGTCGACCACTTCGGCGTTCCTGATGACAGTCGGGGCTACGCTAGGGCCGTCGGGCTCTACACCTGGACAGCGCTGGCGGGACGGGTCCTGGTCCCGGGGATGCAGGCTGACATGGTCCCCATCCTCACCGGGTCGCAGGGTCTCGGCAAGTCGCGTGGCGTGGCGGCGATGTCGCCCGACCGTGAGTATGTCACCTCCATCTCATTCAACGAGCCTGAGATCGAGCGCGCGCGGAAGATGCGCGGCCGACTGATCATCGAGCTCGCCGAACTGCAGGGTCTCAAGTCGCGTGAGCGGGAGGAAATCCTCGCCTGGGTCACACGTTCCGATGAGCACTGGACGCCGAAGTTCATGGAGATGTCGGTCACATACTCCCGACGGTCTGTTCTGTTTGGAACCACCAATGACCGTGAGTTCCTCGATGACCCGACCGGCGAGCGTCGCTGGCTACCGCTGGACACGGGCGCGGCCGACGGGTTCGAAGGCGTAGACGTCGACGGGATCGTGCGCCTGCGGGGTCAGTTGTGGGCTGAGGGACGCGCGCGGTACGAGAAAGACGGCCTGCAGTGGCGGGATGCCGAGCGGCTCGCCCGCGATGTTCATGAGCGCTACAAGGCCGATGACAGTTGGGGTGCGGCGATCGCGAAGTGGCTTGACACGCCCGACATGAGCGAGACGACACCCAGGCAGCGGAAGTTCCTGCTGATCACCGAAGTTGCCGAGGGCGCGCTGGCCATCCCGACGCGCCACTTGAAATACTCGGACCAGCGCCGGATCGGGAAGGTGCTGCGGAGCGAGGGGTTCGACAGTCAACCGATGCGGATCGGCGAGCAGATCAAGAAAGTATGGATGCCGAAATGAAAAGAGGGGCGCGAAGCCCCTCTTTGTTATTGCAGGAAAGCGCCTTTCCGGCTCATCACTCCCTCCGTCCGTGTGTGGGGTCGGGTTCCTCCCGGGGACTTGGTAGACGATCTGTGGTTCCATCCTGAAAGCGGGTCGCCCCCAACGCCGCGTTTTCCGCCAGATGAACGTCGCAGACCTTGGCATTGAGGGTGCTGAGCACGATCCGCCAGTAGTTCTGCCAGCCGCCGTCGCAGACTGCACAGCCCTTCACTCCCCACCCCCAAGAGCGCGAGAGGCGGCTCGGAAGTGGTTGAAGCCAACGCGGGAGCGCATGAGTTGGATGGCTTGGATGTCGTCGGGCAACTCGGTGACGCCATATTCGAACGCGGCTTTGAACGGCCTCAGAGCCTCCCGCGCCTCATCCCGCTCGGCCTCGGCAACCTCCAGCTTCGCGATGGCGCACTCGTAGTGCTGCGGTCCCCATGTGTGGCAGTTCGGGCCGTGGGTTCCGATGCGTCCTTCGCGGTGTTGCTCGTAGCGCAGGCATTGGTTAAGGCGCTCGTTCTCGGCCTGGAGCTTGGCGAGTGCGGCGGCGGCTTCTGATGTGGTTTCAAGCAGCGCGGCCAGCCCATCAGCTTGCATTATGTGCTTCTGCGACCTAAGCCGCGCTATCAGCCTCTCAACGTCCATGGTGAGGGTCCTTTTGGGTTGGGGTATGTCGGGGGCGATCCTCAAACCGAGCATCAAGGCTCTGGACGATCTCGCACTCCCAGTAGACCGTGCCGTCCTTCGCGAGGTGGTAGCCTTCGTCGTTCTGTTCGAGATGACTCACAAACCAGTAGGCGGCCTGTCTCTGCCCTAGCAGTCGCTCACCGACGACTTGCTTGTACATGTAGTGCCGCTTCCTGCGGCTTCCGACGAAGTGAAAGACCTTCAGGACGTCGCCCTGCATGATCTCCCGCCCGTTCTTGTCGTAGGCCGCGTCCACCACCTCATCCGAGACAACAGCCGGTCGGGCTGCGGAGAGCGAGGCTATCGTCTGCCGGTCGGTCTGCTGTTGCAGTTCCAGCGTGCGGACGGTTCCCTCAAACTCGCGGATGCGCTGCTCAAGGTCGGCGCGGCTCAGGTATCGCTGCGCAGGGTCCGACTGATCGACGTTCTGGCAGGCGCACATATCGTCTGTGCCGCGACAGCCGCAAAACGCAGCCTGCGCGATCTGCCAAGGTGCGCGGATGTCTTTCGCGGGCGGGGAGGGTTTGCGCTTCATCGCGGCGTCACCTTGTTCAGCAGCGCGACCACGGCCCGAGCGCCGTCACGCGATTGCCAGTCCATGTCGATGCTGTCGGAGATGGCGTCCGAGATTTCGTCCTCGAACTCCGACCAGTCTCGCGTCTCAGCCGGTCGGGCTGCGGCTATCAGGGTGAGGATGGTGGGCGGGTCGAAGGTGGCGATGTAGGTGGCGTTGGCCTTCCTACGGGCCGCGTTCGGGCGCTTCTCGGAAATGTCCGTGGTGTAGCTGTGGCAGACCGCCAGTAGCGATCCGTTGTTTCCGGCGCTGTAAATGTTGGAGGCGGTGTCGCGATCAAACGACACCCACTCCCCCGGCGTCGCTTCCCGCGCCACCCGTTCCAGTTCGTCCAGGTCCAGTGTCTTATCCATCGGTCTTTCCTTTCTGGCCTCACGGGCTAGGCGTTGTCTGCCCACGCCGCGA
>ERZ650304.1194-NODE-1194-length-10513-cov-5.558902_pt1 | contig 10513 bp, 23 predicted proteins | sample MGYA00376240_ERZ650304 | MGnify/ENA primary metagenome ERZ650304 (study PRJEB26733, sample SAMN07839271) | wastewater metagenome | biome: small river; feature: stream; material: water | place: USA: North Carolina | collected 2016-03-01 ...
AGTACGAAAGAATCCAATGAACGCCAAAAACGTCTTACAAAAAGCATACGAATTACTTTCCGACCCGGCACGCTGGACGCAGGAAGCGTACGCCAGAGACATCCACCAATTCAACAACACCCACACCCACGATGAAATACTTGAAGCAATCCGTGTCGCAATCACCATTGCAGAATGATGTAAGACACTAAGGTTTGAAATCCTCCGCGAAAGCGTCCCGGACAGAATAATAGTTTTCACGGGATTCGTTCCCGCCGAAATTATGTTTTTCACACGGTTCGGTGGGGGCGGCTGCCCTCGGTGAACAACTCTATGTGCTGCCTTTGGTTAGCACGCGAGCTAGCGCCCACCACTCTACGTGGTGAGCGCTAGTGCTCGCGATGGTTAGCGTTCAGCGTGCGCCCCACTTGCGTAGGCCACCTCTTCGGCATCGGTGCCGGTAAGAGGCACCAACGCCCAAGGTTCGCCATCTTCCCACATCACAACGCCAGTAGCCTCAATGGCATCCACCAACCATGACCCATACTCAACGTCAACGCCCATAGCCTCGGTGTCAAGCCACGACCCCTCCCACTTGGGGTAGGCCATCTCAGGGAAGCTACGCATCACAGCGCAGTAGCTCCGCGGATGCTGTAGGCGCATCCACGCGAGCGCATCCACCGCTTGCGTATCGGTGCTGAAATGGTTGCTTGAGAGCGTATGAGTATCCATGATTCTGCCTTTCGTACCGTGGTGCCTGCCATCATCAGGGTAGGGGAAGCACTCCCTACCGACTCCCCTAGGGGAGTTTCGGCTCCTACTGTAGCTACCTTGCGCGGCGATAGGCGCAGTCGTGCTCTTCGGCCAGCGTCGAACCGATGAAACACGACTCAAGGGTAAGCCCGTGGCGGGTAGCGATGTCATGGGCGAGCATCCGGCCCCACACAGGCCGATCGTTACACATCGCATAGGCGAGCACGTCGCGAAGAACGAACCTCTCGACTGCGTTGCGGCGGGTCATGCTCAAGCCGCGGAAGTAGGCGTCGCCTTCAACGCTCAATGGGAAAAGGGTAGCCTCGTAGGCCCGCCCGATCCGGCTGATGATCACATGAGCGATCAGCGTGCGGGCCGAATCGAAGATCAAGATCTCGTCGGAAACGTAGTTGTTCATTTCTAGCTCCTAGTGGTTCGGGCCGATCGTTTCGGCCACAAGAAAGACAATACACAACACCGCGGGGCGAATCCACTCTTTCGACAAGATTTCTTGAGAAATCAGCGACCGAACAATCCAACGCGGGTCGGCCCGTAGTAGGGGAAGTGTTCTCCGATGTCGCCGCGGAGCATCGCGAGAAACCATCCGCGCTCATACTCGACGCGCTCGCGTTGGGTCAAGTTCTCCCAAAGTCTCATTTCTGGTTCCCCACAATCGTCGTCGTCGTTTCGGAACGTTCGTTCGCGTAGTGGTTACCGTTGCCGACGATCCCCGCGACCGCGAGAGCGACGAGAACGAGAACAAAACACAGGATTGCTTTGATCGTTGAGAGTGTCACAGCTGCTCCTTTCGGGGTTGTAGGGCACCCTAGCGGATCTAGGGTGCCCCGTGGCGGATACTAGGCGACGATCGCCCGGAAAGTACCGCCGCGGCCCGCAAGGAACATCCACGCGTCGCAAGCGGCGACGATATCGGCGATTTCGTCGGCCGATGCTGTCATGACCATGGAAGCGTTCAGCGAGGTATCGGGGAACAAATCAGCACTCACGGTCGCAACCGACGACAACTGAACTGCCAGATCGGTGAACGCCCCGAACAAGTCGGGAGTCGTGGTGGGAAGATGGAAGGTTGCGTTGAGCGTGAACATAGCGTTTCTCCTAGATGTTTGCGTTCCGCTTGTTCGGAACGAGAGTCACATTAGTCGATCCGCGGGCGCTTGCAAACCATTTCTCGGATTACTTTGTTATGTTGGTGGAAACTCCCGCGAGCATCTGTCATAGTGGTCGAGCACGACGACCACCCACAGTGAAGGTAGGTGACCCTAACACATGACGAAATTCACCCGAGTGCTAACTGCCGCGAGCGAACGCGTGTTCGATGTCGAACGCGTGTTCGATGTCGAACGCGTGTTCGATGGTCGGAATCGCGACGACCGGCCGCGGGACGACCGGGACGGACCGCGAGAAAGGACCGAGGGACTCATCCTGTGGGGACTTCGCACGCTGTCCGGGACATGGACGCTAGTCCTCCTGTAGGACTTTGACAAACAGTCCAGGACACACAACAGCCCCGTACGCTCCACCACAAAGCGTACGGGGCCGGTGCGGACCAGGCTATTTCTTTGCCGGTCAGATCTCGGGTTAGCTGTCCTTCACCCACACTCCATCAACGTTGCGTTCCACCAGGAAATCCCACACCCCATCAACGAAGATGTCAGCTGCGATGTCCATTCCCTCAGGACTCACATACACCCATGTGGACACAATCTTATGAGTATCGGTGTCCACCAGTTTGAACCGCAGAACGTGGTCGCCGGTGATCTCTTCGACAGCAGCCCTAGCCATTGTCCCGTTCCACTTTGTCGATCATGTCACCGACAGCATCGACCAGAGCGTCAGAAGCAGCGAGAGCGCCCTTCACGTGCCCCTTGTAGGGCACAACACGGTCGTAGGCTTCCATTGCGAGCCGCACGACCGTCATGTGGAGCATGGGGACACCGGGGCCGCTGAAGATAGCGAGTTCAGCGACAGCAGCCTCATAGATCGCGTACACGATCTCGTCTCGGGGGTCAGCGGTGATGAAGTAAGGGTCGTGGTGGGTCATGTGCTAAGTATACGGGCTTTCTTGTGTGGTGTCAAGTGGTTCGGCAGGAAAGCCGAGAAATATCTCTAGCTCGGCTTAACGCTTAGGGACACGGGTGTCACAGAACCCACAAGCCGTCTTCCCGTCACCAGGAGCACGCATCGTCCCCTTGCAGTGAAGACAGTCAGCCGGGTTACGTGGAGCGTCATAACCAGCCCCAAACAACGACCACCGTCCACCAGCCACAACGGACCCTCTCGCCCTTGAAGCAGCTGCCATCTCACGGTTGTTATGTGCGCCCATACACCCATTCTGCCACACTAGCTCACCCATGTCAAGGACCATAAATGTTGGAGTGCTCCAAGGTTTAACCCGACAAGTCCAATAAGTCCTAGAAGTCCACGCCGTCCAACACGTCCACAGAAGTCCATTAAGTCCCAACAAGTCCCCGATAAATCAAACTATTCACCACAGTCCACCCATGGACCTGGACGCAGAACCGGCCCACCCCATCTGGAGTGAGCCGGTCCGAGGCTATGTTGTCACGACGAAAGTTTAGGCAACTCGTCAGTTAAGCGGTTTGATCACCCCTTTAGTTCAGTAGGAACCGGGCGCTAGTTGCGCACCCGGTTGAGCGCCGCGGCCAGCACCATGTCGCCCGCTGCACGAGCCTCGATGACCGCCATCCCGTAGTTCATGAGGCGGTGGGTCAGGTTGTCGTGCCAGCCATTGGCGACCGCCTGAACGTGACCGCCGATGTTGCTCTCAGCGGCGAGTTCCTTGGCGGTGAGGCGAAGCTCAGCGTTGCTGGCGTTGACGGCGGCGAAGGGGTTGTGCGTTGCGTTCATGTACCTAGTATGCCTGACTTTCTCGGTTGTGTCAACCCTTTATCGGGAATTCTTTGCGCATTCTTCGGTAGGCCAAATGGCGTCATCTTCAGCGTTCGTGTAACCGATGATCACGTCGGTGTCAACCTCACTCCACACGCCGCCACCATAAGCGAGTTCGCGGCCCTTCTGCCATTCCTCGAACTTCACACCCTCCGGGTCAAAGTCACCGTGAGGAACGATCTCGACGCACACCGTGCGGGTAGCGATACTAGCACGGATTTCGTTCGTTTTGCAAGCGCTCAAAGCGAGAACCGACAGAATAACAATGGCGATTGCGATACGTTTGTTCATGTGCTAATTGCGCTTGAATTCGACTGGCCCACAACCGCGCTTGCATGCCCAATGATGATATTTCGGATCACCACCACACGCTAGCGTCTCCCAAATCGGCTTATGACCGAAACGTTCACATTGCCAATCGGCAAACGCCAACAGCCGCCCGTTGAGCTTCAACTCAACGAGTTCAAGAAAGTCAATCAGCTTACGAATCACTTGTTGCCCTTTCCCTTGCGGCCCGTCTTGGCCCGACGCTTACCGGCGCAGCGTGCGCCACCCTTAGCGGAGCAGCAGCCGTAACCGGCGATGTGTGCTCGGCGGATCTTGTTGTCGGGGTTGGTGTTGCCGTTCATGTCATCATTATACGACAACACACAACCCCCGTCAACCAGTTTCTTTGAAATTAGGTGGGTTTCCCCGTTTGAATGTAGAAGGACCCGATGTCTGCGCCCGTGGACCCCTCATCAGGGTGGAAGTAGCTGTCATCCTTGATGACAATCACCTCGTCATCGTCCCCGGCGTATTCGAGCAGGTCCCGAAGCTCGCTGACCTTCACGCCCCGACCTTCTTCTTCAGCCCGCCCTTGGGACCGATCTGATACCAGTTCCCCGGCAGCACCGTCGTCGTCCCCTTCTCACCCCGGTGGATGACCGGCTTAGGGCCGGACACGCTCACGAAGTCCTTCCCCGTCAGGAACTGGGTGATGACCTCAGCGGTCCGCTGGGTGGGTTCGGTGATCCCGAAGTCCACCGCGCCCGTCTTGTGAAGACGAACCAGCGGGGTGTCCCCGTCAAGGATCGTGATCACGCTGGCGTCCAGGGCACGCTCAGCGGTCAGGTTGCGTCCGAGGGATGCTCGGGTGGTGGTCATGAGGCTGTTCAGCTTGGTGAAGTTCATAGGTATACCTTACCGTTTCTGGTTGTTGTTGTCAAGGGGTAATCGGAATTATCTAGATCGAACAGAACCAGCGTTGCATCGGCCACACCCAGTTCGGACCTTCACGGACCACGTACTCTTCGGACTTCAGGGACTCCCAAGCGTCCAAGATCTTCTGTCCGTAGGTGAACGTGTGGCGTCCCATGGCGTGACCTAACTGCATCGCATCAATCACACCCTTGTTAGCCAAGAACAGGTCCCTGAGGAAATCCGCAGGGTCAGCAGGGACCCGTTCTCCGCTATTGGGCATATGGTCAGGAAAGGTGTTCATCGTTACTCCCAAGGGGTAGCACCGTGGTCCTCAGCGAGGATAGCCTCAGCGTCAGCACGCGTGCACATGTTGTTGAGACGCATCACCTTGACACCGCAGGACCCGCAAGGGATCGTGGGGAGCATCGGATCAATCTCCCAAACGTTGCAGGAGCAGATGGCGAAGATCAGCGTCTTTGTCATGAGAACATGATAACCCCTCAACGCTTCCACGTCAAGGGGTTATCATGAATTATTCGTTGATCGCCTTAGCTTTGCTCGTAGCTGACAACCGCAACCCGTTACGGAACATCGCTGAACGGGTCACGTCCGGCATCTGAGTGAACAACCTCAACGACGCCAACGTATCCGCCTGCAACATCTTCTCCAGCTCAGGGCGGATACGCTCAACAGGGAGCGTACGCAACAACTCCGCACCCTCAGGACTCATGCAAGCCTCTTCGGTGTCACCGTCCGGGGTGAACCCCTTGACGATCTCGAAACGCCATGCCCGAACGATCCTCAACGCATCTTCGTTGATACGGTCCATGGGGTTACCGACAAACCGCAAACACATACGCTCAAGGTCCCGCATCCCACCGGTCGGGTCGAAGATGTCGCCTGTCTTGAGGTCCAACCCCATAGCGTTGACGGTGAAGTCACGCCGCATCATGTCATCCTCGAAAGTCCCAGCTTCCACAAAGTCGGGTCGCCGGTTATCTGAGGACGGCCCATCCTTACGGGCCAACACGAAATCCAACGCAGGTCCACCCTTGACAGGGTTCTTGAAACGTGCCGTGAACGTCTCAGGGGTCACGACGAACGGATCGCCGCAAACCTCAGTGGCGTGAACAATCATCGCCTCAAAGGACGGGGCTTCCACGCTGAAATCCAAGTCCTTGGACTTGACACCGAGCAACGCGTCACGTACAGCGCCACCCACCAACATCGTGGGGAAACCGATGTCCGGTACCGGTACCTGCATGAGTGCTTCGATTGCTTCGTTCATGGTTCCATTCTCTCATGTTGTTTGTGGTTTGTCAAGGGGTAAACCCCGGTCAGACTCGAAAGTCTTTCCGGGGTCCACCGAAGCCGAAGCACCAGACTCGAACGGTGTTACCGCTGAAATGTGCGCTGGCGGTCATCCGTTCCATGTTGGAACCGACGACCACGTGGGCGATCTCGAACACGCCACGGTCTTTGAACTGGGTCACAACGGTCTTGGTCATGACCTAAGTATGACAGCTAATCAACCGGGTGTCAACCACCATTTCGATCTTTGTTTGTCATAATCTTACGGGCCTGGTCCTCAGGTCGCCCGAAACGCTCATTCACCGCCGCCAAGTCGCCGCGCTTACGCAACTCCCTAGCACACAACGAACGCTGGAAACACAACTGACCGAAATTATGTCGGGACACCCACCGTCCGTGACCCAACGCGATCATCGCGGTGATCACTTGACAACGTGCGTTCAACCATTCGGACGAGTAATTCTTGATCGACCGCTGGCGTGCAGTGTGGAAAGGGGTAGGCGGTGACTGCATGAGTACATTCTCGCACAGTCACCGCCCAATGTCAACTAGTAGTTGATGAAATATTCGCAGATAGCGTCCAGATCCTTCAGCATGTCCTGACCTCGAAGGAAGGCAAGGAAAGCAATCGTTTGCTTGCAACACGCCGAGTAGATGTTGGCGACCCGAGAAAGCTCACGGCTATCCTCGATGTCGTAACCCATGTCCTCGACGAACGACTCGAAGGTGTGCCAGCGTCCCGGTTGCTGCTCAATGAACGGCAGCCCGTCCTGATCCGCCACACACAACGCATCAGACACGATGGAATGAATCACGTCCTCAAGTGTCGGAGGCTTAGGCTTACCGTCCTCCACCCACGCCATCCCACAACGGAAACGGACACTCATCGAATCGCCGACACCGATGATGTTGGCACGCCACAGGTAGTGCTCCCAGTTGTCCTCTTTGCGGATTCCCCGGTACTCGGTGGTGAGAGAGAGCTTGTCGAAGTTCATGGGTTAAGTATCTCACTTTCCAGCCGAATTGTCAAGCATGAAATCCAGCATTTTCACAACAGCGTCCTGAGCGTCACAGCGTCCAGCCGCCTCGGTGGGGTTGGCAAGGAAAGCGGTCGTGCCAGCACTCAAGCACTCGCCCATCACCACGGCGCGGAACTGACCGTACACGTCAGCCTCGTCCAGGTAGCTGGCGGCGAGGCGGGTAAGCATCTGGGTTACGTTCTCGTTCATGTCCCTATTATGGCATGACCGGACACGTTTGTCAAATACTTTGTCAGAAAATCCTACTGCGTCTTCACCCACACGTTCACGTAGGTGTAACCGCCGTCCTCTGACTGCACAAGGATCGGGCACTCCACAGCAGGCTGTCCTGGGTACCGGGGAGCCGACGACTGCCCACGCGGGCACTCCACCACCTTAGCGGACCCGAGGATCTCAAGAGGGTAGCCGTTGTCCGCATCCCTACCCCATCCCGTCAGAACCGTGGTCCCGATCGCAGGAATCTCGTCCACGGGGTTGAGGATCGAACCCAGCGTCAGTCCTCCAAGCACCCACCCGTTACGTCCAGGTGCGGGTGACCAGCGAATGACGATGGTCGTGGCGGCTGCGTTGTTCTCGGCGTCGGTCATGTCCCTATTATGACGCCATCCCACCAGTTTGTCAACAACAAATCCAAGAAATGTCCAAACCGGACGGACATAATAATAACATGATTTAGTCCCGGACTAGGACAACAGGACTGGACGCAGGACTAGGGGAGGCCGTCCCTCCCCGTTGCCCTTAGTCGATGATCTCGTACTCTTCGAACGTGATGTCGATCTCGACGTGCTCGAAACCGTCGAACTCGACAAGCACCTGAGTGAGCCGGTTCTCGGTCCCCGGAACGATCCGGGTGACGGTCCCCTCGGTGCGGGCCGGGATCTCCACAAGGTAAGCCCGGTCCGGGTCGTTACGAGGCCAAACCTCGGTTTCGATGATCTCGGTGTTCTGAACGGTGGTTCCGGGTGTAAGAGTCATTGTGTGCCCTTCGTTGTGGTGATGAGATAACTATAACGGAATCCCGCTAGACTGTCAACCAATCTAGCGGGATTCTTTCGTTATCCGTAAACCATTTCCCCCAGCAGCGCACACTGCACGATCGCGTCCGCAGCGTCAGAGTCGATCTCACCGGAGTCCAGGGTTGCCAGCCCGCTCAGCGTGTCCTTGGTGACCACCGTGTCAGGCCAGCCCTGAACAAGCCGGTTGATGCCCTCAGCGACCTTCGCGATGTCCAGCGGCATCGGCTCGGCGTTCTCGCCGTCCTCTTCGGTGTCGTAAACCACGACGGTGGTGGGCTTCCAATCCGCCTGATCCAGGTCCAGCGGCGACCACTCGTAGCTGTCCACCTGCGACCAGTACCCGATACCGCCCTCGACAGCGGTCGTGATGATGTCGCTCAGAAACTCCTGCTCTTGCGGGGTGAACGGAGCAACGATTTGCATGATGACTGTCATTGTGACCTCTTTCGTTGTGGTGTGTCCCCATTATGACGCAGTTCGTTCAGCCTGTCAAGCATTCTTTCAAAGAAAAGTCCAGGACCACATAACATGATGATTTAGTCCGGGACGGGGACGGACATGGGACCGGGGAGGTTTCCCTCCCCTTTCGGTCAATCCCAACCGCGGCAGCCGCAGTAGTAGCTGTCCGTGGGCATCTCACCCCGCGGCTCGAACTTGTGATCCCCTTGACGCCCACCGTTCGGTCGTCCCGTACCGGGGTTGAACTCGCAGATGTCGGGGTGGGTGAAGTCGCAGCACCCGCAATGCTTGCAGTTCTCGGTGGCACCCTTGGAAGTGGCCGAACGGTCCTGAAACCCGAACAAGCTCTTACGCTCAGAACTGGGTCGGGTGCGCCCGCAGTAGCAGGAGGCCATGCGTTCGGTGGTTTCGGTGGTGGTGGTTTCGCTCATGAGATAACTATACCGCCTTTCGGTCAGAGTGTCAAGTAATTTGTCAGATTACTTTCGGACCCTCGAACATCACCCAAATCGGGCCGGACAGAATCAGCGGGTGTCCTTCCCCTTGGGACGCCACCCCACGGACATCCCCCGGACTCAACCCTACGGACACCTCACAGGGTCCCTCGAATACCATCGTGTCCTGCTTGGGGATGAACTGCATGATCGTTGCCATGTCCCCATTTTACCCTTCCTTGTCTTCCTTGTCAACACTCTTCGCAAACTTCGTTCCGAGAATGTGATCGACCGCCGACTGCGCCTTCGTCCCGGCTCGCACCACCATCGTGGGCGATTCCTTGATGGTCTTCAACCATGAGCCGATGTAAGCCGCGTTCTGCTCATGCTGACACTCGATACCGGCGTGCCCTAGCAGCATCGCAGATGTCATCTCAGCGGTCAACTCTTCCAGTCCGTAGGAGTGTGAACCGAACCCACCAGCGCCCAGTTCCGGGCGGTTGAGGCGCTTCTCGTGACCCGTCGAGTGTCCACCCTCATGGAACAGAGTCGAGTAGTACGCAGCCCGTGACGTGAACGACTCAGGGAGCGGCATCTGAATGCTGTCCAGCAGCGGGGTGTAGTAGGCGCGGTCACCACCGAACGAAACAGACGGGCGACCCTTGTAGCCGTTCCAGATTGCTTCCGCGGCCTCAATCGGGTCCTCGTTGTTCACGACAGTGAGGAACTTCTCAGGTACCACGCCGTCCGGCCAGTCAACCTGAGTACAGTTGAACACATACGAATGACGGAGCATCGCGTACTTGTCGCCGTCCTTCTTCTCAACCACCCGGAAGAACACGGAGAGAGAACCTTTCTCCCCGCCGCGTACCTTACCGCCTTCGGCCTCAATCTGACGGTACGTGCCCCACCAGTTACCACCGGGGCCGTCCCCAGCCTCAAGCAGCCACTGATTGATACCACGATACAGAGTCTTGGAAGACATACGCATCGCAGCAGTGGTATGCCACGGGCGTTGCCACGGAACGACGCCACCCTCAAGCATCGCGAGGATCTTGTCGGTGACTACCTTGTGCGGGTCGATCTTGCTCTTTGCCATGTAGACATGATGCCACGGATTACTAGGGGTGTCAAGCGATTGTTCAGAAATCTTTCTGGCATTGTTTCTTGCGTTCTATCGTGAACCACGCTATACTTAGGCCATGACACTTGAGCAGCAAATCACCACGCTCACCGGACACCGTAACGTGCTCGGTGAACTCAACGAGAACCGACGCATCCGCGAGATGGCACGGGACGAGAACGCCAAAGCGGACCGCCGTCTCGCTGCATGGAAGGACCGCCAGCCATGAGCGAAGCCCTGGACGTATGGTTCCTGATCGACCCGGACGACGGAGAGGAAGCGATC
>ERZ650304.1196-NODE-1196-length-10489-cov-4.730880_pt1 | contig 10489 bp, 21 predicted proteins | sample MGYA00376240_ERZ650304 | MGnify/ENA primary metagenome ERZ650304 (study PRJEB26733, sample SAMN07839271) | wastewater metagenome | biome: small river; feature: stream; material: water | place: USA: North Carolina | collected 2016-03-01 ...
AGGCTGCGAAGCGTTGGCATTGAGCGGTCGGGCAGCTTGCACAAAACCGCTGTTACCAGCAGTAGGGATTAATTAGCACAAATGTTTATTCGGAAACGAAAAGAAAAAACAAAAAGAAAAAAATCGAGGGGTGCGGTGGCTTCCTTCACAAAACAAACAAACAAATATGACAATAATTAATTTAGACAAAGATTTCAAGCCCTTCGGAGAAGGTATTGAATTTCAAAAGTTTGATTTCCCAAGTGGTTGTGAACCACACATCAAACTACCTGCTATTGCAGATGAACAAGTAAAAATTACTTGTAGAATACAAAGTGCAAATGATTTGCTTTTGTTATTGCTAACTACCGATGCTTTGAAGAGAATCGGTGTAAAAAGATTGGAATGTTTTATTCCATATCTTCCGTTTGCAAGGCAAGATAGAGTAATGGTAAAAGGAGAGCCATTATCAGTAAAGGTAATTGCTGATTTGCTTAATACACAAGAATTTGAAAAGGTGCAAATTTATGATGCTCATTCAGAAGTAAGTTTTGCTTTACTGAATAATTCGGATGCCATTACAAATCATTCCTTTGTTGAAGAAGTTTTGAAAAACAAAACTGGCTACTTAATAATTTCGCCTGATGCTGGAGCTTACAAAAAGATTTTCAAAGTGTGCCAACACTTAAACTACAAAGATGAAATTGTTTTATGTAATAAGACAAGAAATGTAGAAAACGGAAATATCACAAGCGTTACTTGTGCCATAAATGACTTTCAAGGGATGGACTTATACATTATAGATGATATTTGCGATGGTGGTGGAACATTTATATTACTTGCTGATGAATTGAAAAAACGAAACTGCGGTAAAGTAAATTTGATTGTATCGCACGGTATATTCTCAAAAGGTGTTGATGCTTTGACAAACATTGACCACATCTACACTACGGACAGTTTTAAAGATTTAGAACCTAACAACAAACTAACCCAAATAAAATTATGCAACATCCATATTTAAGCGATACCGCCTGTATTTACAGATTGGTAGATGAATACAAAAAATACGGCAGTTTAGTTATTGCCTATGACTTTGATAATTGTGTTTATGATTATCATTCTAAAGGACACAACTATATTGAAGTAATTGAACTCCTAAAACAAGCAAAAGAAATAAATTGCTACATGGTTGTATTTACAGCCGAAAAGGATTTAGAAAAAGTAAAAAACACTTTGAATGATTTGCAAATTCCTTTTGATGCAATAAATGAAAATCCACCGTTTTTTAAATCCGATGCAAGGAAGATTTATTTTAATTTGCTTTTGGACGATAGAGCAGGATTACTTTCTGCTTACACACAATTAAAAGAAACCATTAATATAATTAAAAACAAAATCTAAAATGAACATTTCAAGACAAAATCCATTATTGGCAACTGATGTTTACAAAATGGGACACATGGAGCAATACGCCCCAAACTGCAACAAGGTTTATTCCTATTTGATTGCACGAACAGACAAAACATTTGATAAAACTGTATTCTTTGGATTGCAGTATTATTTGAAAGAATATTTGTCTGTAAAACTTACCCCTGAAATGGGGGAGGAATTTTTGAAGTATCGCAAAATGATACTTGGAAGTAACTCAAAAGAAGTTGAACAACAAATTATAGATTTGTGCCAACTTGGATATTTCCCTTTGGAAATTAAAGCAGTAGAAGAAGGAACTGTAATGCCTGTTAGAAATGTGTTAATGACAATGACTAACACAGACCCTAATTTTCATTGGGTAGTTGGATTTACAGAAAGTTTAATTTTAAAACTTTGGTATTCAATTACGGTTGCTTCTTGTTGCTTTAAATACAGAACATTGGTAGATAAAGCATTTGAGGAAACTGTAACGGAAGATTTGATGTTTTTAAAAGATTTTACCGTTCACGATTTTGGATATAGAGGCGATGCAAGTGAAGAAGGCGCAGCCGTTAGCGGTGCAGCACATTTAGTTTCGTTTTGTGGTTCAGATACTGTTCCTGCATTACCATTTGTAGAACATTATTATAAAGCTGACACAAGTGGATTGGTTATGGCTTCCGTTCCTGCATCCGAACATAGCGTAATGTGTTCTTTTGGTAGAGATAATGAGTTTGGAGCATTTGAGAATATGCTAAAACTTTACCCTACTGGAATTGTAAGCATTGTATCAGATACATTTGATGTTTATCGTGTGCTTACTGAATTTGCAGAAAAATTGAAACCAACAATACTTGAAAGAGAAGGTAAGGTAGTATTTAGACCTGATAGCGGAAATCCTGAATATATCATTTGCGGAGACCCTAACGCTACCGAAGGCAGTAATGAATGGAAAGGTGCAATTCGGTTGTTAGATGAAATGTTTGGGTCAACTGTAAACGAAAAAGGTTACAAGGTATTAAACCCGAAAGTTGGTTTGATTTACGGTGATGGAATGTATTTAGAACGTTACCAAAGAACACTTGACAAACTAAAAGAAATGGGATATGCTGCTTGTAATTTGGTTATTGGTGTTGGTGGAATTTTAAGAAATCACAGCAGAGATACTTTAGGGTTTGCTATTAAAGCAACCTATGTAGAAGTTGCAGGAGAAAAAAGAGAAATTGAGAAAGACCCCGTAACCGACCATAAAAAGAAATCACATAAAGGCTTGCTGTGTTTGACTTTTGGAGACAATATGGAATACATAACTCTTGACCAATGCACAGAACACCAAGAGAAAACGGGACTTTTACAAACTGTTTTCAAAAATGGAGAATTGTTAAAGGAAACAACATTTGCTCAAATAAAAGAACGAATTAAAACCTTTTAAAATTTTGCAAAAATTTAGGGGTGCGGTGGGTTTTTTCTTTTTGTTTTTTCATAACGAAACTTCATTTGGAACACTTCACCCCTATTGCTGGTAACTTATGTATAAAGAATAATTGCGTATATAAATAAATATAGCTATACTTGTAATCTAATTTAAAACATATAAAAAATGGGAAACTTTGATTTATTTACAGAAAATTTATTATTACGCAATTTAAGTCAATCTACAATAAAAAGTTATTGTAGTCAAATATCTTTAGTTAGTAAAACATTAAAAAAAGACATTGATTTAATTGATGAGAACGATTTAAGAACACTTATAGTAAAAGGCAAAGCAAGAAACTTGAGTAGTTCTACACAAATGAGTATTATAAATGCTTTTAAGGCTTATTTTAAAGAAATTCATGGTAGAAAATTTAACCATGAAATTTTACCACGTCCGAAAGTAGAGCAAAAGCAACCTGACATATTATCTATACAAGAATTTCAAATAATACTTGATTCTATAGTAAATTTAAAACACAGAACTATTGTTTGCCTTATGTATTCAGCAGGACTTAGGGTTTCAGAGGTTATAAATTTAGAATTAAAAGATATTGATAGTAAAAACAATAAAATTAATATTCGTAATGGGAAAGGAAAAATTGACAGAGTTGTAATGTTAGATAATTCTATTTTATATTTAATGAGAAATTATTGGGAGCAATATAAAACAAAAAAATATTTAATAGAAGGAGCAAAAGGAGATGTTTATTCCGCTAAAAGCATTCAACAGATTGTTAAAAATGCAGTTAAAAAGGTTGGTATTGATAAAAAAATAAGCTCACATTCTTTAAGGCATTCTTGTTTTACTCAATTAATAAAGAATGGAACAGATTTAAGGACTGTTCAAAAGTTAGCTGGACATAAAAACATCAATACTACTGCAAATTACATAAGATTGATAGACAACGATGTTTTAGGCACAATAAGTCCTATTAATTCTATAAAAATATAGATATGATTACTACTTTACATTTTATCTACGGGTTTACATACAATGATGTAATGTACGGATGGAAAGACAAGAAATTATATAGACTTCCTTATGTAAAAAATAACAGAAGTTATTCTTTGTTAGAAATTAAATTTTATTGTTTTAACTCTACTATGGTGGCTAATATTCAAAAGACAAAACTAACCATTAATAGAATCAAGAATTTAACAACAGAAATAAATGTTTCTTTGGTGAATTTTGTTTCAGATGAAATTCCATTTTAAAATTAGATTTTTATGAACATAGTTTACAATTTGCAAATCGGTAAAAAAGGCAATCAGTTAATGCTTCGTTTATACAAAAATAAATTCGACGTTAGTTGTGGTATTGGAATTAGTTTGAATGTTGAGGATTGGAACCAAGAATTACAATTAACAAATTCGCCAATTATTAATCAAAAGTTATCTGAACTCAAATCAAACGTTTTAAAGGCGTATAACGAAAGCTTTATCCAAGGGACGGTAATAGATAAGGAATTTGTAAAAAACATCGTTTCTGAGTGCTTCAATCGTCCTACAAAGGAAATCTCACAAGTAAACTCAGATATATTCGTTTATTATTCTGATTTTGCTAAGAATTGGCTAGATAAAAAAGCAGACCAATGGAAGATTTCAGCAAAACAAACAATGCCTAAGTATTTAAAAAAACAATACGAAGATTTTTTAGAATTGTATTTGGATTTTGAGAAAACTCTTGATGCGAAATTGATTTTAAAGGATATGTGCATTGACGATTTTTACGAATTTGCTAATTATTTAGAGGGAGACGGCTACAACCCAAGCACAATCAAAAGAATGTTATCCAGGATGAAGTTCTTTTGCAGTCGAGCCAGCGAAGAAGGAATAAAAGTTTCTTCAGCATTTACGCAAAGAGTTTTTGTAGATGATGATAGTAACGAAATTGAAGGCGTTTATTTGAACGAAGAGGAAGTTCTAAAGATTTACAATACTGATTTTAGTTTTGATCCAAAATTACAAACCGCAAAAGAAAATTTACTTTTAGGCGTGTTTACTGGACTTCGTTGTAGCGATTACTTAACAAATTTGGATTTAAAAAATATCAAAGATTCGCTAATAACAATCACAACACAAAAAACTAAAATCAAAGTTGTAATTCCGGTTCATCCAATTATCAAAGAAATTATTTCGAATAATTTTGGTCAATTGCCACCCAAGATGAATACTTATGAGTTTGGGAAATGTATTAAAATAATAGGGCAAATTTGCGGATTTGACGAATTAATTTTCGGCAAAAAATGGGATGCCGACAAAAGCAGAAAGCAGAAAGGATATTTCAAACGATATGAGTTGTTTACTACGCACATTGCAAGAAGAAGCATGGCAAGTAATTTATACGGAAAAATTCCCAATGATAGCATATTGTCAATAATGGGCTGGAAAAACGAGTTGATGCTCTTACATTATGTGAAAACCTCTAAAAAAGAACACGCTCAAAAATTAAATGAATATTGGAACGCTAAAAATTAAATTTGCTAGTTAAATAAAAATGATTATTTTTGTCTCGTCAAACGGTCTGCAAATCGATTGATAATTGATTTGTGTCGTTTGATAATCTCTTAGTAAGACAAAACACAAACCCACAAGATGCAGACCCTTGTGGGTTTTTTTGTACCCGTTATCAAACAAAATCGTAGATATGGTTTATCGGGTTGAAACAACGTTTTGAATATCTATTAAAGTGCGAAAAAGAATCCAATGCACAAGCGTACTGAAAGTCAAGCGTAGGAAGGCGGTTCAAAGACTGAAAGTTGACGAAGCTAATACAACTTTGATAGTTATTAGCCGAATGATAGACTGACGATAGCTTACAGCAGTTTAAATTTGAAAAAGTGCCTTGGCTTGAAAATTTAATTATTTTCTTGCTTAAGGCAACTTATGCTCAATCCAGAACTTTCCTCCTACTTTAGCAGTTTAATATTTAATACTAATATGGATTATAAATCTCAATTATTAACAAAAGAATGGAAATCAAAAAGACAAATTATTTTAAAACGAGATAATTTTGCTTGTAGGTGTTGCGGTTCTGAATTAGATTTACAAGTTCATCACAAAAAATATATTTGGGGTAGAAAGGCTTGGGAATATCCAAATTCTCTATTACTAACAGTTTGTGGGGAATGTCATTTATTTATACATAATACGACAAAAATAAAATCAGAAAAAGACTTGTCTAAAATTAAAGTCAAGACTAAGTCAAAAGTTAAACTTCCAAAAAAATTAACCAAAAAGCAACAACGATACAAAGAACTTTACCCTAAACTTTTTGATTATTTTCAGAAACGTAAAAAATAAAAAAACCACTCTTTCGAATGGTTGATTTGCTTAAATTTTTATTGATGAATTTGCTAATTGTGATTATACTGAATTGAATCTATTAACGCTGTTGCAGTAATATTCTTTTTACTGTCTAAATTATGCTGAAACATAGTTTGGTGTGTGGTGTACGTTGGTTGACCCAATACATCTACTCCAATTTGAAACGTACAACTTCTAGTTTCAAATCGCTCGGTTAAGTTTTTAGTTTGGACAATTTTAATTTCCAAATCTTTAACCATGTTGTAAAGTTGTTCTTCTTTGCCAATCCATTGACTTTTAAGAAACAGTTTACCGGCAGCAGTAATTTTAGGCTTATCAGGATTTTGAAACTCGATACATTTAACATATCTATCGAGTAATTCTTTTAACGAAGGAATCGATTTCTTTTTCATTTTTATTTGCTTTTTAGTTTCTTAATTAACTCATTAACAATTTTAAGTTGATGTCCAGTTACATTACTTGGAATAACTCCTGTATTTTTCCAAACATTTACCCCGTGCGTAATTAATTCTCGACTTTGTCTTTTAAGCAAAAGCGTTTGAGTAATTTTGTTGTTAAGGTGCGGATGTTTTGGATCGGTTTCACCTAGCTTTTTATAAACGTCTGTTTCTTGGATTTCCTCTGAAGAAATCATATTTTCTCTAACCATATTATTTTTTTGTTTTAACAAATCTACTAAATCAATTTCAAAAAATTCAAGCAGCTTATTTATTTTTTCGAATGTAACTCCTGGAGATAATCCTCTTTCAATTTGCGAAATATGAATTGCGAAGTTTATGTTGCCAAAAACTTGTTTAGCCGTTTCTTGAAGCGTCATGTTTTTTAATTCACGAGCTTGTTTTAATTGTTGTCCAATATCTTTCATAATAGACAGTATGTAATGATTATTGCGATAATAACTATAAATCTAATTATTACTTCTTGTTGTACTGGGGTTAATTTGATTTTCATCTTTGATTAAGTTTTTAAGATTATTTTTTTGGTTCTCTGAAATTTCTACAATTGGCGAGTTGAAAGCATCGTCATTTATACAAGACAAATTTTTGTAATTTGGCAATTTGCGAATTGAACTAATCCATTTCATTTGAATTAGTCGGTTGTGTCTGTCTATTGCTTTTTTCATGGTTACATTCCTAAAATTTTTTTAATTGAAGCAATTTCATTTGGAAGAAACTCTTTGCCTTTCTGCATTAAATAATACATTCTGTTTGAGCTAATATAACATTTAGAAGCTAATTCATAAGGTTCAAGTCCTAAATAAGACAATTCGTGCTTTATTCGTTCTCTAAATTCGGTATGATCAAAACCGATAATACTTTCTTCAATTTCAAAACGTTCTACTAAATCACGATTGATTTTAGATTGAAGATATTTACATTGTACTTTAGCCCTTCCCATTTTCTAAGTTTTTAATGAATTTCATTGTTCCGGAAATAAATATGACTAATCCGCCAATTGGAACCAGAATAAACCAAAGATTCAAAATCCAATACTTAACAACCAACAATCCACAAAGGACTAAAACAAGTCCAACAAACATTAAAATTATACTACTTTTCATTTTTATTTAAGTTTTAAGTTCAAAAATAAGTTTTTCAACGTGTCGATATGATTTAATCCAATCTTCAATCATGTTTTCGGTATTTCTGAAGCGGTGATTAAATGATTTTTTTATTTCCGATGCGTTGTTTTTAAAAGCTGGCTTGCTTTTTTCGACAATTGGACTTTTGATAAGTTTTAGTTTAATATACTTATCGAAGAAGTCTTTTTTAGCGTAACTGCAATCTGCGATTTTTTTGTTGTTGATGGTCCAAAAACCGTTGACTATTTTAATTTCTATCTTGTTATCCATGAATTTTTATCTTAAAAATGAATTAATTTTGCTTTTATCTGCTTTGCCTTTTAATTGTTTACCAAACTTTTTAAGTATTTTATTTTCTATTGCTTTTAAGCGGGAATTTAAAATTATAAAATCTTTTTTATAGATTTCTTTTTGTCGCTCCCATCTAATTAAGTCTAATGCGTGATTAAAACTGTCTGCTTGCACTTCTTTTACCTCAACCCTTTCAAGTTGTTTTATTTCACGATAAAAGTCGTACCATTGACCATACCATAGTTTTGAAACTCCGTCGCAAGTGAATACCTCTTTTATTCCTTGACTGTCCGATATTGTATTTATAGTGTAAGTGTTCATAACAATTAAATTTGAATTTCTATTTTACCAATTTTTTTCCCTCTCAAAACATAGACTGTATGAAGTCCTTTTTTAACGAGTGAGTAGGTTATTTTTAATTTCTCTAACTTTCTTTTTAAGTCAGGATTGCCCAAGTTTAACAAAACAGTTTTAATCGCTACTTCTTCGGGAGTGTCGCTGTCGTTTATTATTATTTCGGTTGACTGCATAGGAATTAGTTTATTAATGATGTTCTACTTTCTGTATCTAAAACAATATTTCTATTGAGTTCTAATTTTTGCAGGAAATTATAAATTTCATCATGCATATTGTCGGCTTCGGTTTTTAAACCTCTCAAGTAAATTGTAAAGAAGTATTTTTTTGATTGAGGTATAAATTCTAATTGAAAATCTGGCTCGTCTTTATCGTTTCCGATATAATACATTCCGTTGGCTTCATGGCTTAATAATATACCTTGAATTCCTTTGATAAAGTTTATTAAACTTAATCTGTTTAATTTTTTTGGTTTCATGATACTAATTTTTTAAAATGGTTTTTTGACTGAGTACTTTTTGTATTGAGTTAATTAAATGGCAGCGATCAATTTTTGTGGTTATTGTTGCTAGGCTTTCAATGCTATTGAGAATTTCATTTGCTACCGCTTCAACTTTTCGCAGTCTTGCAATTTCCGGAGCGAATAACTTTTCTAAGTTTTCGTTGTGTCTTTGTGCTTTGGTTTTATTTGCCATAATTCGCCAATTTTAAAGGTTGAAAATAAATTCTCTTACTCCAGGTGCAAAACCAAAAATAAGACAAGCCAAAACGATCAAAACGATAATTGTAAAAACTATTCCTATCGATAGAAATAAGTCAATGATTTTTTCTTTGTTCATGGTATTACTTTTTTAATTATTAGTGTAAAATTCCATCATTGGAATTACGTCTTTATTTCTTGCCGAAAATGGTACAAAATTTAAGAAACAAGAAGGTTTTATTTTAGTACTGAAGCCTATTTCGTTTTTGGCTTTTAAAAAAGCCGCTCTATTTAACTCACAAGCAATAGTTTTTTCTGTTTCTGAAATATCTTTCACAAGTTGGTATTGAGTTTGCTTTTTTGCGTGGTCTATTGATATTTGAATGTAATATCCGGACTGTTTGAGTTCTGAAATTGTCATAGCTTTGCTTTTTAAAATTGATAACACATTTTTTGTTCTTGAATTTCCACAAGTTCGTTAAAACATTCTTCGGCTTCCGCAAGCTTTTTAAAGTAGTTTCTATACGTTGTTTTTTGTCTTTCAGTATCGAATACCGAAACTTGATATTTGCTCCTGTATTTATCAGAAATTACAATTTCTTTGTAGTTTACTGTTTTGGTTTTTAAGTCTTTCATTTCTGTAGTTTTTAAGATTAAAATATATTTCCGTTTTCTGTAAATTCATAATCGTTTGCCTTAATTTCTTCAATTATAGCATCGTCTGTATTTCTATAATCAATTTCATTTTCAACTGTTTTTCTTAATTCATCAAAACAGTCATTTAACAAATGATAAAAAGTAATTGTACAATTTGAAAAATTTCTTTTTTCTAAAAAGTCGTAAATAGGTTGTAGCATATCATCATCGTAACACATTCCGGTTAGTACACAACTATTTTGTTTTAATACTTTTGAATATCTACTTTTTAAAACCGGATAACCGTTTTTATGATATTTGTAGCTTATATCTTTTTTACTCCAAAGTGAATAATATTTGCCTTTAAAAAGTTGGTTTTTGTAATTGTTCCAAAGGTATTTTTGAAGTCTTAACCCTTTCAATTCCAAAATATTTTCTTCCATGTGATCCGTATAAACGTCTAACCAACTATTTCGACCTTCCTTTGTTTCAAATACGTCGTTAAATGCTTCAACTACTTTGTGCGTATCGTCATAAATAAAATCATTATCCATAACTTCACGATGTTTATTAATTGCTTTTTGTTGAGCATCTTCTGAAAGTTCCTCAAATTTGTAGATTTTTGTTCTTATTGTTCTCATTTTTTTTCCGTCTTTTTAATATGAAGCGGCTAACATTTTTTAGTTTGTAATAGACGGCTAAAAAGCCGTTTCGATTATAAAAATCTCTTCAGT
>ERZ650304.1197-NODE-1197-length-10489-cov-3.937512_pt1 | contig 10489 bp, 10 predicted proteins | sample MGYA00376240_ERZ650304 | MGnify/ENA primary metagenome ERZ650304 (study PRJEB26733, sample SAMN07839271) | wastewater metagenome | biome: small river; feature: stream; material: water | place: USA: North Carolina | collected 2016-03-01 ...
TTGGATACTATTAAAATTCCCCTAAAACAAAATGGAGATTTCAGAAGTCCCGAATGTATCGAAATACTAAAGGAAGCTGATATTGTTGTTACAAATCCACCGTTCTCTCTCTTTAGAGAATATATTGCTCAGCTGATAGAGTATAAGAAAAAATTTATTATTATCGGGAATCAAAACGCAATCACTTATAAAGAGATTTTTAAGCTCATACAAGATAACAAAGTGTGGTTGGGACAAAGCATCCACAGTGGAGACAGAGAATTTAGAGTACCAGAACATTACCCACTAAACGCTGCTAGTAGCAGGATTGATAAAGACGGAAACAAATACATCAGAGTAAAAGGTATTCGTTGGTTTACGAACTTGGACTATAAAGAGCGACATGAAAACCTTGTTCTTTATAAGAAGTACCACGGAAATGAAATAGAGTACCCAGAATACGATAACTATAAGGCTATAAACGTGAACAAGACAAAGGAGATTCCTATAGATTACGAGAATGACATCGGCGTTCCAATTACTTTCTTGGATAAATATAATCCTGAACAGTTTGAAATTATAAAGTTTCGTAAGGGTGACGACGACAAGGATTTGAGGATAGATGGTAAGTGCCCATATTTTAGAATCATTATCAGAAAAAAATAATCAACAAAGTATGAAAATCCAGCTCAAAGAAATAACTGTTAGAGAAGTTGCGAATAAGTATGTAAACAACGAAGAAGAAGGTGTTGTTGGTTATGGTGGGAACTTGAACATTCGTCCAAAATATCAACGGGAGTTTGTTTACAAAGATAAACAAAGAGATGCCGTTATCGAAACTGTAAGAAAGAGTTTTCCGTTAAATGTAATGTACTGGGCAAAAAACGAAGACAGTACTTTTGAAGTGATGGATGGGCAACAAAGAACTATAAGTATCTGCGAGTATGTTGCGGGGAAATTCTCTCTAAATTTTCAGTATTTTCATAATCTTGAAGATGTCGAGAAAGAACAAATTCTAGACTACAAACTAATGGTTTATTTCTGTGAAGGGAATGACAAAGAAAAGCTAGACTGGTTTAAGACCATCAATATTGCAGGAGAAAAACTGACGGACCAAGAATTAAGGAATGCAATTTATACGGGTACTTGGCTCACTGATGCAAAAAGACACTTCAGTAAGTCAGGCTGTCCTGCATACAATATCGGAAGTGATTATCTTAATGGCTCACCAATTCGCCAAGATTACCTAGAAACTACAATAGATTGGATAAGCAAAGGGGCGATTGAGCAATACATGGCAGATAACCAGCACAAGCCGAATGCTAACGAGTTATGGTTGTACTTCCAGAGCGTCATAAATTGGGTACAAACTCTTTTCCCTAATTACCGAAAAGAAATGAAGGGTGTTTCTTGGGGAACTATTTATAATGGAGTAAAGGATAAGGAATTTGATACAAAGAAGCTAGAGAAAGAAGTATCTAAGTTCATGCAAGACGAGGATGTTACTAAGAAGTCTGGCATTTATGAGTATGTTTTAACTGGTAATGAAAGAGCTCTTAGTATTCGTGCTTTCACAGACAAAATGAAACGAGAAGCTTATGAGAGACAAGAAGGTATCTGTATAAAATGCAAGGAACACTTTGGGATTGAAGAAATGGAAGCTGACCATATTAAGCCTTGGCATGAGGGCGGGAAAACAACCGCAGAAAACTGTCAGATGTTATGTAAGCAAGATAACAGAACTAAGTCTGGTAAGTAGTGAACATCATGAACTTTATGAACCTGCTAAGACATAAGCCATATATTTCAAGAAGGGCGATTATCTTATCAATTCTTAGCATCCTTATCTTGATAGCGGGATGGCAAGGATACCAAAAATACCAAGAAAAACGCTTTACAGCATATAGAAATTACCTAGAAGCAGGTAGAGATGATTTTGATGCTAAGGACTATGACAAGGCTATTTCTGACTTCACAGGAGCTATCAACAACTCTCCTCGTAGCGAGATAGCTCTTGTTTATGCTCTTAGAGCATATTCGTACTACTTCAAAGATGATTTTGATAAGGTTCTAGCAGATACAGATATGGTTCTTAAATACTCAAAGGACAATCCTCCAGAGCTTTTCAACCTTAGAGGAGATGCTTACAGGTACTCCAAGAGATACGATGAAGCTACGACTGAATATGGAAAAGCTTACGACCTTTCTTCAGGAGACAGAGATACAGTTCATAATTATGCTGGAGGATTGCTGGCTACTAAACAATGGGACCGAGCCTATGAGGTTATAAGTAAATACTTCAAAGACACGCCTAAAGAGGACTATTGGGAGGATGCAGATGTTTGGTATGACCGAGCTTTTGCCGCTTTGGAGGTTCATAGGTGTATGGAAGCTAGTACTAGTGCTTGGCATCTACTTATGAGAAGTACTGATGAGAAGCAAAAGTTAGTGGGTGAAGGAATAATGCATAACGCACTTAACGATAAGGAATGTATTGACCAAGACACCTTTCAAAAGGAAGCTCTAAACAAATGACAAAAGAAACACTAGATAGCTTAGAAGCTCTCGGTGAAGTTTTACGGAAAATACATAACCGCCTTCTAAGTGAAGGTAAGATTATACGGAGGGCTGACAAGACTATTTTTATAGGGACCGAAATCAATAAGGAATAACTACATCCTCTTTTTTATTTCTCCTAACTTTTCCCTTAAATCATAAGCATTTCCGTGAGAAAGTAAACCTTGATATGAAATCAGGTTGTTTTCATTCAGTCTTGTAAACATTTTCCTCTTTGTTGCCGTCCTAAGTACTCTATATTTTGGGAAGTGTACCCATCCCAAGAAATCAATACCAGAGGTGAGCGTCTCTATGAAAACCTTATTAGGGTGAAGGGATAAGCCAAGTGTGGTTGATAAATAATTATCAATTTCTACCAAAATATCTTTTAGCCAACCTTTATCATCTGAGAGAATAACAAAGTCATCTGCGTAACGAATATAATACCGAGCCTTCAATTTATGCTTCATAAATTGGTCAAACTCATTCATATAAATGTTTACGAAAAGTTGAGAAGTTAGGTTGCCAAGAGGCAACCCTTTACCGACTTCAGTAGAGTGAAAACTCTCAACAATAATAGTTAGTAATGAAAGAATGTCTTTATCTTCTATGTACTTATCTAATATATGAAGGAGTATCTTTTGGTCTATAGAAGCAAAGAACTTTCTAATATCACATTTTAAGACCCAGCACGTCTTCGTATTATTCTTTGAAACCTTCTGTGAAAAATACTTGAACCGCTCCATAGCTTTATGGGTTCCTTTGTTATCTCTGCAAGAATACGAGCTTGCCACAAAAGTTTTATCAAAGAACGGATAAAGTTTTCTATAAATTGCGTGATGGAGTAATCGGTCCCGAACAGATGCTTTATGTATATTACGTGGTTTTGGGTCTGATATGTTGAAAGCAAAATAAGAAGAGTGCGTATAGGTTTTGGTAACCAAATCATTATGTAATGATAAGATGTTACTCATAAAGTTTCTCTCGAAAATCTGTACATCAACACGAGATTTTTTACCTTTCTTAAACTCCTTCCACGCTTCTAATATATTATCGAGAGAAATGATATCATTGTAAGAATGTTGGAAGAAAATGCACATCCTTTGAAGTCTACCCCCCCCGAGGCTTTTACCAGTGCTCGAAAAGCTAAAAACTGGATATATTATGTGGATAGAGCATTATCAAATACTTCCAAAACACCACAGGCATACTCTAGGTCAAAAAATTGATACGTTGCTTGTGGAAGCAATCGAAACAATTTCTCTGGCGAGTTTTCTAACAAAAGAAGAGAAGCAACCATACGTACGTATTGCGATGCGGAAAATGGATACAGTAAAAGTTCTCTTCCTAGTCCTTTGGGAAACTAAATCTATAGATAATAAAAAATACATAGCTATCTCTACTCCCTTTGATGAGGTGGGGAAGATGTTGGGTGGGTGGAATGGACAACTATCAAAACAAAACTCTCCTATAAAAGGAGAGAAATGAGACAGTTGCCAGCACGGCAGACGGGTTGTTAGCGTCCCACTTGTTGTCGAGCCAATTGTAGTTCCAGTTCCACTTGCCATCGTTCCAGTACAAGTACAGGACGTAACGGTTACCGTTCGAGTTCCGAAGGATTGTATAGAGAGCCTCCCATTCCACCACCCCTTGAGTACTCTTGGGGTTGTATATTATTCGGCATCTTAAATGCCCTAACACTCTATACCAAGTATCTTCATTTTTTGAAGCTTCTGCATACACCACACTGCTTCTAACCGTAATCAAAAACATTCTCGATGTATGGATACTGAGTTCGGTAGCAAGCAACCTTAATCACTTGCAGATTTACCTACTTTCATATTTTATTCTATCATTACAAAATCAAAAGCCCGCACACCAGAATTACCTGATGTACGGACTCAAGGACTAAGTCCAAAGGGTCTAAGAGACCTAAGTGAACTAGTCCGAAGTGCTAACTTGCCAGCACGGCAGACGGGTAGTAAGCGCCCCACCCGCCGTCGAGCCAAGAGCAGCGCCAGCGCCACTCGCCACCGCGCCAGTACAAGAACAGGACGTAACGGCGACCGTGCGAGTCCCGAAGGATGGTTCCATCGAAGAACACGTAGGTGGTATTGCCGTTGGTCAGCTCCTTCCAGCTCGCAGGGATGAGGTGTTGGTTTTCCCAGAGGGTCTGGAAGACCTTCGCATCGAGGCGAATGTGTCCAGCGTCCTTCAGACGCTTCAGCTTTTCCTCACCCACGACCGAGCTTTCACGCTCCTTCAGCATCGTTTCGAAATTGACCTTCGTCAGGTCCACTTCGCCGAGCTTGAGGGAACGCTCGTCCTCTTCCACGATGGACCAACCTTCGCCGATGAAGGCGACGGGGTCGAAAGCGGAGGTGCGGTCGATGGTGATGACCTTCGGAACGCCTGAGATGACACGTCCGCCGTTCTTGAGGAAGGCGGTGAACTCGCGTCCTGCGTCCTTCGGGTTATCGATGACCTTCTGCAGGACGGAAGCATTGACTGCGTCCCAGTCTGCATTGTTCATCAGAATGCCGATGGCGTTCAGAACCTGACCCGTGGAGGGCTTGTTCATTTGGGTATCTCCTAAGATTGGCTGACCACGCATAGAAGCGTAGCTTTACCGTGCTAGAGGGCTCAAACGAGAGTTTGTTTACCATAGCTTCAAATCTTCAATCACAAGGAATTGTAAAACTTAAAGCTATGGTAAACGCAAGTTAGGTATATCAAAGAGCTATATATAATATAGCATACTTTGTTACAAAAGTCAATAGGTAAAACCCTTATTTTATAATGGTTTTAGGCTTCTTTTTCCTCGTATTCTCCTTTGAGAACCCACACCAGATACTCAAGTTCTCTTTTTATCTGGTTCAGGAAAACAAAATCGAAGTCCACAACAAAAACGAATCCAGGCCATGAGGCCTGTTTTTGTTGTGGAGGGTCGCATTATTGACAGGTACAGTATATTATTGTATACTATATTTGTTCTTTAACTAGCGAGGTAGTCATGCCATATAAGATTGAAGCTTGGAAGGTGGGCGATATTTGGTGCGCAAAAACACCTGACAGAGACACCTTCCGTCATGCCGACCTTGCGTCGGCTATCGGTGAAATTTTCATTCGGGTCAATGCAGCAGTGCAGCATGCACCGAGCCATCTCATAAATACTTCGGTTGAAGAGATTGGCAAGTTCATGATGGAAAATGCAGCAAGCTGCGATGTTTCCATAACCTACCGAGGTCTTGAGACCGAAATGGAGCTTGCTGCAAAAAAAGACCCATCCCATCCGCTTAACCTGTACGAAAGTCTGATGGCAGGAACCAGATAAGCAATTCAACACCTCCCGCAAGTACACCTTGCGGGTTTTTATTTTGTATCTATATGCTTCCACGCGAACTCTTTGTCCCCGTATACCTTTTTACCTGGATTGAGAATATTAAGCGGATCAAAAATATCTTTTGTTGATTCGAAAAGTTTAACTATTTCTGGTGAGAACATTTTTGGGATATATGCAGTGCGCAAGAGGCCATCGTTGTGCTCCCCTGACATTGAGCCGTTGTATGAGAATACAAGTGTATACACCTCATCCATGAGCTTGTGGAGCGTATCTACAATTCCCTCTTGATGAATATCAATAAGTGGTATGATGTGGAAATTTGCATCACCCATATGTCCCGCTACTGTATAAATAAGATCTGGGTACTTTGCAAAAATTACTTCTAGTTGTGGTAAAAATGCAGGCAAATCTTGTGGGTGAACAATAATATCATCGATCGTTGGAGCAGTTCTGTACCCTGAGAGTTTTTGGCGAAGCAAATTGAAACTCTCTCGTCTAAATGTCCAATATTTTTTCGCCTCTTGTTCGGAATGAGTTCTTTTGCATGGAAAACCAAATGTTTGCATATCTTTGTATGCTTCAGAGACAGTACGCTCAACTTCTTCTTCAGAGTTCCCGGTAAATTCCGCCATAAGAATAATTTTTGGAACCCCTCCTGTGATAGCCATCCAAAATTCTGGCAAAAACTTGAACCCCAATGTAAACATATTGCCACCCATACGCTTGGCTATGTCCTTGAAAAACCTTAGAGCGATTTTGAAAGTATGGTCATCGTACGATTCAAGTGTTTCTGGTTTATGTGTGAGAATGCGAGGAACTATCTCACCAAGGCTACTTGTTGATGGAAGAAACATGATGAGCATGCGTGAGTGAGATTTTGGAGCCACACCTGACAGAGTTGCTTTACTAATGAGTGCAAGTGTTCCTTGGCTGCCAGTGATAAGCTTCGAGAGGTCAAATGTGTTGCGTTCTTTGTTATATATATTCCAGAGCATGTACCCTGATGAGTTTTTTGAAACAGACGGCTTAGATTGAGTAATGAGATCTTTATTCTTTGTGTAAAGTTCAAATATCTCTCTATGAATACGGCCGGAAGTTGTCGGCTCTTCTATTTTTTTCTTCAAAGCTTCTTCAGTGAGTTCTGTAATATAGTCTGTTTGACCATCTGCAAAAACAACTTCTAGTCCACGAACATAGGCCTCTGTCTTGCCGTAGGTCAATGTCTTCTCTCCACCAGAATTATTTGAAACAATACCCCCAATAGCTGCCAGTTCACGTGATGCAGGGTAGCTTGGCATAAGCCAACCATGGGATAGGGTCGCCTTTTCAAAATCACGATAATAAACACCAGGCTCTGCTGTAGCTGTAGCAGAGTCAGCTGAAATAATGTGATTCATGTATTTTGTTGTATCCATCACAATGGATGTGGTGAGCGGCCCTCCTGTCATACAAGTTCCCGCGGCTCGAGCTGTAAGAGAGATGTCTACACCTTCTTGCTTTTTAGACGCAACATATCTGACAAGGATTTGAATATCATCTTGTGTTTTTGGGTACACAACACAAGATGGGAGAACATAAAAGAGACTTGTATCTCGTGCTGCACGTTCTAAATCTTGAGCCTCCAGTGAAACATCCCCTTGGATGCGGTTCTTGATTTCAGAAGCGATGTGAGAAATTTCCATGCAAAAAGTATATCATGACAAACCACACAGATTTCTCTGTGTGGTTTGTTTAGTTAGCCTATTTGCTCAAGTTTCTTTTCTATTTCTTTCTCTGTAATCTCAAGGCGTTTCTTGAATTTTTTGAGAATCGCTTGTTCTTCTTTGGTGAGCTCTCGTTTCTTTTCTGCTTTTACAAGAAGTGTATGGAATTCTTCTGTATCACGCCTTAGGGCTGCAACATTTGCTTTGAGTGTGTTCTCAGTCTCTTGAATGGTTCGGTGTATCTTTCTTCTAAAGCGATTAAACTGAATAAATGAATACCAGAGCGTTGCGAGTACGCACGCAGTTGCAATAACAAGGATCAGGATAAGTGAGAGCCAGTTCATAACAAACATTCCAATCTGAACATAGGATTGTCGTTCAACGGTAACAACATGTGGCACACTGTACGCACTCGATGCTCCTTTAGAATCCATAACACGAACTTTCATTTCATATACCCCAAGCGGCAGCTTCTTTACCCAAAGGAGTGAGAAGTTACCGTCTACATCTGATGTTGTTGTATCTTTATAGAGCTCTTCGGATTTTGTATTGAAGTAAATAACTTCTACGACACTCTGTGGGTATGTTGTTCCTGTGACTTTTACAACGTCTCCAAGCTCAGCGTGTTTTGTGTAATCTGTAATAGTAGGTACTGTGATTGCAATGATTGTATAGTCGAGTGCAAGTTTGGTTGTGTTACCAGCTTTATCTCGAGCATAAATAGTCACAGTATGTTTACCAGCTGGTTGTTCTGGTAATGCATAGAGATTGTTCTCTTGTGGTGTGTATGTAGTAGTTGCCATACCGTCAACAACTAGGTCGTACGCTTCTATACCTGAGAGTGCATCTGTAGCAATAATAGAGACACTAGGTTTCGGATGACTTGTTACAGCACCATCTGGGAACGTTGCTTTGAGTGAGCTTGGCGCTTTACTATCAATCTGAAAACGATAGTGAGCTATATCTCCCCAGCCTTGTTCGTCTTTGAACTGAACATGCATGTAGTACACATCGTCACCATCTGCGGTAAATGATCGCTCTTTGATAGCAGGATCGTAGACTTTTGTCGGACGACTTGACGCACTTGTGTCATATAGTGTGCGTACAGCAGTAACTCCACGAGGAAGTTGCCATTCAAACGTCACATCTCTACTTGCATACCAAGCATTTTGATTTGGATGTGTTGGTGATGTTAGCTCTGGTTTTGAAGAAGTCACAACAACAGGAGTGTTAGTTGTAGCAGGTTCTTCTTCTGTAGCTGTAGATACGCTATATGACCCACTACCGAGAGACCCAACAACATTTGTCGCTTGACCATCATTTGCTAAAACCTGACCATTACTAAAAATAACGTTCGCATTTCCTGCTTTTTTCGCTGAAAAACTAAGAGAGATAACCTTACCTCGGGAGCCTGAAAAACCTGGGTTTAATATAACTCCTTCGAATTTTGCTGAACCATTTGTATTAGAAAACGTAGGTTCTTCGGCCCATAGTTTAATAATTGTTCCATCTTTTGAAATACTTCGAACACTGAGTGTGTCTGTTGGAAATGTTAGTGTGCCGGAAACTGCGTTTATAGCTTGGGTGTTGTTTGTAACGTATACATCAACAGTAAAAGATTGACCGACTTCAAACTGACCAACGCTTGGCGTGAGAGTTAAATCAGCAGCAAATATATTTCCTGGCAACAAGAGAGCGCAGAGACCAAGCAGAAAAAGAAACTGTTTAGTTTTTCTTTCTAAAGTAGCGAGGTGATCGAGCATAGATAGTTCGTAGGATGAGAATCACAACGAGTGTGATGATTACATATACTAGTATACGCGAGATTGTTAGATTACTAGGTGAGTTTTCAACAGGTGGTAGTGTTGCGTATGCAAATGTGTTATCTGTATACACAGCTTTCACGTGAGTAAATGTATTTCTTGATTGATGCAACAATTTATACGGGAAAGAAGCAGTACGCCACCTGTATGTAGATACGTTACTTGGGTTGTATGTTGATGTTTCGACAATTTCGTAGTGATCTACACTATGCTGTGTGGTGTCGTCTTGTATCATCACCACATAAGCACCATCATGTATCAAGTCTGTCTGAGTAATATATGGACTAAAGTTTGGATTTTTTATTTCCTTCGGTGTTTGTTTTTTTGGTAACGATTGTATGTTATTTTTTTCTATCGAAACCGTCAAAATATCTTCTTTAACATCTAGTTTTGTTGCTTTACCATCATGTTTTCGAACATCGATATTATTTAAAAGCACAGACGGGTTTCCTACTTTGCGAGGTTGCAATGTAATTTGCACAATAGTACCTGGCTTCAGACCTTCATAATAAGGACTTCTAATGCCATCAAATCCACCTGGGATTATTCCTTCGAAAGAAACATGTGAGAGCCCACTAAAATCCACTGACTTAGAAACCTTTGGCTGAACAACCCAAAGTGGTACAACAGAGCCGACAGTTGATGCCGAAACAAATGAAAAATATTCAGTTGGATAACTAAATGTTGCAGCAAGCGCATTGGTTGATTCCCCCTGAGGGTCAAGTGTCACTGTAAACACCACAGTACCTTGCTCAGCTATTTCTTCTTGTTGGATATCCAAAACAGCAGCATCTACATGTGTTGATGTAAAAAAAATTGATATACAAACTAGTGTAAATAAATATTTCATAGTTATCCTGTCCAACAATAAGCAAGAATCGATACATCAGCTAGGTCGATTTTTTTGTCAGCGTTTAGGTCGACTTTTACAGGAAAGCCAGTACGTTTATACCAAAATGCCATAATTGAAAAATCTAAGAGGTTAACACGAGTGTCATTGTTTAAGTCACATTTCACAGGAGACGAGACTGTAGAAGCTGTGCGTACTACGTTTCTCGTTCCAACTGTAAAGTTAACAACATCAG
>ERZ650304.1199-NODE-1199-length-10483-cov-5.792961_pt1 | contig 10483 bp, 11 predicted proteins | sample MGYA00376240_ERZ650304 | MGnify/ENA primary metagenome ERZ650304 (study PRJEB26733, sample SAMN07839271) | wastewater metagenome | biome: small river; feature: stream; material: water | place: USA: North Carolina | collected 2016-03-01 ...
AATAAGATTAATATAATTTTCTTCATAAATTTTAATTTTAATTAATAAAAAAGAGAGTATTGCTACTCTCTTTCACTCCTTTAAACATTTTCGTCTAGGTCTCATCAGTCCCGAATTTTATAGTCTCCCTAGCTGACTTTGAGTAGTGAGTAAGATTCGAACTTACACATAAAGGATTTGCAGTCCTTTCCCTTAACCCTTTGGGTATCACTACATTTTAGCCCTGTGAATCTTCCTCATTCTTTAAATTATTGGATAGTATTCAATTAGCAGAGCTTTAATACTACAAAAATACAAAAAAATTTTTAATTGGGTGTAAGGAAGGTATCGAACCTTCTTCTTTGGATTCACAGTCCAATGCATCACCTTAATGCTTCAAACACCATGTTTTTTAAGAAATTTACTTACAGTAGTTCTATCTAAATTAACTATTTCAGCAATTTCTCTATGTTTTAAACCTTTATTTCTTAACCTTAAAATTTCTATATTTTTGATTTTTCTAATGGAAATTTTATTTTGCTGTATTCTAAAGTTTTCTTCAAAAGAATCTAACCATTGTTTTGCTCTAAAAGCTCTTCTACTTAAAAGGAATGGTCTAATAGCTTCAACTATATTTTTAGCATTATTACCTGTAGCTCCCCAAATATAAGGTTGTTTCCAATGTTCTTTACCTTTATTTGGGGTAGATATAAAACCACCAAAGTTAATATGTATTCTTTCTATTACATCTTTATCAGTTGAAGTTATAGAAATACTAGTTCCTATGTTATTAGTAAATCTAAAAGTGCCTTCTCCTTCAAATAAGCCTGATAACCAAATAATTAATTGTTGTCTATTCATAATATGTGAATTAATTAATGCAAATATACATAATTAAATTCACATATACAAATAATTTGTAGACTCTACTGGACTCGAACCAATACTAAAACAGCCAAAGTGTTTTGTGCTAACCATTACACTAAGAGTCTAAAAATGTAGAGATACTGTAACTCTACATGCACTTTGATGATTTTATTTGTTTTACTAGAACAGCTAGAATTATAGTGTCTTACCACTCTCACAAGGTGTGCTTAAACTCATATAGAGCAACTCGAACAGTTTTTAGGGCTGACTGGTTTTCACAGTCTACATCCACCACTTAGTTTTATTTGTATTCTAAACTAAGAAAAGAAATGTCAGGTTGTGGAGTATAGAGGACTTGAACCTCAAACTTCTCCTTGCAAAAGAGATGTGTTCTCCAATTACACCATATACCCCAAAAAAGTAGAGAATGACTAGAAAGTTTATTGTGCTTTATACCAAAAATAAACGAAGTAACTTTCTATTTACTACTACTTATAAAATGTACCCTATCAGGGACTCGAACCCTGTTTGTCAGGTTGAAAACCTGATATCCTAACCACATAGATGAATAGGGCATAATGTGGGTATTCAATATATTTCCCATCAACCTAAATAATAGGTTTCGCAGAGAGCAGTGGACACGAACCACACTCAAGTTAATGAGCAATCTACTTAGCAGGTAGTCCCTAAACCTCTTAGGTTTACTCTCTATAAAAATACTAACTTTCTCTCCCTTTATATTAGTATGCAATCTGCTTATCATTAATACGAGTTTACCTTATGTGCCTAAGTTCAGGGAGACAGATTGTGCTACATCTCGTAATGTAGTCATAGCAGAGGAAGTGAGACTCGAACTCACACACCCTTTTAAGGATTGCTTGTTTTCAAGACAAGTGCCAATAGTCCTAACTTGGCTTATTCCTCTAATAAAATAATAAAATCCCATGTCATTTGATTGTTAGTATCTTATTTCATATACTCGCAGTTCTAGGGTTTGTACAGATAACTAATCATTTTATTATTTGTTACACTTACACATTATATGTCAGTATCTTTGTCAATATAGTTGTAGCTATAGAAGGATTCGAACCTTCACTGTATGAATTTTAAGTCCATTGTGTCTGCCAGTTGCACCATATAGCCATTAAAATTCTCTAAACTAGTTTATATTTTCTAGCAGTGCTGTAATCAACAAAGGAGAATTTTTTGTACAGGAGGAGAGACTCGAACTCTCAAAAGCCAGGCTTCTAAGACCTGTAGCTGTACCAATTTGCATAAGCCACTCCTGCAAGTTGCTTCATATTGAGGATATGAAGACTAGATTTTAACCCTGTTTTTCTTAAAAAACCTTGATTAGTGTCTTACCACTCAAGAAAAAGCACCTATACTAGGAGGAGGTTAGGCAACTCCTTAATTCCTATGAAACTGTTTTATAACACCTGTGTCAGTATGTCAGCGTGATTTAGTAAGTCAAATCATAAACCTAATAGACCTCACCTATTTGTGTCCCCAGCAGGACTCGAACCTACAGTCTATACATTAAAAGTGTATTGCATTATCCAAATATGCTATAAGGACTCTATGTTATGGGAGGGAGTTTCAAGCCCCCCAAACAATAAAGAGGATGCTCTTTATTGTTCAATATACATTTTCACATGTCTGCTACTACAGTATAAACATAACTTGTCTAAAGAGCAGGATTCGAACCTGCGTACTCCTCAGTCCAAGTGAGGCATGAAACCTAGCTTCGTCTCTAGAAATAAAAGGAAGAAATTGAATTAAGTTTTTGATTGCTTTCCAAGTTAAAAATTTGTTGCGAAGTAACTTAATTCTTACTATCCTTTTTAAAAATGTGAATACTATCTTCTATCACACCACTTTTGCTGATTTAAGCAGTAGTTAAGTATTCCTTTTCCATTTTATTTGTTGCGAGAAGGGGGCTCGAACCCCTGTGGTTTGGCTTATGAGACCAAGCTGGGACCAACTCCAGTCTACCTCGCAATGTATTTAGTGTGACCTTGTGGACTCGAACCACTCCCCTAAGGCACAGATTTACAGTCTGCGTGTCATATCCAAATGACTTTAAGTTCACAATTATGTGGATAGAGTAGGTATCGAACCTACATAGCTAGATTTTCAGTCTAGTGCATGAACCTTCATTGCTATCTATCCTTTTAATTAAATTAAAATACCAATTTATCTTATCAGTATTACTTTATACAATAAATTCCAATAGCCTTGTAGTTATATTTAGTACTGTATAACTAACCCTTAACCTCTTTTAATTTAATTTGCACAAACCTAAGGACTCGAACCTTAACTGTTAGTTTTGGAGACTAAAGTGCTACCATTACACTAGGAATGTGTGTTGTGGACTATGATGGACTCGAACCATCAACCTCTAGCTTAGAAGGCTATTGCTCTATCCATTGAGCTAATAGTCCATTAAGGAAAGAATTTAATAAGAGTTTATTTTGTTAAACCTACGAAGTAACTCTTATATTACTATTCCTTTTGCTGACAGGGTAGGGTTCGAACCTACGTTATCTTGATTAACAGTCAAGTGCATATACCACTCTGCCACCTGTCAATGATGTAGTCCTAGAGAGATTCGAACTCCCAATGTTTGGTTCGTAGCCAAAAGTTATATCACTTTAACTATAGGACTATTTTAGGTTTTTTAATAAGAACCTAATAACTTGTGATACCCAAAATGTCAATGAACTCTTTTATAGAGCTTCTTGTAAGAATTGAACTCACATTTCTTGTTTACAAAACAAGAGTAATAACCTTTATACTAAAGAAGCAAAAAAGAGGGAAATTTAGTAAACTATAATATGTCTCGACAGGAATCGAACCTGCTACTTTTTAATTATCAGTTAAATGCTCTAACCAAATGAGCTACGAAGTAAGTTTACTATTACCACTCTAAAGCAGCCTAAGAGGGACTCGAACCCTCATTTTACTAGCGTGACAGGCTAGTTCCCTTACCAACAGGGCTTATTAGGCTATAAAAAACAGGGAGAAAGGTAGGTAAGTTTTACAAATGTTGTATGATATAGGACTCGAACCTATGTTTCAAATATGGAAAATTTGTGAGCTAACCAACTACTCTAATTATACGAAGTAACTTATCCTATTACTACCCTATTTGTGGAGATGGAGGGATTCGAACCCTCGTGTTTAATACTTTCATTAACAGTCTTTATACAGCTTTTTTGTTTCTAATTTATAAGTAAATTAATAAAACTATATAGTTCTTTGTGTTCTTTGCTTTTAAGCTGCTTGTAGTACTCTCTCTTCAGAAAAGATTGATATTACTTTAGCTTCTTCTTGTTGAGAAGCTGGGCTGTTGTAGATAAAATTAATATCTACTGTGTTATTTGCGTTTCCATTTATAAGATTCACCAAGTATTTAAAGTCACTGCTGACTGCTGAAACTGATTAACTATACATACTAAGTCTAGACCATTTCATCCCCATTATTAATTCAATGAACTCTTATTCTTTTAATTCTGTGCAAATTTAAAAAAAAATATTTAACTTACCAAGAGATAAGTTAAATATTTTAAATATTTTTATGAACAATTCTTTTTTTAGAATCTATTTTTACCCCATTTTCTATATTCATTCCAAAAGATAACTTTATCTTCCTTCTTAAATCCAGAATCATCTAAAGCTCTAGATAGAGCCATCTTTCTACCTTTCTCTTTGCAGAAATTATCTTTGGGATGTACTTTTGCGTAACCTACTCCACTAAATTGTTCACCATCAACTGTAATCTTACATTCTGTAAACCTAGGTTTAATATCAATGTCTGATTGTTCATTTTGATGAGTAAATCTTACTGAATAGGTTGTATTACCAATAACTACTCTCATATTACTACTTGTTTTACTTTTTCAATGTGATAATTAGGATTAAATTCACTGGAAGCAATATCATCAAACATTGCAAATCCATATCCATAATAATATCTTACTTTATCTCCTGCAATACAATTAGTTCCATATCCACATAAGTCTACTGAATAAACATATGGGTGTCCTACATTTTTAACATAAGACATATAAGAACTGTATGTACTACCTTTATTAACTTCATTATCAGATAATATAAACATTCTATCATATTTATTACCTGATTGTTGAGCTAATCTCCAAGCACTAGCTAAATCTGTACCTCCCATATTAGGATTACATAGTTGTTTAGCTAAACTGAATACATCTAGATTTGGATTGTATTGTACATATTTTGCACTATACCCAAATACTATTACATCTGCATTAGTTGCTTTTGCAACTGTAGCTGCAATTAATGCTGCTTTCTCTGCACATGAACTAGATGAACTCATTTCTTTATTACCTACTTTTAATTTGATACTCCAAGACATTGAGCCTGACATATCTAATAGAATAACATTATTACCTGGAAGCATTTCTTTAAGATTAGGAACTGCTAGTTCATAACCTTTAGCAAGAGCTTGAGATATTTGTCTTGAATAAGAATTATTAAACTCAGATAGCATAATTTCATTAGCCAAATCTAATTGATATGGCATAATCTTACCTTCTCTAATTAACTTAGGATTAGAAACTAAATTACATACTTTTGTAATAGTATCCTGTGTAGGATTATTAATAAGAATGTTTCTTAAATTTCTAAGACAAGCTAAAATTGGTAATTTATTAGTATCTAATAACTCTTTCCAGTTATCAGATTTTGCTTGAGTTAATATCTCTTTTGCTTCTACTTCATCTATCTTCCCTTCTTTTACTGCTTGAGCAACTATTTGCCCTGCATTGCCTTGGTTTACTTCCCAAGTATTTGCTGATACATTTAGTCCTCTCATTATAGCATCAATGGTGTATACTTCTTCACCATTAACTGTTACATATTCTCTAGATACATTTGGATTAGGATGAACTAAATTAATAACATCAATTAATGAAGACTTGTATTTTAGTAAACTATAAGAGTCCATAGATTCTAAAGCTGACTTAAATCCTTTCTTCATTGCATTGGTTAATTTAGTACCTGAAATATCTACTGTTGTAGAAGTACCTTTAGAATTAGTAACTGTTGTAGTTTGATATTCTCCATTTAGTGCTACAAATCCTGAAATTATTTCAGACATATCATCTGGTCTAAAGATAACTCCACCTTTCTTTTCTTTCTTATTCCATAATCCATAGAATCTTTTAGAGTATTCTTGACCTGAAATAAATGGAGCTACAAATACAGATGCAGCATGTGAGATAGTTCTCATTCCTTCTCCTAAACATCTTGAATACACAATACATTGGCAAGTAAAATAAGGATTCTCTGTAGCACATACTTGAATTAAATCTTGTAGTTCTTTTAGAGCTGTTACCTCATTTCTATAATACTGTGGTTGTAATTTTAATGTATTCAACATTGTAAGTAGTTTTAACCACTTGTCTTGAGAATATGCTGGAAGTCCTTGCTGGTTAGTAGTGTTAGGTTTAGGAATATTATTTGCTACTACTAACTGTGGTTTAGGCTTTTTTTCACCTATAATACTGGCTAATTTTGAATTTGTTTTTGACATTTTTAGTTCAATTAATTATTGACAAAATAAAGGTATTTACATAGTAACTAATAGTAATTCATTGTGTTACCCTTTTGTTAATACTAGTTGTAATATGTAAATACCTTTTGCTAACTTAATCTATTACATAGTAAGCAGCACCTATGTCATTTTTAATATTTTCAAATATTTGAATAACTTCTGATGGGCTTCTTCTACTAGTTTTTCCATTCTCTACTTTGTAGAAAACTTCATTGTTGATTGGAGAATGTCTAATAGATTTCTTAAAGTATTTTTCTCCATCAGGATGTTCTTTAGTAAATCTAATTCTTTCCTCCAAGAATATATATGATATAGTACCACCAATATCATTAAATATTCTTTGCAAAATTTGTAGTAATTTTGCTGAGCTTGATTTGTGTGTACTATCCTTCTTCACAAATCTTTTGGATTTATTTTGTTTCACTCGAACTATTTATAACTACTGCTATACCTACTATTTCACAGTTGTCATGACCTGCATAAAACTGGTCTACTACTACTTTAAAATCATTTGTATCTAAGATGATATTTACTCCTCTTAGAAAATAGTCATTAATATTGTGATTCTTATAAGATATATGAAATCTATACATATTAATCTTGTTCTAATGCTGACATAAGTTTAGCAAACATAGGCATTGGATTAGATTTTCTTTCACAAATCTTAATGGCTGTGTTTTCTAAACCATGTAAAGCTAGTAATAATATTTCAGCAGGTGTGAAAGTTTCTTGAATTGCTTCCATCAATTCAGTTTTCTTTATACTTTTCTTCGACTCTCCAAGCATTACATCAGATACTTTCATTGCTAGTTCTGTAGTTTTAGCTATGAATTGTTCTCCTTGTTCTTCTGTTAGACCAATTGCTTCCAATACTGTTGGTGCTGAATGGTCAATTAGGATATGTAATTTATAAGACATAATTAAATAATTTTTGATTGTTAATAAAATTCATATGAAAATATGCCTAATTTTAGGCAATATGGTTTAGAGTATTGTATGTAATATTCTTGTAACCATATAATAGCTTTTGTTGGAGATAGTCTCCAAGTATCTACTATAATTGGTAGCCAAGCATATCTTTTTTGTATCATTATTCTTGTTTAATATACTTTTTATTGTAACCTGTTCCTTCTTTATTAGGATAAACTATAAATAATTTACCTTTTTCAGTCATATATACAGGGTATTCAATTGATTTGTAAATTGCTTTACTTGCTGTTTTCTCTGCTTTACCTATTTGTTGTTCCTGTGTTTTAGGAACTTTAACATCTAGGTTAAATGTTTTCACTATATCTTTTGCTGATACAGATACTGTTGTATTAATACCTGGTATTTTGGTAGATATTTTCTGACCAAAAGATAATGTGATTACATACATAAATAAAACTGTAAAAAGAAATTTTGCTTTCATTTTAATTGATTTTTTAATTTAATAATAATATTGTATTTCTATTAAAACATTCATTAGGTGTTAATGGATATTCTAATAGTTTATTACAATCTTGAATAAAGTTTCTTGTAGTTCCTGCTACACCTTGAATTATATTTTCACATATAGAAGTAGAATATATTGCTATTCCTGTACTATTTCTATATGCTTTGATTGTTAATAAAAAAATAATCTACTTTTTAAAGAAGTTGATTAGTATAACTTGTGCTTTATGGCACAATTCAGTTTAGCACCCTCTTGTCTTATTGGTTATTGAGCAGGAATAAGAGTAGGGTCTTGTAATTAATCAACTAGTCTTATCATATAGAAATATCTATAGATATTTTTATTCTTTCTCGTATTATTTTAACTACTTACTGAGAACTCATTTGTGTTGTGATTCCAATACACTTATTGAAGTGGGTCTCCTTTTTTCCTTTCTCAAGGGAACAACACATCTAGGATTACTCCATTAATTAGTTTTAGATAATATTATGACTTTTATATAGTGTAAATCACTTTAACAAGCAGTATCTAATTAATATCCTGTAAATTCAGGATTAGTATCTTTATGTAAATTTTATCTGTATCAAATGTTTGTTTATCTGACCTTGGTATTTACAATGGTTCAATGTTTAGCCTATTTATTAAAAAGATTATTAATCTTTATTAATTAAATTACCATAAATAACTTCTTCATCTTGTGTATACTACTAATACTGTTTTCATTGTTGTTGTATTTGAAATTAATAATTTAGCTATTTGGTAGATGAGGTATTAATTAGCCTCATCTATTCTGTCTTTTAATACATAAGTGAAGAATGCATTAAGTAATACTTGGTATTCTTCTTTAGTTAGATAACCTGCTATTTTGTATTGATTATATAGTTTATCTACTAAATTACGAGCATTTAAACACAGAATGTGTTTAACTTCATTAGTTCTCAATGCTTTAAGTTGAGAAATAACTTTCTGTCCTTTGTAGGTTGCTTTACCTGCTTGTAAGGGAAATGATATTAATGGTTTCATTGTAGGGAAATGTTAAAGATTATAATTTGGCTATATTATTATATGTTGAGGATTTTAGGATAATTGAATTTGTGTTGATTTGGTGTGTAGGAATGCTGGACAGTACTCACACTACTCACAAATTATAAAAATTAATGTGGGTAAACACTAAAAAACATTATAAACACAAAATAAAATATATAGAGAGTGAATTAACACTCTCTATATTAAATTAATGCGTGGATTTAATTACACAGCTTGTTCAGCTAACGCATTATTTGTCACAACACTAGGTGTAACACCAAAATCATCAAGTGTAGCTCTTTCAGCACCAACTAAATGAGATACTTTAAGGTCAATTTCAATTTGACCAGAATTATTTTGGTATTGTGTTGCAGTACACAAGTATGAATTACCAACAGTAATACCATACTCCAAATTCTTTTCATACACTCTTGCACTTCTAATATTACCATTAGGTAATTTTATAGATGCAATTTTGTATCTAACACCATTAGAATTTTCCAACCAGTTTTCTCCAATACTAATTACAGGAGCATTGAAATTTGTTTCTAATTGACCAGTTACAGAGTTTGTTTTCCAATTTGACATAATAATAAAATTTAATAATTAATAAGTAATGTTTAAAACACCCCAACAGAGTGATGCAAAAATAAGTGAGAGGGGTTTGGTGTGGTAAATAGAAAGGAATAAAAATATAGTCCCCACTACTGTTATTCATAGGGACTATTAGTGTAAGTTATTTACTTGTTTTATACTCAACAGCACTTTGTCTGTCAGTGATAACTACACCATTTACTACATAGTAAGACATAATAGTTAGATATTAGGTTAATGCAATATTGCTCATAATAAGTGAAAGGGGTTTATAGTGTATTTATCATACAGTATTACTATCACACATTATAGTGTGATAGTAGCATAAACCTGTATTAGTACATATAGTATAAATATACAACTCAACCATTTCTTTGTAGGTAGGAAGAGCAGCACACCTGAAGTATAGCTACATAGTAAGCTAGTCAATAGTAGCATACCTTCCTTACCTTCTAGTGAAGTAAAGGTTACAAGTTGATAAGAACTAAGAGAAATACATAGTATAAACAATATATATTTCAGAGGAAATAATTTTAAAGTATTCATAAGACTAGGGGGTATTTGGGTTCTGAAATAAGTGGAGGGGGTTTGATGTGGGGACACTCACACATACATAAACCTTCTAAAATTTTTTAGTTTCAAAAAATTTTTCAATAAAAAATGCCACACATTTTATTGCGTGGCACTATTACTTTTTAACTCATAAGGTACTCCTCCTCTCTTATAAACACACCTCCTCCCCAAGCCTGAAGTCTTGTGAAGTTCCTTCAGGAGCAAAGGTACAGTTTATTTTAATACCATCCAAATATTTTTTAAACTTTTTAGCTATTAGTTATAAATTCATATTAAACTTAAAAATTTTAAAGATTATTCTTTGTAATTAAAAAATAAGTTCTATCTTTGCAAAGAAAATAATAGTTATGGATATAAAATAATTTTTAAAAGAGCTGAGAGATTCAGCAGATATACAGTATAAGATATTTACAGAA
>ERZ650304.1200-NODE-1200-length-10480-cov-4.252566_pt1 | contig 10480 bp, 15 predicted proteins | sample MGYA00376240_ERZ650304 | MGnify/ENA primary metagenome ERZ650304 (study PRJEB26733, sample SAMN07839271) | wastewater metagenome | biome: small river; feature: stream; material: water | place: USA: North Carolina | collected 2016-03-01 ...
TTAGCGTCCACCGACCCTCACCGACTTTTTCGGTTTAGACCGACCCGCCTACGCCGTTCGCTTAGATTGGCACTACCCAAAATACTAGTTGATTTCTAATTGCAACCGTATAGCATTAGTTGCAACGCGGCCCAATGGCGAATGCCGATTCACCGGCACATTGGGGGCGGCTTGTGAGGCAGCGGCTGGGGTGTGGAGACCCCGGCCTTTTGCCGTTTCATTAAATTCTCACATCTTTATGCTATATACTCCGACAATGGCTGACACCTCCACACCGACAGTCACGCCGGTCGCCGATGCGGTATTAAGGGTTATTGGGCGGCAGCTGCGCAAACTGGAATTGGCGGGGCAACTCACGCAAACATTTGAAGTCCGTTGTAGCCGGGATGGGCAGCGGGTGAAGCACTGCAATGTGCTATTGATGAGCCAAGACTACGCAATCATCCCGGAGGACGTTAATTCGCGCTGATTCCTATGACTGACATCGCTATCCATGGCCCCTTCACTCAAAAAACGCAAGCCAACCCGCGCCACCATTGCCGAAGCGGCGGCGAAGGCCGTCGAAGTTGATCCCGTAGAGGACGCGGCGGCGAAGCTGGCCCAGCATCGCGAGCGATTGCGCGAGCGCCAAGTCATCAACGAATTGGCGGGCGAGCGCAGCTTCCGCGCCCATCTAGAGCGGCTGGCGCTGGCCACGGTGCCGGTATTACCCCCGCCGCCGCCATATCGGCCCATTGTTACCAAAGGCAAACCCACGACCGAAACGATGGTCCAAATGCTCAGCGACTTCCATGCCTATGAGACGGTGAAGCCATCGCGGGTGCGCGGCTTCAACGCATACAGCGCCGGCATCTTCGGCCAACGCGCGCGCGGCGTGGTCGAAAACCATGTCGCCATCAAGACGAAGATGGAGCAGGGCGGTGGCTGGCGCTTCCCCGAATTGGTCGTCGCGCTAAACGGCGATCTCATCAGTGGCACGATTCACGAGTTAGAGCGTCACTCAGACGCGCCCAACGTCATATTGGCGGTATACGGCGCGGCCATGGTGTTGGCTCAGATGGTCCGTGATCTCGCCGCCCACTATGAGACGGTGCGCGTCTTTTGCACATCGGGCAACCATGGCCGCCTGCCCGATGCCCGGCGCGTGCAGCAGAAAGACCCGTTGCGCAACTGGGACGCGATGATCGCGATCTTAGCCAAAGAGGCAACGCGCAATATCCCACACGTCGCGTGGGTTATCCCCGACAGCTATGCCGTAGCCTATGAAATACAGGGCTGGCGCTTTGTGCAAACGCATGGGCACGAGATCAACAGTTGGAATCAAATCCCCTACTATGGGTTAAATCGAGCCGTGACCAACCTCAACGCATTGGAGGCAAGCCGGGGCAAGCCGATTCACTATTGGCTCTTCGGCCACTTCCATAGCCTGTCGCAGATCCCAGCGGCCAACGGCGAGACGCTGATCAACGGCTCGCTGATCGGTGGCAATGAGTTTTCGGTGAACAAGCTGGGCAAGGCGGACGCGCCCAAACAATGGCTTTTCGGCGTCCACCGTGAGCACGGCGTGACGCATCGTTGGCCGGTGGGTGTTGATTCCAAAGACGCATACGAGGTGGCCCCATGGGACGCGCTGTGAAGCGGCGAGGGCCGCCGAAGACAACGCCGCCCGCCAATCCGGTGTTGGAGCTGCTCGATCTTGTTTCGCCGCGTGTTAACGATGATGGCGAAGACCCCAATATCTTTACGCGCAAAGAGTTGCAAGCCGAGTGGAAGATGAGCGAGAAGAACACAATCGATAAACTTCATGCCCTCGTTGAGCTGGGCAAGGCCGAGCCGGTGATGGCGAAGCGCAAGGGCCTTCATGGAATTATCAGCGTTAAGGCGTATCGTTTGACGTTATGAATTGTTTTAATCCACGCAATGAATAGTCGCAAGGATTAAAATACCAACAACTTAAGACAGACCAGTCGTTAGGACGAGATGAAGCCCGGCTGTTATCTGTGCGGAAACGCATTGGATAACAGCCGCTTTTTGTTTTCCCCCGGAGGTGGGGCAGAGATGAACTCAGATGAATTGTCAGGCGGCGCGGGCATCGCGCTGTCATTACTGGGCAGTTACTGCCCCGGCTTCGCGCCGTGGTTCGACAAACGGACCCCAACCGAAAAGCGGCTCATCATGGCCTCGCTGCTGCTCATCATCGCATGCGCGGTATTCGTTGGCGGGTGTCGTGGGCTGATTGCGGTCACATGCGACGAGGCCGGCGTCTTGGGCCTTGCAAGGGCGTTCGTCGTCGCGCTGATTACCAACCAAGTCACCTTTGTGGCCAGCCCCAAGATAGCTTGGCAATAAGAAGACTTCACCATGGACCCGAACATTCTGCCCATTCTAGCCGCCGCTGCCAGCGCAATACTCGCCGCTATATCCCTGTTTCGAAGCAATTCAGTAAAGACGAGGGCCGACGAAGTTGCCCTATTGCGTGGCGAAGTCGCTCGATTGCATAGACAACAAACAGAGCAAGAGCAAGAGAAAGAGCGCGAGATCGATCAGCTACGTAAAGAGATAGGCCAACTGCGAACTGAGAACGCGCTGCTTTATCGCGTTCTCAGGAAGTTAGGCGTTGACGTTGAGGCCGAGATCAACGCGCTGCGGGACGGTGCGAAATGACCCAACGCCAGCATCGCATTAACCGCCTAATCGCACTGGTCGCCGTCGCCCTGTCGCTATTTGCCTACTTTGGCACAGTTGCAGCGATGGCCGCTGCGAGGATGAAATGATTCCCGTCCCTTACATCTCCCAGATTGACAACGCCCCGCGCCACAACGAGTGCGGCTTGGCCTGCGTCTTGATGTTGGCGCGCTGGCTGGGCAAGGGCATGGCCAACACGGTCACGGAGTTGTCAAAGAAATACGACGCCCCCGACGACGGCACGACGCCCGCCAATCTGGCGCTGGCGCTGAAGGATTTGGGGCTGACGCCAGTGCCCAAGGCGTCGCAATACCCGTTTATTCAACTCGTCTATTACGCGAAGCTGCCGTTCAAGCTCGACCCAGCGGGGACGTTCTTGCATTGGATTGTGCGGCTGAGCGACACCGAATATCACGACCCGTATTGGCGGGGCAGCGCCGGGGCGAATCTCAAATCAACAAAAGCCATTCTCGACGCGGCGGAGGTCGCCAAGGATAGCCGCGTCGGCATCGTCGAGCGACCCAGTGAACCAACTATGACCAAAGCAACAGTAAAAACCGAAGTGCGCGTTCGTATCGGGCCGGAGGTCAGCGACGCGACGTGGACGCCGCTTGCGCTGAAAGAAGGCCAAGTACTCGATGGCACGGTCCAAGGCGACTTCTTCAAGTATGCCGACCCGCGCTTCGTTGTCTACAACAAAGCCGGTCAGCGCGTCGATGCGCTCTACAGCGCCATCAAATACAACGGCATCCAGTATTTGGCAGTGGCCAGCGACCCAGTGCCACCCGTTAGCAACTTCAAACTGGGCGTTTCAGTGCTACACGCTCATCACCTGCTTGAGCCGGCGTATCAAGCTGGCATTCGTTGCTTTCTCATCATGGACGGGGTATTGGCGGCGGTGCAATTCAAGCGAGCGCATCCCGACGCTATCGTCATGTATCGGCGATTCCTAGATCACGGCAGTGGCATCCCTAGCGCGGCAGCGTTTGGCGCTGAAGCCGCAATGGGGAATGGCATCATATTCGTGTCGCCGCTCAATGAATGCGACAACTGGTGCTATGGCTCACCCGGCGAGATCCAAGCGCGAGCCAATTTCGACGCAGCGCTTGCGGCAATGTGCAAGGCCAATGGCACGATCTACGCCGGTGGGGGCTTCTCAATGGGGACGCCCGACTTCACCCGTGCCGACATTTGCGACGCGATGAAGCGCTTCTATGCCCCCCACTACAACAGCGGGCTGATGGCGCTCAATATGCACTTGTATTCGCCAACGATGAATCACATTAACTCGCCCAGCGAGTTGATCTGGTACGAACGCCGCTGGCAATTCCTATTCGACAAATGCGGCTTCGACCCATCGCCGAATCTATTGGGCGTATATGCCGACGAAACCGGCCTCGACGAAGGCGGTATTGGTGGATTCCCAGCGCATGGGGCGAACTGTGAAGCAATTCGCCAATGGGGGGCGACCTTCGTTGCAATCAAACGGCAAGGGCTGGGGGGCTTCCCGTCTCCAATGCGGGGGGCGGCGATCTTTCAAGCTGGCGATACAGGGCGATGGGCTGGCTACAACGTGCAAGGGTGTTTTGATGCAATTGCGAGGGCGAATGCGTAAACGCCGCGTCGCCACCGTCGCCGTTTTCTCAGCGTTTATCGCGTGTTTCTTTGTCGTCATGGCGGCGACGAAGGCCAACACCGACCGCGCTGAGCTTGAATGCCGGGCGATGGTGCGCGAGGCGATGCGGAGTTACCCATCGATTGCAATGCAAGTCGTTAATGATTGCGCTGGCTTTCGGGGCAGCGCTGAGGATGTGCCGCCGATGATGCGGCTGTATTGAAGGAGGAAGATAAGAATGGCAGAGACCTTAACCGTAACCGCAACAATCACCGACCCGGACGCGCACGATATTGAATTGAGCGCGATTGACGTTGTGATGCCGCAAGGGGCAAGCGCCAAAATGCAAACCGTTGCGTTGGCTCTCACTGGCAGCGATGGGGCCGTGATGGGCTTTGCTGGGCCTGACTTCGATATTGGTGTAATCGATGGGCAGGTGAAAAGTCAGGTTGAAGCCCTGAACACAACGGCCAGCGCTGCAAATGCGATTTTAACCAGTGTGCAACAGTCAATAATCACATTGGCAGACTTTTTTGTAATTGGTCGGCCAAACACCCCGCCGCCGCCCGTTGAGATCACAACAACCGACGAAACAGAAATCATTGCCGCATCCGGCGACTCTTCTCTGGCGACGTTTATTCAGTTATTGGTTATCGCCAATCTCGATACCAGCCCAGCGATTATTGACATTCGCGCCGATTTGGCCGGGGCAATTGCTACGACGCTGATCGTTGAGGCCCAAAAGACGCTAGTCATTTCAACCGGCCTATCGCAGCTTCAACCGGGCGCGGCAAACAAGCCGTGGACAGCCCAGCTTCGGGGCGTTGGCGATGTTGTTATCACGGCGGGCATCAAATACGCGGTTATATAAATGATCGCCTTACTGCTTCACCGCCGATTTCCGCGACGTGGCGCAACGCCGCCCGACCTCGCCACGCCGAAGGCCTGTAGCGGCATCGCCACGCCCAGCGCCACGGCGATCATCGACGAGGCCGAAGCCATCGCGGCGAAGGCCTTCGGCGTGGCGAGCGCGGCGATTGTCGCTGGTTCGGCGCTGCCCTCGGTGGCGACCGTGCCCCCGGTGGCGAGCGTTACCGCATTGCTGGCGCTGGCCTCGGTGGGGCAGGCGAGCGCAACGGCGGGGGTGAGTGTGGCAACGGGCAGCGGCGGGCACACGGCGAACAGCGCGACGAGTGGCATTAGTTCAAACGCCGCCAATGATGGGCACGGTGGTTCATCGGCGACGGCATCAATACCGGAGGTGAGTTGTGGCTAGTACGATTATCCCGCTGGGCACGGCGGTCCATTTAACGTGCGACTTCAAAAACTCAGCGGCAGCGCTGGCCGACCCTGACACGGTTGAGCTGCGCATCAAGGAACCGAGCGGCACGACGATCACGAAGACATTGGCGGACAACGAGGTCCAGCCATTGACGACGGGGAAGTTTTACTTCGACTACCTGCCCACCGAAGCGGGCGAGCACTACTACGCATGGGTGGGGGCGAGTAGCGATCTCACCGGCGTGAACGCCGCGACGGATGGCGGGTTTCAGATGAAGGCATTGTCAGCATAGGAGAGACATGGAATCAAATACAGCAGAACGAATTTGGGAAGAGGAAGCGCCGGGCAGCGGTGACGGCAATATGCCGCCGCCAAGTCCACCGGCAATCGACGCGGCCCCGCCGCCCGAGCCGCCGCCGATGATTCGCGTCCAGAAAATGGACTTCAACTCGATGCCGAATGTGTCGCTATTAGTCCCTGAGCACACATCGCCAGCGGAATTAATCCGCATTACGGCGACGATTTGTGAAGAGGTCGGGCTGATGGTGTTGCGCCGGGTGGTGGATTCGGCGATGGGGCTGTGAGGCGATGACAGAACGTGACAGCAAAGGACTCTTCGCCCCCGGCAACAAAACGGCCAAAGGGATTGGCAGACCGCCAAAAGCCCGCGAGCTTGCCCGACTCGCCATCCTTACCGAAATCGTCAACGAAACGAAGTGGCGCGAGGTCGTCACGGTCGCGCTCAACGACGCAATCGGTGGGGCTGACGGCGCGACGCGCGAAAAGGGTCGCCGATTCATTGCGGACTACCTCATCGGCAAGCCGATTGAGCGCGTCGCCATTGTCCGTGAGGACGACCCCGGACGAGACCTCAGCGAATACAGCGACGACGAGCTTCGCGCCCTCGCAGCAGGAAGCGCAAGCGGAGTTGGCACGACGGAGCGCGGCGCGGATTACCGAACTGGCGCGGCAGGCCAAGGCCACATTGGCCCGCCGCCACTTGCTTGATTTCGTCACTTACACAAAGCCCGACTACGAGGTCAGTTGGCACCACCGATTGGCCTGCCGCTATCTTGATGCCTTCGCGCATGGCAAGATTAAGCGGCTGATGATCTTCATGCCGCCGCGTCACGGCAAGAGCGAGCTTGTGTCGCGTCGCCTGCCGGCCTATATCTTGGGCCGCAATCCTGACGCGCAAATCATTGCCGCAAGCTATAGCGCGGATCTGTCGAGCCGGATGAATCGCGATGTGCAGCGCATCATCGACGATGGCAAGTATGGCGATGTATTCCCCGATACGACGCTGTTTGGCAAGAATATTCGCACGGTGGCCGATGGGTCATACTTGCGCAACTCTGAACTATTCGAGATCGTCGGCCACGCGGGGAGTTATCGCAGCGCTGGTATTGGCGGCGGTATCACTGGCATGGGCTTTCATTACGGCATCATTGACGACCCCATCAAGAACGACGAAGAGGCAGCGAGCAAAACGATTCGCGATAAGCATTGGGAGTGGTATACGGGGACGTTCTACACCCGCCGCGAAAAGAATGCCTCAATCCTGATCACGCTGACACGCTGGCATGACGACGACTTGGCCGGGCGGCTGCTACGGCTCGCCAAGGAAGACCCGACCGCCGATCAATGGACGGTGCTCAACCTGCCGGCCATCGCCGAAGCGCCGCAGATGAAGCACGACAAACGCCCCCTTGGCGGGGCATTGTGGCCCACCAAATACGGCGACCAAGACCTTGCCAGAACAAAAGTCCTACTGGGCAATCGTAAGTTTGCAGCGCTCTATCAGCAGCGGCCACGGCCCGACGATGGCAATATTCTGGATTCATCGAAGCTCATCAGAATCGACGCGGGGCAGGTGCCTAAGCTGGTCTTGAAAGTCCGGCGCTGGGACTTGGCCTTCAGCGTCAAAGATGGGGCCGACTATGTGTCCGGCGCGCTCGTCGGCATCGATGACGCGGGGCGCGTTTACATCCTGCACATCAAGCGGCTTCGGGGCAAATGGCCGCAAGCGAAGCCGATCATCATTCAGACCGCGCAAGATGACGGGGCTGATGTGGGCGTCGCCATCGAGGCCAACGGCACTCAGCTTGGCTATTACGACGATGTGCAACAGGACCGCCGTATGGTAGGGCGGCTCGTCGTGCCGGATAAACCCGATGGCAGCAAAGAAATGCGAGCGTCGATCTGGGGCAGCCGGTTGGAGGACGGGTTGATCTACGTCGTGCGCGGTGAATGGAATCAGGCATTGTTCGACGAAATGGATGCCTTCCCCAACGGCGAGCACGACGACCAAGTTGACGCGGTGAGTGGGGCGGTGGGGCTGATGGCTTGGCAAGGGCCGACTGATCAGATGATGGTCTACGACGCGCCGGTCAATATCTCAGCGTTCTAAAATGAAAAAGCTATATTAACTTAAGAACCATTGTGTTAATATAGGTGTGGGCGTAAAATCCCGACCAATCGAACCCGATTTAGCAGCTTAAGCGCACGGGCATCTTTATCAGATGCTTGTGCGCTTTTTGTTTTCCAATGTCCGAAGTCGAACTCACTGAGCAGATCACCCAGCTTGCAAACACCAACGAATTGTTGGTCGAGCGGCTTGCTGCGCTTGAACTGGCATTGGAGGACCGCGACTGGATTCGGTTCATCGGCAACGGCGACCGCGAGTTTACCCGAGAGGGGCTGAAGACGATCACTGAGATCGCGCGGCTGATGTATCTCAAAAACCCGCTTATTGGGCGCGGCGTCAACGTCAAGCGCTTCTACGTGTGGGGCCAAGGGGTCAACATCCACGCGCCAGACCCCGACATCAACGCCGTATTGCAAGCCTTCCTTGATGACCCGAAGAACAAAGCCGAGCTGACGACCCACCAAGCGCGGATGATGAAAGAGGTCGATCTAGAGGTCGAAGGCAATATCTTTTTTGTCTTCTTCACCAATTCATCGACCGGCCAAACGCGGCTTCGAACGGTGCCATTCGACGAGATCACCGAGATCATCACCAACCCCGAAGACGCAAAAGAGCCGTGGTTTTATAAGCGCTCATGGATGTCAGTAAGCCTCGACGCAACCGGCGCGACCAAGGCCGAGACGCGCTGCGAGTATTACCCAGACTGGCGCTACAACCCAACGAACCAGCGGCCCAGCATCGGCAGCGATAAGGTGCATTGGGATAAGCCGATCTACCATGTGAAGATTGGCGGGTTCAGCGACTGGCGATTTGGCCTCAGTGAAATCTATGCCGCCATCGATTGGGCGAAGGCCTACAAGTCATTCCTTGAGAACTGGGCGACTATCGTTCAGGCCTATGCCCGTTTCGCCTTCCAGCTCACCACGCCGGGCGGCAAGTCTGGCATCGCAGCCGCCAAGAGTAAGTTGAGCACGACGCTGGGCACCGGCAACAACAACGAGACTAACCCGCCGCCCATTGCTGGGTCGACGTTCATCACTGGGGGCGACGCGAAGATTGAGCCGATTCGCACCTCGGGCGCAACGACTAGCGCCGACGATGGCCGCCGCATGCTGTTGATGGTCGCCGCCGTTGTGGGCTTGCCTGAGACGTTCTTCGGCGATGCGAGCGTTGGCACGCTGGCCACCGCCAAGGCGTTGGACCGTCCGACTGAGTTGATGATGATCGACCGGCAGACGCTATGGGCCGACATCCATCGCAACATCTTTGATTATGTGCTGATTCAAGCGGTGAAGACAGCGAATGGGCCGCTACGAGGCAAGGGCCAAGTCCTCAACATTGGCGATGACAGCGACGGCACTGAGGTCATCGTGTGGAATGCCGACGTCGACAAGACCATCGACATTGACTTTCCGCCAATCGTCAGCGACGACACCGGCGCGAAGGTGCAAGCGATTATCGACGCGGCCACGCTCAAGGGCCAACAACGCGCTGGGACGATCACAGATAAGGCGCTGTCTAAGATGATCTTGAACGCGCTGGGTGAACACGAAATCGATGAAGAACTTACAAAGCTCTTCGGCGATGGTGAAGACCTGTTGAAGCCACCGCCCGCGCGCGGCCCTGCCCTGCCCCAGCCAGTGCCTGCCGCTGAGTCGATGGTCCTTGAAGCCGTGCGCGATCTACGCGAAGCCATTGCGCACATCATGCGGGAGGCCGTATGAGCGCGCTATTCTGGCCGCTTGGTCCAGTGCTTGAAGTGTTTGCCGAAGCGCTGACCATCGCCCGCAAGGAGCGCATCCGCCGCCCCATCGAAGCGACGCTCGAAAAGGCCATGGCGAAGGCCTTCGCGGCCCAAGGGGCGAAGCTGCTCACTAAGTTGAGCGAAGCGCATGTTCAAGAGGCTTACGGGCTGCGTGAGGCAGGTTTTGACTGGGAGAAGGCATTCGACGCAACGGCCAACCAGACATTGGCGGACTTCGTAGACCCAATCGTGAGCGCGGTTGAAGCGTCGATTCAAGCGGCCACCGATGCCACCGTCGCTGATCTGAAGCTCGATACATCGTTCGACCTGAAGAACCCGCGAGCCGTCAAATACATCAAGTCGCGTGGCGCCGAGAACGTCAAGGGCATCAACGAGACCACCAAAGAGAGCTTGAAGACGCTGATCGCGAAGGCCGTCGAAGATAGCAAGAGCTACACCGAGATCACGGCACTGATTCGCCAAGCGTTCGCTGACTTCTCGTCGTATCGGGCGCGGCTGATTGCCGTGACTGAGATCGGCAATGGCTACGAGGCAGGCAACCGCATGCTGATCGACGATGTGATCGAGGGTGGCTTAGCGATGGAGAAGTCGTGGCTAACGGTTGGCGATGCGAACGTTGACCCGGAATGTCTAAACAACGAGGCGCAAGGCTGGATTCCCGTAGATCAGGCGTTCAGTTCAGGGGATGACCAGCCATTGGCCCAT
>ERZ650304.1201-NODE-1201-length-10471-cov-5.293107_pt1 | contig 10471 bp, 10 predicted proteins | sample MGYA00376240_ERZ650304 | MGnify/ENA primary metagenome ERZ650304 (study PRJEB26733, sample SAMN07839271) | wastewater metagenome | biome: small river; feature: stream; material: water | place: USA: North Carolina | collected 2016-03-01 ...
GCTCATGAAGATCTTAATTAATTTTGGGTTGCGGCTACGAATTGGTCTAGCTTTTGGAGGGCGGCACCAGAAGCAATGGCTGCTTGTGCCATCTGAATACCGCTAGCAATATTTGGCGCTACATCGGATACATACAATACCGCACCAGCGTTGAGACAAACAATGTCGCTTGCTGGGCCCGGTGTTTTATTAAGTACGTCCAAAACAATGGCTTTAGATTCTTCAGCATCAGCCACTTTAAAGCTATTGGTCGGGGCTGTACTCAAGCCAAAGTCTTTTGGATGAATCTCATATTCACGGACCTGACCATCTTTCAGTTCGCCTACAAGCGTAGGGCCCTCAAGAGAAATCTCATCCAAACCATCACGGCCATACACAACCAGTGCGTGGTCCATACCCATAGCCTGCAATACCCGTGCTTGGATACCTACTAAGTCAGCATGAAACACACCCATCAGAATGCGCTTAGCATCGGCTGGATTCGTTAGCGGCCCGAGGATATTAAAAATCGTGCGCACACCCAAATCTCTTCGAATCGGCACCACATTCTTCATTGCGGGATGATGGTTGGGTGCAAACATAAAGCCCGCCCCTACTTCGGAAATACATTTGGCTACTTGCTCTGGTGAGAGCGACAGTTTTACGCCTAGCGACTCCAGAATGTCTGCGCTTCCAGATTTGCTGCTGACGCTGCGATTACCGTGTTTAGCAATTTTGGCGCCGGCTGCTGCTGCCACAAACATAGCGGCAGTAGAGATATTGAAGGTATGAGCTCCGTCACCACCGGTGCCAACTACATCCACTAAATTTTTTCTATCCTCTACATGTACCGGGGTCGCAAATTCACGCATAACTTGTGCAGCTGCTGCAATCTCACCAACAGTCTCTTTTTTAGTGCGCAGTGCAACCAATAGGCCGGCGACTAAGGTTGGCGGCATCTCACCACTCATGATGAGGCGCATCATTGCTGTCATTTCATCATGAAAAAGTTCGCGATGTTCAATACAACGTTGTAGTGCTTGCTGAGGCGTAATAGACATGGGGATCGACTGAATGCTTTTGAGTTATTTGGCTTGCAAGAAATTCTTGAGCAAGGCATGGCCATGCTCAGAAAGAATCGATTCTGGGTGGAATTGCACGCCTTCTACGGCTAGCTCTTTATGACGAACGCCCATAATTTCACCATCAGAAGAGGTGGCTGTTACCTCGAGTACTGCTGGCAATGAACTCTTTTCAATCGCAAGGGAGTGATAACGCGTCACTTTAAATGGATTGGGTAAATCTCTGAAAACGCCAACACCAGTGTGGTGAATATCATCGGTCTTGCCATGCATTACTTTCTGGGCGCGAATAATCTTGCCACCAAAAGCCTCGCCAATTGCTTGATGTCCAAGGCAGACGCCGAGGATGGGTATTTTTCCAGCATAACGTTGAATCGTAGCCACTGAAATCCCTGCTTCCGCTGGACTGCATGGCCCTGGCGAAATACAAATACGCGCAGGATTGATTTTGGAGATCTCTTCAACGGAAATCTCATCATTGCGAAAGACTTTGACCTCTTCACCAAGCTCTGCAAAATACTGAACCAGGTTATAGGTAAATGAATCGTAGTTATCAATCATGAGGAGCATCGAGACCTCCTTGTACTAAGTCTGCGGCCATTAATACCGCACGTGCTTTGGCTTCAGTTTCTTTCCACTCAGCAGTGGGATCAGAGTCTGCAACAACACCAGCACCCGCTTGAGAATGCAAGACGCCATCACGAATCACACCAGTACGAATTGCGATGGCCACATCCATGTCACCAGAGAAGGAGAGGTAACCAACTGCACCGCCATAGACGCCACGTTTCACAATTTCCATCTCATCAATAATTTCCATTGCCCGAATTTTTGGGGCGCCGGATAAGGTGCCAGCGGGGAAGGTTGCGCGCAGAACATCCATATTGCTCATATTGTCCAGCAGCTCGCCTTCTACAGAGCTCACAATATGCTGTACGTGAGAATATTTTTCTATCGACATAGAGTCGGTTACCTTGACGGTACCTGTTTTTGCAATACGACCCACATCATTACGCGCCAAGTCAATCAACATGACATGTTCGGCAATTTCTTTTGGATCGGCTAGCAATTCTGTAGCAAGACGCTCATCTTCTTCAGGCGTCGCACCACGAGGACGTGTGCCAGCTAGTGGACGAATCGTCACAATCTTCTGGCTCTCACGTTGTTCTTGGCGAACCAATATTTCAAGAGCTGTTTCAGAGTAGTTATTGCGATTGTTGATTGTTTCTGGTTTAACTTCATTTTTAACAATGTCTAAGGCATCATTTGGGTTGTGCCTAATCCGCCACATCAACTCACTATCATTGCCTGCATATTGTGTTTTTTCACTAGGATATTTAGAATCAAAAAATACTTGAACATCATTTTTTGATAGTGTTTCAAAACCATTAGTATTAATTCGTTCCTTAATTTCTGCTAAATATTCTGCTTTATTATCTGGGGTTGGATTTTTGATTTGAGTACCTTGATTATCATAAATCTTAGGCTCTAAGATTGTACCTGCATAACCTAAATTTTCAAGATTAGTTACTATTTTTTCACCAATAGTTGAACCATCTGGCACTGAATATTCAGCACCAGCAATAGCGACTACGTAATGAGTTAAGTTATTATTTTGGGGCTGTTGTACTTCTGTAGCTTGTTCTAAAACTTGCTCCTTTTCCAAGCTAATTATTGAATCGGCAATTTTGTTACTATCTGAAGCTGCATTCCAAAGTTCGTTTTTATCATCTTTTAATAGTTGTAACCAGTTATTGAGGTATGACGCATGGTTTTGTAGATCATAATTTATACCAAGTTCAGCACAGATAAAAATTGAAGACATTTCAGCACGCAATTCTTCCTTTGCCATTGCAGATTTATCAATACTATAATCATCTGGATTAAACTTTAATGGAATGGTTTTATCATCCATTTTAGCATGAGCGCATTCATGAAGTGCTGTTGAGTAGTATGCTTCGGGGCTTGGAAAAGCCGATTTTGATACAAGGTGTATTTCTTTAGTTGTTGGATCATAATAGTTATCATTTAATCTATCATGCAATATGTCATACTTGGTTGCTTTTAATAGGTTATCAGCACGCTCTAAGTCTTCCCACCGCTTAACTGGCACTTCTTTAGCTTCCAATTTTGGCGCATTTTCAAGTTGAGAATAATTAAATAATGGCGTTGCGGTTACTAGAACCTTGCTATTTAACTCATATTTACTTGTATTCTCTAAAGTAGTTCCTAATACCGACAAATATTTAATATTTTCAATTTTTGAATAAAGCTGCGAATCAGTCGCTTTAATTATTTCCTTAGCTTTTTGTAACTTTAACTCATTAGAATCACCATTGATTTTATGAGTTATACCATCAGGCGTTTTTAATTCGGTTGTTACCTTATGAAATATAGCTGAAGCGATTGACTTTGACCCCTTCATTACAGGGAATCCAGCCGCTTTGGCTTGATTAAATGTTGCCCAGCGTGGATCATTACCCATGAAATTAGCCATTAGTGCTAGATTGACCATATTAACACCTCTATAGGTTGTGCCTGATAATGGGTTATGTGGACGTTGAGCGGCTAAGTTAGACCAAGTTTTTTGCCAAGCAGTCGGGTTTTTTTCAATGGTTTCAATTATATTGTCAACGATTTTATCGCGTGGGGATACTTTTTCACTCATTCGTTTTCATCCTCTGCTAAAACTGGTTCATTATTCAACTTTTGAATTTCGTTAGCTTCTTCTATAAGTATTTTTGATGGCTGGTTAAGTAAGTGATAAGTTTCTTTTTTTGAAAGCTCAATCATAGTTACAGTTGATAAATATTCATTACTCATTTAGGTTTCCTTAAAAACTTACATTTCATATTCGTTAGTTTTATGTTTAATTTCAAGATTTTCATATTCTTTTTGATTAGAATTAATTTGTGCTTTTACAGCATCTATACCACTAGCACAGTGTAGGTCGTTAAAATCAGTAAAATTATGTGAGGTTTCAATGTGGCTAAAATCTGGGCTTAATATCATAATTGGCTTTTCGGTTTCTATAGTTAAACAATTTATAGCTGCTTCAACACCAACATTTGACCAAATATATTGCTTACTATTTGGCTTATGTTCTCTTAATGACAAATCATTGTCAGCACAAATAACAAATTGTGCATGAGGATGTTTTTCAGCAAGGTTTTCTAAGACAGGTTTTAAGTTACCAGCATTTGCAGCAACAACACAAGGGTATTTAGTTGCTTCATGAATACTTGCCATTGTTGCGTAACCTTCACCAATAAATATTTTTCCAAAATATTCACCATTTAATTTATCTACAAAAGAAAAATGGATTTTATGAAAATTGCCTTTTACTTCACCACCTTTTTCAAAGATTTTAGTTCCGTCTGGACTTATTGTTTGAAGGGTTCTAATATATCCATTTTCATTACGAAAGGGGATAACTAAATTACCATTGTTATCAACATTACCGCCATAGTTGCCAACTTGTTTTTTTTGTAAGTAATCACTTTGTTTATCACTACGTTCAATTGCCATGAATTTATTATAAGATTCTTTGGCAGTAGAAAAATATTGCTGTTTTAGCTCCCATTCCTGATTTTTTATCATCCTTTGAAGTTTCTCGCGCCCATACTCCGATGTCAATGATTTATCAGTAAATGATTTACATTCGCCAGTGCGCCAATTTTTATAAAATGCTACTTCGTCATTTAGGATTTTATATGCACCAGCTGCCTTACCACTTGCATTATCTACTAGCTTACAATTGTGCCAACGTCCATCAGCTTTAACGCGTTCTGGGTATAAAACAAAACCATCTGCCTGTACATGGTTACAAAATTTTTGAATATCCATATTACAACTCCATCCCGCCATTATCTCGTTCGTTTTCTAATTCTCGTAATTCATGAACGCTAGGATTATCTAAGCCATGAATCTCAGATACTGCAATAGCATAATCTTCAGTTGATCCGCTATGATATAAGTTCTCAATATCTTGTGAATATTCTACATCTATAGGGTGATCATTTTTAAGATACTGCTGGATTTCATTTTGATTATCAAAGGCAACAAATACATCTTGGTCTTCAATTTCATAATTTAAGACAAATTCTTTATTGGAATTTCCTAAGCATTCATCTAAGGTTGCATAAACCTCATATGATGGTTTTGTATCTACTTCTACTTGTTGTATTGAAGGGCTATCAATATCTAATGCTTTGGCTTGCGCTTGCTGTTTATCAAGTATTTTGCTATCTACAATTTCCTGTAACTCTCCGTGCAGTGGGATACCTGATAATTTTTCATTGGTCGCTATGGTATTAGCGATTGCGTCTTTAAATTCCTGACTACCTTCAACAATTAATGGCACTCCAAATTTAACCGCAGCAACCATAATTGCACGTTCAAGAGAATTAGGCGACATTGATGTTATTTCTACATTGTCTTTATGAATTTTTAATTGCTGTAGTGGGTCTTCTTGATAAGGTTGTTTTTCAGTTCCAGCTTGTTCAAATTGCATTTGATTAACTTCATCTATTAAATGCTGTGCAACTGATGGTTTTGCAACACTGCCAAACGTATCCATTTCAGGTAATGAAGAATCAAGAGAAAAGAAAGATTTAACAATGTTTTTAAAGTTGATGGTTTTTTCTGGTAGTTGATTTTCTTTTTGAATTAATGCGCTTCTTAATTCAGGGTTTTGAAAGTTTTTATCAGCAATAATCGAATGAAACCGCATTAATTCTTGGGGGTTATCTTTACCATTAGTAAAGATTGTGAATAATGAGTTGTTATCTTCAAGGTTTAACCTACGCTGGTTTACACCAACTTCGGCTAAATTGGTACTGTATTCACTTTTATTTTCACGTTGTTGGATAATGGTATTATACATTTCTGATTCAGGTAATGCGTTACCATCTTTAAATAATTTTTCGGGTAATAATCGTTCAGTGGTTGCAGATAGGATATATTGAAGTTGTTTGTCGGTTAGTGATGGATCAGTTATTAATTTTAAATCAACTGGTGCTTTACCACTATCTTTTAAATGTCCGTATTCCACCTCGTAATTGTAGTGTGCTATACGTATATGTTCATCGAATTGAGCGTTAGTTAAAAGTGGTTCTGTAACTAAATTAAAATCAAACCCAACTTTATTTAGTTGATTGATTAAAGCATCTTGACGCTCTTTTGGGGTATTTAATATTTTCTCAATCACCGTATCATCATTGGTTAAATCACCATCTCGGATTGTTTCTAGTGAGTGTAAACTAACATCATTAGTTGCATCAAAATCAATACCCATCGCTTGATGCTCTGTTAAAAATCTAATCAATGGTTGGCTTAAATTATTTTTGTCCATTAAATTTTCCTGTAGAAACATCGGTTTTAACTATTGGCATGTCGCCAAATTTATTTAAAAAAGTGCTACGTCGTTCATTTCTAACTTCTTCATCGCTATAAGCTGGATTTTTTAAATGTTCATATGGCGCATCCATTTTTGCCAAATTGGCAATATCATCACTACGGTTACTATTGATATTAGGAATTGAGAATATATCTACATATGTAGCTAACAATTCATCATTTTTAGCTTCTAATGCTTCCTGTATTAGCTTTAGATGTCTTAATTTCATACGTGGTTGTAAATAGGGTAATACTGGTATAAATTCTGGATTTTTACCAGCTGCAAAACCTGCATAAACCCCTAGTATCGTACTATCAACTTCTGGATTAAATAAATTATCTGGAATATCAATATTTGCATCCGTTAAATACGTGTATGCTTCATAGTGCAATTCATCAAACTGCTCAACTTTATAACCAAGTGCTTCAATACGTGGTTTTACTATTTCTTGTATACTCATTATCTGTACTCCTTCAAAGTATTAATATTAACAATATATTTTAACAAAAATTGTGCATAAAATTAGGTACTAAAATCGACCTATTTATTACTTTCTTCAAATTTACTATTCATGAAATCAGCAAAATTTTTATGTTTTCTAGCTTCCGTTATTTCTCTGGCTTTTTTAAAATGCTCTGTTTCTAAAATTGCTTTTTTACTATTAATAGCAAGGTCAGTTTCTAGGTTAGGTTTTGATTTATCTTGATTGGTATTACCTGTTTTTAAAGTTGATTGAATCTTACTTGGTATATATTTCTGCACTGGTATTGGCATATTGATTCTATCTAGGACAGGTTTATCTTCATAATACCGATAAGCAGTACCTTTAATTGCACCTTTACCAACTACATAAATAATGGTTTGATCACCCATTGTAGCAATTTCATCTGGCATTATTAAATGACGTTTAGTTTTACTCTCTGATGTTTGGGTAGTAACTGAACCACCACCAAAAAACCCTTGACGCTGAACTGATTTACTAACATTTTTTTCAACAACGGTAGTGTATCCAACCCACTCAGATATTAAATCATTCGTTGGTTTTGAACCATTCGGATAACATATTTTTACATCACAGTTACCTAAAATCACCTGCGCGCCTTCTTTGCCATAATATTTTTCAAAGAAATCAAGATTTTGAGTAACTAGTAAAAATCTAGCTTTAAACTCTCGGATTGTTGCCATTGTAGTAGCCACATCATCGATTTGACCAAGTTGAGGGAACTCATCTAAGAAAAAGGTTAATTCACGTTTAATATTTTTAATATCATTACGGTGTACTTCTTCAAAAATTTGAGATAACAGCACCCGAATTAATGGATTTAACAAAGCTTGATATTCTTTTTTTACAACTATGTACAGGCTAGTTGGTTTTTCTCCATTTTGCAAATCTCTTAAATTAATGGTTGATTTTTTTGTGTTAGCTGCAACCACTGGACTGTTAAACAATCCTAATGCAGTTTTTGCGGAACTAATAATCCCCGCAACCTCTTTATCACCATCATTATTAAATAGTGCTAAAGCAATTTTCTTAACGGTTCTAATATACCCGAATGAATCAACTAAAGAACCCAACTCTTGCTGTGCTTCTTCAACTGTCATGTTGTTATTTTTAGCATATGCCGCTAGATGCGATAATTTGGGTTGAGGTTTGGCGTTCTTATCTTTTGATTTATATTCTGCTCCACACATTTCAGCAAGAAATTGTTTTACACCTTCATATGGCTTATCAGTATCAGGATCAACACCAGATATAAATGCTAAAACATCGCTTGGACTTTTATTTTTTCTAGTGTATAGCACATGGACAATAATAGCTGCCAATAGGTCTGCACCGTTGCTTTTAAAATGATCTCCGTTAATACCTTTACCTTCAACATCAATTAGCTGCAATGCTATTTTTTGCGCTTGCAAATACTCGGCAGCTGTACCAACTTGAATAAAATCAAATGGATTAAATTGGACGCTGCTTGTGTCGTCATCTTCACTTGCTGGTTCAAACTTGAGAACCAGATTATTAAGTTTTGTTGCTCGATAGCCAGCTGTTCTTACAAATTCTGTACCCTTCATATCATTCACCACAATTGAATCTGGATAATTTAGCATATTAGGCACAATGATACCAACACCTTTACCACCACCTGTCGGGGCTAACAGGCACATATGACTAGAACCAGAGTACATTAGTGGTTTTAATCTTACACTAATTTTTCTACTTGAATCTTCAGGATCAGGGCGAGTAAATAGCTCACCGCTAGGGTGCTCTGTTGCACCAACAATAATAGCTGGGCGACCGTCTGAGCCTCTTGAATCAAGATCACCTAGAATGTTGAATTTTGTTTTTAATTGCTTCAAAGTAGCCCAATTCGAACTACCATGTAAATTACTTTTTCGTTTTTTAAAGATGGTATGGTAAATTGCCATTCCAATAGAATAAGGAATAAAACCACCAAAAAATGTCATAACAGCTGCATCAAAACCAGATTCACCATATTTGCCATAACTGGCAAATTCACACGTTAATTTTAGGTTAGTAATGGGATTCCAAATATAGACATCTTTGTTATAAAACTTGGCAAAAGCATTATGCACGCCATAGCGGTTAGCAAAATAAGCACCAGCCAAACAAACAGGCAAAAGCCTTAAATGGGTTTTTAATAATGTGGACATTATTTTTTCCTTTATGTTTAATTATTCGTTGTTCATTAGTAAAATTAATCTACTATGAAATTGATTTACTTTAACTACGCCAAAATATCGCGAATCGTAAGAGGTTCTTGTTCTACCTAATAAGAAAAATTCATCTGATTCAAGTTTATGGGTATAGTTAATTAAAGGCATTAATTTAATTTTTTTATGTTCTATAATGGGCTTGCTATTATTTTGATATACATTGTTGATAAATACACCTGATTCATTTACTGTAACTATATCGTTTGGTATGCCTGCAACTTCTTTAATCAGATATGGTGATTCATAAGGGCATTGACTTTTAGTTTTTGGCAAGCCAAGCGAATGCATAATTTCAATGTACGGTTTTTTATTAATGCAAACCTGATAGCGGTTGCCTTTGTGAATTTCACCAACAGACAATTTAAGATAATATCCTAGCGGTTCTGAAATTGAAATATTATGCACAAAAAAAGTATTATAAATGGCTGATAGGACTACTACAAGCGATAGCCCACCGCCAACCAATAATAAAGCTTTAGTATAACGATTTTGGAGTAGTTGCATCTGCATATGTTTCCTGTGGTGCTTTGTGTGGTGCTACAAACATGACTGTCCTAGAGCTATATGGATTAGTATCCGCATTTTTGTCTGGATTATTTGAAGCAAGTTCTTTAGTATCAGTATTTTTGACTTTGATTGTTTTGGCGTGTGATTTGCTACTTGTGCTTATAATTGGCGGTATATCTGAATTCTGATTTAAGGCAAGTTTAGTACCTAACTTGGCATTAACTTTACTTACATAACCATTATAAAACCCACTGCTAAAATTACCAGTGTTATATGCACTAATTGCCTTTTGCAATGCCTTAGCACTATTATCTGTAAATAATGCCACTTGATAATTTTTATCAAGAATATCAGACGCAATTTTTAAGTTTAAACATGGGTCTATCAAGTCCTTTGCCTTGTAGCCATACTTGTGAATATTTTTAATATTCACCTGACCAAGTCCAACATCAAAATTATAATCATTTTTTTCAAGGTATTCAACCCACGCTTGCGCTTGTTTTTCATCCTTCGGTTGCATTTGAAGTTTAAACCCTTTGTTTAGTCCAATTGCCAAAGGATTACCACTGCTTTCAACCTTAACAATCGCTTGCATTACGACTTTGTGTATTGGATTAACGCATTGATTAATTGCTACCGCAAGATCTAACATATTATTACCTTTTTAACTTAAGCTAAATAATCTTTGTGTTCTTCATCATCAGGTTTTACATCATAGCTCTCAAAAGTTTCATCACGATAGACATATAGATCAACGTATTTATCATACTTC
>ERZ650304.1202-NODE-1202-length-10471-cov-4.032354_pt1 | contig 10471 bp, 4 predicted proteins | sample MGYA00376240_ERZ650304 | MGnify/ENA primary metagenome ERZ650304 (study PRJEB26733, sample SAMN07839271) | wastewater metagenome | biome: small river; feature: stream; material: water | place: USA: North Carolina | collected 2016-03-01 ...
TTCGGTGCCGAAGCCCAGTTAAAGTGTTTTTTGCAAGAAGCACAGGTCATGTCGTCGCATCCGATGCTTCTTTGAATTGGCATCTGACAGAAAGGACAGCGACGAATTCCAGCAGCATCTGGCGCATTGCGTAACTCTTTTGGCAATCCGGGACATTCATTTGTAAGATGAATATTTTTCACATCATCATCGTTGTCGAGAACTTCCCAGCATTTCGTACATTGTGTGCCGTGTCGTGGGCAATGAATAAATTGCACCATCGGTTTAACTTGGCCTCTTTCATCGGCAAGCGATTCGCGAATCTCAATGTGCGTGCAACCTTGAACAAAGCAGCGAAAAGTCGGATAACTTTGCTCGACATATTCACGATCCAAGGCGGTTTGCACAAGTTTTGATGTTTGCAAGTCAAGAATTGCCATTAATCGATCTGTGTCGAGCGGCGACTTTGCCGGCCAACAGCATGGGCAGGTGAGTTGAAAAGTAGATAATCCGTCGCGATCGCGGTGATGCAAAAAAGCGCCAGGTTTTTCAATTTGCGCTTGAATAGCATTTCGAAAACAATCGGAGCAGTAGCGACGATATCGCGACGCATCAAAATTGCCACTTTGTTGCGCAATAAGCATTTCTCTGAAAAATCTTTCCCTTTCCGCAGCGTTTTGAGGAAAAGGAAAATGAAGATTAGCGTCACATAATAAATCCAATCTCAGTACAGGTTGAACTGATGATAAAGTGTTGTCGTTTGAGACAACATCTGAAAACACTTCGTTGCAAAATGCGCAAGCGTTTGGAAGAGAAACCGTAGTCACAAAAGAAGTTTCGTTTTCGTTTCTTCCTTGAACGCCAGGAAGCACCGTAATTCGAGCATCAACCAATGCTTCAGGTTCCATTTTTTTCTTTACGTCCTCTTCTTTTTCCTCTTCCTCCCTCTGGGATCGGAACATTACACAAGGACGCATCTTTTTAACAATGTTTTCGTCGACATCGGTTTTTATCAACAATAAAGGCAGTTTTTTTGAATTGACTGTCGCGGTACTGTTTTTTTCTTCGCGACGTCTTTTTTTCGAAGCAATTGAAACTGCACTTTTCAAAATTGTTTTTCTCTTTTTCAAAACAAGTGCTGCATTCCGGAAAAGCCGCGCTGCATCAGTAAACTTTTTCCTGTTCATTTTTTTGCAAAAATATTTTTTTTGAAAAAAATTGTTGTTGGAAACGATGAACAAGTTTATCACAACACCTTTGTGTGGAGTCACGGAACAAAGATTCAGGATCCTCATAGGATATGTTGGTTCGTTGGAATGGTGGAACAGTGTTTTTGATGCCGGTGCTTGTATTGCCGGAGGTGCAGCAATGTTTGTTGCTGACCAAGTACAATGTATTTGTGACGTTGGTGATATTGACATTTGGGTGCCAAAATCAGTTGATATGACACCTTTTGTCGAATCTCTCTGCAAATGGCTTGAAGAAAACAACTTGGATCATAGAATGAGAATTCAAAACCACATTGTCACTGTATTTAATCCAGTAATGAACATTCAATTTATATCTGCCAAGTTTGAATTTAATATTGCAGCGCTGCTTGATGGTTTTGATTATGATTGCGTTCAGTGTGCGATATATTCTCATGTGGATCATGTGCTACGAAACGGAAAATCTACAACAACGCCTCATTTGCTCGTTTCACAATTTGCGCAAGACGCACATCAAACGCGTCAAATCAAATGGATTAATTTGCGACGCTGGAAGTTTGCAAAATTTGCAGAGCATCAGAGTTCAATGTGCAAAGAACGCATTCAGCAGCGCCAAGCAAAAATACATCGTAAGCATTTTTTCACAAATGGAACAGACAATATTATTGTAGAACCACATTGTTGTGCAATCGAGCATCGAGTTGTTCACGCGGATTATTGGAACATGATATGCACAATGCGAGAAAAATTTTCAGATTTCCGCGAACAGATTGCCCGAATTTTTGTACCAAAACGTAACATTGATTATGTTAATAACTACGTTGAAAATTATTGTGAATCTTTACAACAAAATGGTCAGCAGGTTGATGAAGATAACGTCGCTGAATATGTTGCCTTTATGTTGGAAAATCTCAAATTGGATGAAGAAACATTCAAAACAGCAAAAATCGAATTGAGTCAAACTGAAAACAAATGGGTACCAGCGCCAACAGTAACTGACAAGAAAAGGACCGCACTCGAACACAAACTGCAACAGTGGAAATCACTATATGCGGGTCGTGCTGATAAAAGATTTAAATTTGCAATTCGCAACCTCGAATTGCTTGTTGATCACACCGTACCGCTTTCAGCGGTTCGCGATTCAATTTTGTCAGATGCGTGCAAATGTGGTCAAGAATCTGGCGATAAATCTGTCTTTTTATTCGGCGTCTCTATGGACTTCCAAATGCATGATGAAAATTCTGTTCATGGACTTTTGCAACTAATTGAGCGTACCTTTCTCTGAGTTTTCGTGTGCTGGTTCAAAGTCTTTACTCGGTGTTTTTGTGAGGTTCAAAGGATCAACGACGATGTTTGATGTCTTTATTGATCATTTTTACGTTTTACTTTTGTTTAGGAATTATACCATCTGAAGCATGGGAGGTTGCTAGTGAAACATTTCGAAACCATTGTTCAAGGCGACAGTTGTCCATCTTTTTTTTTATTTTTTATCGTCTTGGAGATGAAGGAATATAGATGGTCGACGTAATAGCGTTAGTTGACGTGATATAGTTGGATGACGTAATACAGTTGGTCGACACATTTTTGATGACGTCTTCTTGCGCTTTTGCAACTTTTTCCACCAGGCGTTTTGGCGAAGATGGAATATAAATTGCTTTGTTGTTTGAAAGCAGGTTCTCGCCAATGCGACGTCTCTTTTCTTCTCTTTCCTCGGTCTGTTCTTTTTCGTTGTTGTTGCGTTCGACGACGACATCCGCAAGAAGAGGCAAGTCGACTGCAAAAGGATTATGCAGAGAGATTCGCGATTTGAGATTGCCGTCAATTGTTTGCTTTTCTCCAACCAAAACATCATTTTCCAACTTGATTTCGTCACTGTTATCTGCAAACGGGTTACTGATATTTTGAAACGCTGTTTGCTGTTTCTGAGCGCTAATCGGCTCGCCGCTTGCAGTAAAAGCCTTTTCTTCGTCGTTTTCTTGTTCAAAAGGATTCGATACTACAATCTGGTCAAGGTACGACTTGTCAAAATTGGGTTGCTTTGGTGGCTTCATCATTTCCAGCGCAACCGGGTCAGCCAATACAGTGCAGAAGCCAGTACCGTAAGGCATAACTTTGCCAAGCATTACGCATTGCGAAACTGAATCCAATCGATCCAGTTCCGAATAGATGCCCGCCTCACAAAGCGTATCGACAGGCTCTTCAAACGTGCAACGCATCAGCGGACCGGTCTTGCGCTTGTTCAACGTGTGTCGCGAAATCGCACGCACCGAACCAAAATGTGTCATGAAATCACACAGTAAACTCAAATGACGATAATTGACGTAGAGGCCGTAAAAGGACATAACGGCACGCATCTCGTTGAGCAATACTTGTCGTGCCACTTCAACGCCAAGAACGAGTGCAACTTCGACTGGATTGTTGCTAAGCACGCGTCTTCCGTCCACTCCTGCTAGCGGCATCACGCCGAGCATATTTGAACCGTCGGTATCGAGCACCCATTCGCGGTAGTTTTTGCGCTGCTTGCCAGTGTGCCGATCGTAAACGACAGTGCTGACTTGTCTCGCGCTAACTTTTGTAACATTCTCAATGCCACCGACGTAGAGTTTGAGTGCAAATTGCGCAACATGCGACGCAAACGTGTGATAAGTTCTTTCAGCCCACTCCTCGGCCGTGCATTTGTCCAAAACGGTTGGATCGGCCATTGTATCGCGTGATGGTATTTTTACGTCGACTTTGTCGAGAACGTGCTGAAAAACTCGCAGCAGCACAATTCCACCATCGTTTTCCTGGTAATCGTTGTCATCACTAGACACAACATAGAGATAACGTTGTTCGGCCGATGAAAACGATTGTCGCAAGCACATTGCCAATTGCGTCACGGAAAATTCACGCTCAGCGAGTGCCTCGCGATTCAAAACGAAGCGAATCACCCAATCGCTGAGCATTTCCGAGGGCGGAGGCTCTGTAGCGTACCATTGCTCAACAAATGCTTTGTCTCTTGCAATTTTCGTTCCTGGCAACGGATCACATTCGACCGTGCAATCTTTGACCAAATCCTTGACTCGCGTAAATTGCATTCTGTTTGCAAGCAAGCGCGCCCGATCGGCTTCTTCAACTGGATCAAGGCGACGTTCGGTTGACGTCAAGTACATCGTCATTGACGGCGTTTTGATTTGCTTTGTTGCTTTCATCAGTTCTTCGAGCCGTGGCAATCCAAGCGTCACATTGGCTTTGCTGATACCTGCAGAGTGAAACCTAAAAAAAACAAAGAGTTGGCCAAGGGAAAAAGAAACAAAGAAAGATTATTAAATTGCTAACGTACGTGTTCAGTGTCATCTTTAAATAATAAAAAAAACGGTTAGCGCCACTGTCCCCTTAAAAAAAGCGATAAAGATATGCATACCTGAGTTGCCGGTTCACCAATCGATTGGCCAGCCAATGCGCCGACGGCTTCGCCAGCATTAATCGAAGACTTTTGAAAAGCATTCACCAAAGTTTGCAAAATCCATTCAAACATATTTCGGCCCAGTTGCCACTCGCACAGAGTGCGTTTTGGTGACAAATACGATAGAACTTGAACCAAGAAAAGAAAAGTTGTATCGACTTGACGCTGTTCGGCGACGTGGTTGTTGAGAGCGACAAGTGGATCAGAATTTTGCCAAATCTGTTCCTGAAACCTCTGTAACGCTTCGAGAATTTCCTCGACTGACATTTTGTCGTCGTTGCTGGCAAATCGACTCTTTGCGCGCCCGATTGTGCGCCGTACGTTACAAGGTAGTGGCCAATAATGCTCATCAGATCGATTTCGGAATATGTATTCGCGCAACGCATTGCGCAGACGATACATTCGATCTACTTCTTTCCAAACGAGTTTTTGCTCTGTTTCGGTAACTTTCAAATCGTTCATCTTGCTTTTTTCGAATGCTTCGTACAGGTTTTCAAGATCAGCAACGTCGGCATCGGTGAAAATTGAACCAAGAGCAGAAACGTCAGCGTCTGAATCGATACAAAACGTTTCGAGCAATTGCAAATCGCTCATTGCTAAAAGTTCGATTTTTTGGCTTTCGATGCCAACACCGTCTTTGTCGTCTTCGCCGTATACAAATTGCACAATACCGCCGGTCGAGTCGCGCACCGTACGGTCAGAGGCAACGTGCAGATCTTCCATCGCTTTGACAAGTCGACGTTGTAGATAGCCAGTTTCGCTCGTTTTTACGGCAGTGTCTGTCACACCTTCGCGACCGCCGATAGCATGCGAAAAAAACTCTAGCGGCGTCAAGCCGTCGAAATAAGAGTGGCTGACAAATCCTCGTCCTTCGATGTCATTGAGATCGCCTGCAACACAGTGCGGAAAAGATCGCGTATTACGTTCAAATTGCAAAGGAATGCGTTTTCCGGTCAAATTTTGCTGCCCAACAGCGCCGGCCATCTGCGCAATGTTGGTCTTGTTGCCTTTTGATCCTGCTTGCTCCATTACTTTAAGCGGATTTGAGTTTGGAAACGATGCATGCGCCGTCTGGCCACATTTGTCACGTGTTTTGTTCAACTCGTTGTTGACCGCCATCTCAAAAGCCTCCAATTGCGTTTGACCGCGCAACGTTTCGAGTTCGTTGCGTTTGAACTTTTCGGCGAGCACAGAGACTTGCGATCGTGCGTCGGCAATCATTTTTTTCACCTCTGCTCGCACTTGATCCGATGGAGTCATGTCGCCGAGACCGACTGAAAAGCCTCGGTGCGTCATCCACATGTGTAACATGCGCATCCAACCATTCAACATTTCGAGCGCCTTTTTTCCACCATAATCATTGTTTACGATTTGCACGAGCGAACCAGGCATTGAACCGCATGTTTTTTTGTCCAACGTTCCCGACAAAAGTTCGCCGTTTACGATTCGTACATGTGTATCTGCTGGATCCAGAACAAAATTGATTGCCCTGCGTTTCGCCTTTTCTTCTTTTTTCTTTTTTTCTTCTGCTGTTGGAGCGTTTTTCTTATCATTCGTCGTGTCTTCTTCATCGTCGTCGGCATCTTTTTCGGCAAATTTGCTATATGTATCGAGTTGCAAATCTTTCGGCCAAAGAAGCGCCACAATTTGCTTTCCAGTCCACAGCGGACCGTCGGGACTTTTGCAAATTGCTGGAATTGGTAGACGCTGCTGCTCAGCAGTAAGCAAATCCTTTTCGATTAGAGTAAGCATCATCTGCATCACATCGCTTCGCGTCAAAAATGTATCGCGTTGTGAGAAAATGCGAATCGAAGCCAAAGTATCTTGAACAATGCCCATAATTGGTGCATTGCGTTGCGGAGTAATCAGTTGCGTATGCACCATCATCAATTCCTGTATTTCTGCGATTGCCATTACGCTCTGTACCACGTGTAGATTCTGTTGTACCGGGAAATTTTAGTTTGAAAAACAAAATATTCAAAGACACAGACACAAAAACACACACACGCACAGACACAAAATATTCTTTTTACCATTTCATCGCCGTCAAAATCGGCATTATACGGAGTTGTTACGGCAACGTTGAGGCGAAAGGTGTTGCCCTTTATCGGCACGACGCGATGGCCCATTGCCGACATGCGATGCAACGAAGGTTGGCGATTGAAAACGACAACATCGCCTTTGCGCAACGTTCTCTCGACTGTCCATCCAATTTGAATCGAAATGTCACGTTTGTAACGCAAATCATAGTGATTGTTGTTGTGATCAATCACGTATTTTGCACCGAGAAGATGTTTCGGGCCTCTGGATACCGATTCTTGAAGCAATCGAATATTGAAGGCAGTGACCTTTTCCGGAAACGTCAACGTAATGCAAATCTCTTCAGGAACGCCAAGTTCATCCATATCTATACTTGCATCAGGTGTAATTACTGATCGACTGGTGAAATCAACACGTTTTCCCATCAAGTTGCCACGAATGCGTCCCTTTTTTCCTTTCCATCTTTCGATAATGCAGCCCATCGGACGGCCGCTGTCCAGTTTCGCAATTGGTCGACTCTTGTCGGTGTTATCAATGTAGGTTGCAATATGCCATTGCAAGAGAGCACCATACTGATCGTGCCAATCCTTATTATTAAATTGCAATTGTTTGTGCAAAGTGTTGTTTTTCTTGACGATGTCGAGTAGTTTGATCGTCAAATGATCTTGATTCAGGCTTTTCTTTGCATTTGGCAGCGTAATAGGCGGACGACAGCAAGGTGGCATTACAGGCAAAACGGTTAAAATCAACCATGCAGGATGCGAATGTTCTGGATCAAAACCGAGCAACCATGCATCTTCGTCGCTGAGACATTTCAAAACATCGTGCGCTCGACCGGCGCCGAAAGTATCACGCGCGCCCGGTTTGGCACTGTCTTGGAGCGTGTACGGTGAGCGCTTCAGCAGAGCAGCAACATCTGCGGCAGTCGCTTCGCTGGCCTTTTTCACTTTTTTTTTGCCACTTTTCGTGTATTGAACAGTCTCGTCGGAATTTGTATTTTTTTTCGCTTTTTTGCGAGTTTTTTCTTCGGTTTCATGGTCTTCTTTTTCTGCGACGCCGACCACACCATCTTCGTTGTCTTCATCATTGTCCTCGTCGTCTTCGTCGTCATCTTCATCTTCATTTTCTCCAGTGACAAGGAAACGATAGAGTTTTGGTACGTCGGGCCAAACGGCCAACAGTTTTGGGCCTTCTTGCACAATCTTTGCTTGAATGGACAGACATCCTTTCTCTGCAATCAGCGCATTTGGATCTTTTTCTGCGTGTCGATGCGCGACGCTCGGCTGCGCTTGAACAATAAATGCAGGTTTGCGCGTTTTGTCTTCATCTTGTTGTTGTTGTTGTTGTGTCAGTGTGGCTGCAGTACCGGCAGCCAAAAGTCCTTTCGTGTGGGGCTGCCACAAAGAACGACTACCCGACGAAGTCGCATCGTTTGGCATGAAAAAACGCATTTTTTTGCCCATGCCTTCCTTTATCACTTTTTCTTCCTCACCAGGCAGTACAATTGTTGGTTTTGACTCGGCTTGACAAACACCGCAGACTCGAATCGGTTTCTTTTTCAAAGATTCGTAAATATACTTGAGGCGTGCGCGACCAACACGCATCGAACGAATTTTGCGCAAAAAAGCATCTGTTTTGGCAACGAGCAGCGAAGAACAGTGTGTGCAAACGCAATTCAGCACTTTGCATACAGTTGTCATCGACAACGGACTGTAGGCTGGAACAGCCAATTCGATGTAACCGGGATGTCCAGGGCAGTCCTTGTAATCCATTTTGCACGTTTCGCACGAAAATTCGCGGTTTGGCGGGCCCATTCGTAAATCAAAAAGACCGTTTTTTGCCGGTCGGTGATCTTCGTAGAGGCGGTGATTGGTAACATTAACGACGCCAGCGGCTCGAATCTCATCGGGACTTTGCAGCCCAAACTGAACCAATTTAACTTCTGCTCCATCAATTTCTTTTCTGTTGATATTGCCATAATTTCTCTTTGTTCCTGCTAACGTAGTAAAACGAGGTGCCGCCTTGTCTTTGTCTTTTTTCTGTTCAAGCGCTTCTTCAAAAGTTACTTTCTTTTTCGTAGTCGCCGATAGAAACTCTTGTTTTTCATTTGTGGTTCCAATTTCACGAGATGACGCAACGTCTGTCATGAAACTATCTCTCAAAAGTTACATTGAAACCGAATACACAAACGATATAATACCAATTAATTTAAAAAAAATTATAATATAAAGTTGTTTTGGTGCGAAATTCTCGTTGAAAAGTCGGTCAAAAATATTGTGAATGTACTCTATTGAATAAGAATATCCTATGCAGCGTGATGAATGATGCACCAGAAAGATCATCGATTGCGCGACAGATATTAAACAATAACAATGTCGCAAACAGAGCACCAACGCCGGTAGCAGCAACAGCACCGGCACAGGCACCAGCCAACTCTGTTCCTCCAACCTCGAGTTCAGGAAGAAGAATTGTTCCCAACATACCACAGCAGCAGCAGCAGCAGCCAGAAGCAATAACCAGTCAAGATGAAAACGTCGGAACTGTCGCAGTAAGAACGGGTTCATCAGCACCGTTGAGTGCAGAACGTCAACAAGCATTGCTTCAACAACACAATTGCCACCGAAGTCGTTATGGAGTGGCTCCGCTTACCTGGAGCAGTTCTCTGGCACAACAGGCAACCGATTATGCTACGAGTTTGGCCAATCAAGGATGTGCGTTTAAACATTCCGGCGTTGCAGGTCAGGGTGAAAATCTTGCTATGACAAGCAACGGCACAATTGATGCACGCGGGTGGATTGCCGAGGAACCGTTGTTCACGTGTGGCGGCGTCATAGATCAAAACTTTGCAAAGTATGGTCATTGGACTCAAATGATTTGGCCCGGAACAACTTCAGTTGGGTGTGGTGCTGCACCATGTCGCGGCGGAGAGATTCTCGTTTGTAGATACACTCCAGCAGGCAATATATCGGGACGTGCTCCGCTTACTGCAGCACAATGCGCGGCCGCTGCTGCGTCAGCCGCTTCTTGTGCTTACGGATCAACGTCTGCAACGAAAAAACCGTTGCCTTCCGCTGCTCCTCCGTTTGTTACGCCTGTTCCGACTGTGCCAAAACAACCAACTATTGTTCCAACAAACGTAGCACAAGGTCCACAAGGTCCGCAAGGTGGACAAATTCCTACGACGACAAGTGGTGTACCATCTATTTTTCCAACGAGAAATGGCCCTGAGCCAACGAGAAATGGCCCTGAGAAATTACCGCCTTCTGTTGTGCCGTCTGGTGATGAAACTACAGGCGAAGCGCCTCCTGATATCAGTTCACTTTTTCCAACTTCACGCGGTGTTCCAATCATACCACAAAGAAATCCTCCACCAACTGGTCAAACAGGAGCAGGAGGAGTAGGAGGAGGAGGAGCAGGAGTAGGAACAGGAGTAGGAACAGGAGTAGGAACAGGAGGAGCAGGAGTAGGAACAGGAGTAGGAACAGGAATTGGTTCTGGTGCAGGCGGAACCAACGTGCCTACAACTGCTCCCAGAGAAGACGAATCCGGATTACAAGGTGGACCGCCACCTTCTCGGCCTTCTGCTCCTTCTGCGCCCAAAAACGGACAAACATCTGTGGCCAATGCGAGCAATTTTCAAGATGATGGACTTACACAAGATGAGCGTAATACATTACTGTCGATCCACAACCAAGCGCGAGCAGAAGTAAACGTACCGCCTCTTGTCTGGGACACGTCTCTTGCAAAAGCGGCAGCCGAATACGCATCTTACTGCGATGAGCCGCTCATACATTGGTCA
>ERZ650304.1204-NODE-1204-length-10458-cov-11.885802_pt1 | contig 10458 bp, 10 predicted proteins | sample MGYA00376240_ERZ650304 | MGnify/ENA primary metagenome ERZ650304 (study PRJEB26733, sample SAMN07839271) | wastewater metagenome | biome: small river; feature: stream; material: water | place: USA: North Carolina | collected 2016-03-01 ...
TAGGCTAGGGTTTCGGCACGATAGTTTGGTCCAGCACCACCCATCAGCGCAACCGAACCAGTATTCACCAAAATTTCCCATCTGAATCCAGTCGTGTGGGACACCGATATCAGTTCTAACTGATCGCCAGAATCTGCAAAAACCGCTTGCGTGTTGCCATCAACGTCGAATCCGTTGACTGTTGTGACAGTGCAATCTCCACCGTCCGTCTTTAATCGAAGCGTGAAACGAACCCCAGCTTGTGTTGGATCTGCAAGTGTTCTTGATTCAGCTCCAGCTGTAACCAGCTCGCAGATTTGCAAGTCACCAAATGGCTCAATGCGTCCTCCAGGACCCGGATCATTCAATGCATGATCGGCATCACGAATTGCGTTCAGGATTCTGCGAGCGTTTACTGACATGACTATTTTCTCTGGCTGGAATGCGAGTCAAACTAGTATGGAGGATTGTTAATCAAGATGACTTCGATTGAACCCGTCTTTGTATCGCCTCCGTTGGCGATTACAACCTGGATTCGCTCGTCCTTGATTGGAATGAATTCACTTGGACTTGCCGCTTCCGCTCCGTCTGCCACTGCATTGATCAACGCACGCGGATAGTAGAACACGGTGCTCGTTCCGGCGTTTGCCTTGGTCAGAATCGGAATTCCGCTTTCCGCGCCGGTAATCGTCAGGTCAGCTCCAGTATCAATCGTCCCCGGAGTGTACTTGATGCAGACTAGGAAACCATTGAGCTTGCGGTTTTGTCCATGAGTTAGCTGAACAGTCGCGGCTCCGCTGGAATTGGTAACGATAGTTTCTTTAGTTGATGAAAACATAATTGTCTCGTTTGGTTACAGTGCGTCGCCGTCAAGTGTCAGTCCGCCGATTCGTTGCTCACGAAGGCGATATGAATAGTCAAGTACACCGAATTGTCTTCGTTCACTACGCGGGTTGTCAGCACCCAATGAGGTAGGTGAACTACGCTCTTGATCTTCACGAATAGCCAGACCGATCAGTTCCATGAATCGCTTTTCATGGACGTGCTCACGTTCCTCGAAATTGACCTCAGCCGATGCTAAACACGCTTCGAGCATGACTTGGGCTAACACCTCTCCGCCGATCGGATAGAGATTCACAGCGTCGAGTAGCACTGGTCTCAAGATCATTGGAACGCGAAGTGTGTAAACCTTGTCCGGTGCTGGGTACAGTGCCAGCACCTTGCGACTTCCCACGGTTGGATCGAACGATACAGTGCGAACTGAGTAAAAAACCGGACGATCAAACTCTGGGTTCGTTCCTTCAAGGTGCCGAATTGTTGCGTCGTGTCTCCATTTGACTGGTGGATACCACGACTCGGCGCTTGGGTAGTAAGTCAGATCGCTATCGTTCGAAACGGAATCGAACGTAGCATCCAACGCTATTTCTGGTCGAGCTAACTGAAAGCTAGCTGCCGATGCGACGGTAACACTTGTATCGTCAAGCGTGATTTGTGTGTCGCTTCCACGGCTCGCAACAGAGTAATACCGATTGGAAACCTTGAGCACTCCCGAAGCAGCCCACGATGGGAATGTTCCTCCGGAAAGCGTTACGACTCCTGATGCGATCGTGACAGTTCCGGTTGCATAAGGTGCTGTAGTGACAACGTCAGCTAGTGGACGAAGAAACGACCAGTTGTGTGCGGCATACACTCGGCGCAGTCCATCGTTCAAACAGTCTCCGATGTCGGATTGCTGATCGGACGAAAAGCCAGTTCGGATGCCGAACAGATAATGTCCAACACGCTCTTGCAATATCGTGAAACTGACCTGAGTGCTAGTCATTGGCTCGCCCCTGCTTAGTGAATACCTGCCCAGGGGAGGCGAGCAGCATTCTCGCCTCCCCCAAGTAATTCAGGTGTTACTCGTACTGAGCGCAAGCCCACCAATCGACTTGAACGTTCAATGCTGTGTCGCCAGCTTGATCCTTCAGTCCGATGATCGGAGCTAGAAACGCATCGTCGGGGAACGTAGCAGCGTCGATTTCACTTGCGGTCAATCGAGCTGGAGTGATCTGACCTCCAGGCATCACACCATTGACGTAGAACTCGAGCGTACGAGGATTGGCGCGGAATCGCATTCCGAGCTTGACATAGGTGGTAACGCTCGCGGTGAACGTCGCTAAGTCGTTCAACTTGGTTTTAGTCGAACCGTCTTGGTATGTTTGACCGTCAGCCTTGTAAGCTCCGTCAAATACACCAGCAGCGGCTGCCAACTTCACGAAACCGGCAAAGTTCTTATCTGCCAATCCAGAAGTGTCACCGAACAGCAAGTCAGTCGTGATCATGTCCGCCTGACCAAGACCGATAGCAATGTCGTGCTTGGAAGCAGCGATCGAGGAAATGGCAAGACAGCATTCGAATGCCAAGTCGTTGTTTGCCAAGTAGAACGGTGCTGACAATGTCGAGCCCCACTTGAGAACGCATTCATCGTTGTCCGCGTTTCCGTCGAGCGTCAAACTCAGAATTCCCTTGGCAGCAGCAGTATCAGCAACCTTTGAAGCTGTACATCCTGTTCCCTTCAGAATCGCATAGGGACCGACCAGCGTTGTTTCGTTGAACGACAAAAAGTCGTCAAAGAAACCGAACGCCTGATTTCCGCTAGATCCAGTTGCTACGCTCCCATGAGGAGAAAAAGCGTTTGGAGGAGCAAACCCTCGCCATACTCGCGGCGAGAACAGTCGTGTTGCCATGTCTTCTTGTAGTACGTGCATTATGCACTCCTTTGGTATGAGAGGGATTTGTCCCAGCTAAGGATGGGCGTTTTTCCCTGAATCGAAAAATGGCGGGTGGGGTTTATCGTCTCACCCGCCAAAGACGTTTACTCTAAGCCAATTTGTGTCCAATTGGACACAAAACTTACGCGGTCTCAGTTACCGTGTTGGTGCAGTAACCACGGAAGTTGGCTCGGCGATTGAAGCAAACAATCTGTACCGAGTCGTCCATGCAGCGAACGCGCACGTTGCTCATTTCTGGGTGCTGGAACGCCTTTCGCTTTCGCATTTGGCGACCGGCAGCATAGTAAGCCTTGAATGTTGCCCAGTTGATACCGAGAACAACACCGTCAGTTCGAGCATTAACGCTCGACGCATTGGTCCACGCTGGAACCCAAGTCAAAGGGACGCCACGGATGTAAGGCGTACCGCTGTGTGCAGCCATATCGTCGCCGATGTTGTCATTGCCCAATTGGAGCAATCGACGACAAGCAGCTACGCGGCTGTGAGTCGTAAGCAATTCCCAGTCATGTCGCTTTTGGCTGACGATGTCCTTTCGCTCCACAGGTGGAGTGAACTGGCACAAGTCCATCGAGTTGATGATCTTCTCGACGAAGTCCTCTCGATCGACGTTCTGGTATGGGAACGTACGGTTGCGCCATTGGTCGTAAACCGTTGGGTCGATACCACCGACACCGTTTGAACCCCAACCCACCGGAGCGTATCCGTCAAATCCTTCTTCCGAATTGTTTTCGGAAACGCTGTCGTCCGTCGCGGTGATCCACCACAACAACGAGCACGGAGGAAACGGATTGACTGTTGGACCAGATGGTCCAGGTCCAAACATCAGATCTTCCATGCCGGTGTAGAACGATGTCATCAAGTCTGTTTCCAGTGCCTTGAGGTAATCGTAAATCTGCTTTCCGCCAGTCTGGAAAATCTCTTCGTCAATATCGTAGTGGTAGTTGTTGGTCGTGAGACCCCACTTCAACGATCCTTCGCTCAGCGTGTTGATTCGGCTGGACGAATCGCGGTGGTACAGACCGACAACCTGGAAATTGTCGTTGGTCGCTACTTTCACCTTCCACTTGCACTGTGACGTGCTCATGGTGTCCTTCGCCAGATTTCCGCTGAAAAGGCGCGAGGCGTATTTGTACTCTTGCAACGGCAGGGAAAGATCCTGCGCGGCAAGCATTTCCTCGCCAGCGAATTTCTGGTGAATCGAGGCTACGAAATCATCAATTTGGTCAATACTTAGTCCCATGGTGGACCTTCCTTATCTTGATCTAGCCATCTCATCGTAGAGGCGGTCGAACTGATCTCGTGGATCTTCCGATGGTGGACGAGGTTTTGTTGGGTTATCCCCTCCCCGTCTGTCGCTCTGCTTTGAGAGTTGCTTGGTTTTTTGTTTGATTAGTTTCTTACTCAGTTCCTCCGCGAAGAGTGATTGAGTAACACGACGAACTACGGTTTCATTCAGTTCTGCTGGATGCCCCAAAGCCTTTCGACCTGCCAAGTAAATGTTGACCTCTTCGAAAAGGGTTTCACGACGTTGCTTTTCCTCGGTCGTTTCCTTGTCAGTCGCTCCGAACAGATCGGAATGACCAAGCGAATCAACCAGTTTGTCGAATTGCCTTTCGGCAGCGACAGCCTGTTGCTCCGTTGTAAACGATTCTAGGTACGCCAAACGAGATTCGTAGTGATCACGCATTCGCGTCAATTCACTGATAATCCCTTCGTCGTAAATGTTTGGGTCCAACTGAACTTCATACCGACCATCCTTTGGAGTTTCTCCTTTGGACTCGTCGGCTTGCGGCTTTTCTTGCTTGACAAATTGACCCTTCTCGTTTCGAGTCGCGCCACCTTCCTCACCTTTGCCCATTGCCTTGCGACCGGCTTCCAGTGCGGTTTTGTCAAATAGTCGAAATGCCCGATCCAACTCCTCGCGGCTGGTGAAATCGGCTAGTTCCGATTCATCAATCCCATACGCGGCTGCCTCGGCTTTAACATCATCGGTAAGCCAATCTGGGCTTTCCTCTGTGCTGCCGGTATCCTCGCCATCATCAGTGGCGGTAGTGCTGCCGGAATTTTTCTCGGCAGTTGTTTCTTTTGGCTTGTCTTCAGGCTGACGAATGCCAGCCTGTTCATTCACAATTTGCGCATCAGACTTACCGCTGGATTCGCCTTTGCGATCCTGCTCGATTTCCTGAATCATGCTCTCAGCGTATGCCTTGATTTCATCAGAACTTGTGTCGGGCGTTGCTTCAGTAATGTCTGCCAAAGGCATTGTGCTTTTCTCCGTGAATTGTGTTTTGAGTCTCGAACTAGTCCGAGTACCCTCCGTCGTTGTCATGCAAGCCACGACGTTGCAGGAACTCACGTCGAGCCCTGCGGCTTGTGAATCGAACCTGTCCGCTTTCGAGAACTTGAGCACCGACAATGTTGTGTCGGCGAATCATTTCCCTTGCCTCACCTACTTGCGTGCGATGCACTCCAGCACCTTCGGAAATGAGCGGGTCGGTTTCCGTGTAGGTGTTGGCAGTCATTGCCGGACCTTCAAGCCAATCAGGTTTGGGAGGCATCAGCTTGTCAAGCTCTTCCTTGGAAACAACCTTGCCGTTGTGTTTTGTTACGACTTTGTTCACGTCACTACTCCACCTGGAATTACACTTGCCTCGACGCATCGAGCTACATCTGGCATTTGTTCAGCTTTAGCCATTGCTTCACGAAGCGTTGGCGCTTCGACTTGCCTCCATTCGTATCGCCACTCTCCGTGATGCACTGGTGGCGATCTTTTGATTGTGTGCTTGCCCATTATGCGGGTGCCCTCTGAAGCATTGCCGATTGCTGCCCATTCGTGCTTGATGACTGTCCTGCCATGAGATCGCGGATTAAAGCATTGGACCGAGCTTCAGCCGTTCCGCCTGTTCCGACGTTCTTTCTGACATTCTCTCTTACCGTGTGCGCTGGTGACCGAACTGTGTTCTGGTCGCCTCCAAGCATTTCAGTCGGAATAGCGAACGTGATCAACTGCTCGATTTCCGGCTTGTTCAACAGTCGAGCCATTTCCTTCACGAGCACTTGAGCATTGAGCGTAGCGCCCGATGCTTGGAACATCGGCCACAATGGAGCGATCTGCTGTAGCACCTGGAAATACTCTTGAAGGTGCTGCTGTGGAGTCTTGAACACCATCGAGTACGGTTCAACACGAAACTCGTAATCTTCGAACTCGCCAATGCGGTAATCGGGAGTCCAGCTTGAATCGACCTGAATTCCGCTGTTACCAACAGGCATCGACGTCTGAAGCTCGAGAGTCTGATCCTCCCACATCAACCGACCAAGATCCAAAATGCAGGTTGCTGCAAAGTTGACAACGGACGTTCGCATGTCAGCGACGTTCTTGGACAACTGACCGTGGATCAATTCTTCTTGCCCGACTGTTCCAGCCTGAGCTCCAAGTCCGCCCATTGCCTGAAGGTTTCCAGCCATGCGGTCAAATGTTGTTTGCAGATATGTCGCTAGCGCCATGTCGCGCTGATCGACTCCACCCATCTCGAACTGCTTGATCTGATCTGGGCTGGTACCTTTTACCCAATCGTTCCTTCCAGCATTGCGCAGCGCGTTTGCGTCGTTTTCGGCACCTGGAGGATATACCTGGACGATTCGGTGAGCGTCGGAATCAGCTTCCATCCTGCGATGCAGTCTATTTTGGAGATCGTGCATTCCCTTCAAGTTGATCGCAGGCGATGTAGGAATAATGTTGTCGGGGGTATCGCCAAGCGACAAAAACTTGTACGGTCCTGCTTGGGAACCAGTCCAATCACGTTCGATGAGTGGTTCGATGTCTTGATCGCAAGCCATGGTGACAATTGAATTGTTTTCCGCAATCCAGATGTCCATTAGCCAAACCATGTCTTTTAGATCATCGTCCTCGGCACTTCCAGATTCCGAAGCGATGTCGCGAGCTGCACCAGTCGAGTCGTGGTGAGACCTCTGCGTTGGTCGCAGCAAAGCCTTGGCTTTTTTCGAATAGCCTGGCTCGTTCATCACCTTCTCGTAATCGGCGCGGTAGCGATGACCGCAGTACCGCATCTTGCTCAGTTCCTTGGCTGGCATATCCAGAATTAAGTCGTCGATCGAGACGCGGTTGAACCATGGTTGTCCAGGATCTATCCAAACGTCTTCCTCTCCCTCAAGCATCCCATGGAAGCGAGTATCGGTGTCTCGCATCATGACGACGCCACACCCGAGGCAGAAGAACGCATCCAAGACAATCATGCGAAACGTCTGATCTAGCGCCATGTCGCTAATCAGCTTGTTCAAGTTGATCTCAAACCGACGGGCAAACGCGATCGACTCAGATCGAGGAGTGGAGACCAGAACCTGGGGATTATTGGCAGCCAGCGAAATGGTGTAGATGCGGGCTGTCTGGTTAATCAGATTGACCAGCGTTGGGCTTTCGGCACCGGATTCGGAATAGAAAGAACCAACGTAGTCTTTGATCAACTCTTTTCGCACACGACGAAACGGCTCCATCGCATCCCGCGATGACTTGATGGCTTTTCGTAGCCTATCCAGTTTCGTTTTGTTTGAGAGATCGATCATTAGGTCGGAATTGGTTAGCGGCTATTGCCGTTGTTTCCGACCGGGTTTTATCTCCAGTCCATTGTTTTGATAAACGTGTTAATCAGCTTTTGCTTGGCTGGTTTTTGCAGGCTCTTTTGGCTTTGGATTGTTAGCCATCAAAATCGACTTCGTGTGAGCCAGATTCAATGCCGCTTGCGAGTAGTGCAGCGACTTTTGTGCATCTGGCTGAGATTTAGCTTGGTCAGCCATCTTGGCTATGGCGGTGTCAACCTTCTCGATTACTTGTGCGTCTTGTGACATTATTTTCCTTCCAGGTTCTAACCTAGATTCGTTTCAAAATATCTCGAATCCCGTAGCCCACGCTTCCAGGTTTTTTTCCACGCTGCTCTTGTTGCTCGCGCCACAAAAAGCTGCCGTACTCTGGAGTTTGACCAGTTTCTTCGCTCGTGTCAATCTTATCGGAAGCAATATCGGTGTTAAATACCAGCCAACAACCAGCCGCAGAAATCGCTCTGTCGGCGTGATTCTTCTCCGTCGCTCCCTTGTTTTTCGTTGGTACGTGAACGATCTTTCCACCGTCCCACTCGTATTCTCCGCACTCCACGATCATCTCTTCCGATCGAGGAACACACTTTCCGTCTTCCATTGCCAGCGCGAATTGCTCGAACATATCCGCCTTGTCCGCGTCCTGGCATGGCCACCCTGGCTTGCGGCTTTTCTTCTGCGAACCGAGCTGCGTAACGTTTCGATAGAACACGTTTCCGTAGTAAATCACTTCCATGATTTCTTTGGCGAAACCGCCCGACGCTCCCGAGTCCTCCCAACCCAGCAATGCGTTCCACAGCCACATGCACAGTCCAACACAACGTCTTGCGAACGGACGAGGCTCAAGCCCTTTGATTGCATACTCGACTACTTGTTCGCCTGTTCGATTGTCCAATGCTGTTAGAACGGAATTCGTTGCCCACTGGCTAACGCCACCCGAAGCGATATCGCAACCAGCGGTGAACGGTCCCATCGGCGGAGAGTTGTCGATTCCAGGTTTGAACCACAGCTTTAGCGCTCCATCTTCTCTTGGAATCAATCCGGTCAGTTTCAACGTCTCAGAATCAAACACCGGATTGCCGACCCACACCGGTCGCTTGCAGTGCTCTCGCTTCACGCGATCGAGTAGGTCCGTTGAAAACACTTTACCGACTGCACCACGACAATCCTCATCCAACTCTCTTGCAATGAATCGCGGTGTAGCACCAGGAAGTAGTCTGTGAGCGTTGTACCACGGCGATTGAATGTGATCTTCAATCTTGTGACCTCGGCGCTCGATCGCTTTGATTTCGCGTTGATGCGTAGCAACATACTCGGTAACAGCCTCTTGCTCTTCCGGCCGAAGAGCTACAGCCACACCTTTCTTCACCGTGTAGATGTTCTTCGAGTGATCTGGATTGTCCTTCCAACTCAAACTGTAGACACGAGGATTGTCCTTGTCCGTCGCCGCTTCGTAGAACACACCAGAATCGACACCGAACGTAGAAATTAGCAGTATGCAGTTCGATACGTGCGAAACCGAACTGAGAATCTTGTAATCTTTGTTTCCAGCTACGAACTCTTCACTTCCAGGCTCGTCGAAACAGAACACCGATGTTCTACCACCCCGAGCTACGTCGCCTGTTGCGGCGTAACCGCTCCACCCTGAATCGTTCGGAAGTCTTATGACGTGGTCGGTCATGCTGCGCGAGTAACCATCGGGCAACATCCACGCCGGAAGTCGATCAAGCATCCAAGCGACCTTAAACATTACCGCAGAGTCATCAACCTTCGAATCTACCAGTGCTTCGTTTCGCGTTACGAGACCGATAGTAAACCCTGACTCCCTCATTGCTCTGTGCATTGTCACAGCTAAATAACAATAAGTTCCACCTTGAGCACGAGACTTTTTGAGCGTCAATGAAACTGGGTGCTCAGTATCCATTGCCTCGGAAATCGTTTCGTCCATGGCGAGGATCACCGGCTCTTGGTGAGACCATGGAACCATCGGCTTTTGCTTGACCTTGGATCGAGGTTCGTAAACCCAAAGAGCAAAAGCACAGAAGAAAAGAACGTCATCCATGCACGCTTGAAACAGAGCATCGCGAAAACGCTTGTCGATCAAAGCACGTTCGCGGCAACGAATGCGCCATTGAAGATTTTCGACTGGGTCTTTAGGGGCTAAGTCATAATAAAGTGAGGTCATGTAGCAATTGTGCTACATGACCTCTGGTAAGTCAATCTTGACCGCCATGACTGGCCGGACCTTTCCACGCCAAGACTGCCCACGCCGTGACATTTACGATGTTTTCAACGCCTCTCCAATGTCCATCGTCTTTAGTCGAGCCCTGAGAGTCGATTCCTTCAGCCCATACAGCGAAGCCCATTCGGAAAGAGTCCTTCGCTGTCCTTGGAACTCGATGCCGCATCGACCACACGTTGTCGAATGTCCGGAACGGAGATGCCCCAAGCGTATCGTAGCCTCGTTTCCGCAGGAACACTTGCACAAAACGTGACGCTTCCCTTTGGATTCGACTTCACGAATAACCGTGAGATCTCCATACTTGTCGTTCTCTTTTACTTCAATGCGTTTCACTTATGAAATCCAACTGAGTATTAAAACTGCGCGAAAGCAGTTAATAAGTTGTTACATGGACGAAAAATCGCGGCACTTGATCTTCGTGATAATCCGATGACCACCACGACTGACCAACTCCGTCGCCGGTCTCGCTACGATACCTTCCGCCTGAAACTTGCCCCATGTTGACTCCATGCCACCGCGAACGCGGTCAATGCACTCATGCAGCGTCCCGCTGCCGATGATCGGCACAATATCCAGCGACAACTTGCGTGCGACATCTTCTACATCTTCACGCTGCAACCACCAATCGCCAACCTTAACGTCAAACAAAACAAAGTCCTGATCGGGTCGATATGTTCCGCCCTTCTGAATACCCGCACCGTATCCTTCACCGTACAGACAAACGTCGCCGCAATCAAATGCGGCCTTGAACGCTGCTCCGTCTGGGAAACGCTCTCGCAATCGCTCCACGAGCTTTGCGGGGATTGCTGCGTTATCGGTCTTCCCGCCGAATGAAACCTTATCGCCGTCGAACAT
>ERZ650304.1205-NODE-1205-length-10456-cov-3.272570_pt1 | contig 10456 bp, 11 predicted proteins | sample MGYA00376240_ERZ650304 | MGnify/ENA primary metagenome ERZ650304 (study PRJEB26733, sample SAMN07839271) | wastewater metagenome | biome: small river; feature: stream; material: water | place: USA: North Carolina | collected 2016-03-01 ...
GTGAGTCTGCCCCTTCTCCCTTTCGTTATTTGAATAAGGGGAACTTAGCCACCGTCGGGCGGTCATTCGCGGTCGCTGATTTGGGAAAAATCCAACTGAGTGGGCTTTTTGCCTGGCTCACTTGGATTGTCGTGCACATCTATTATTTGATCGGGTTTCGAAATCAAATGCTGGTTTTAGCGCAGTGGGCCTGGGCCTATTTGACCTTTCAGCGGGGCGCTCGCCTGATCACGGAAGAAGTGATCACAGAAGAAAATAAGGCGCCTTAAGGGGAGAGTTTTGTCGAGTGGGACGGGGGGACCGCCTTGGGGGTTAGTGAAATCAGCATTCCGAGAAAGATCAGAAAACTGGCAAAGGCCATTCGCAAGGTGACTACCTCGTCGAGGTAGTACCAGGCCAGGAGGCTTCCGAACAAGGGTTGGAGATAAATCGCCAAAGCTACGGAAGAAGATTGGGTATGGCCCAATGCCCAGAGGTTTAATAAGTAGGCAAGTAAGGTGCTCCCTAATATGGAGAATAAAACACATCCCCAAAGTTGAGGATTGAAGGGCGGCCATTCAAAGCTGATCCAGGAAGGAATAGCCAGCAATGAGAGGCCTATCGTGCCAACCGTAAAAAGCCCGGCCGTAATCCAAATTGGATCATGTTTTTGTATGAATTTTCGACTGGTTGCTAAGAAGAGACTATAGCTGAGGCAATTGAGAATAGTCAGGCCATCTCCCAAGTGGGTTTGATCGGAAGAGCTGAAATCTTCCACTTTTTTGAGTACTAAAACGCCGGCCAGGGCTGATGCGAAACCCAGTCCTCGCCGCAATGATAGAGGTTCTTTACCGCTGAGTGTCACCATCACCAAAGTAAAGATGGGAATCAGTGTGGTGAGGATTGAGCTATTGCTCGCAGTGGTGTACTTGAGGCCTACCAAAAACGAACCTTGATTGATGATGACGCCAAGACAAGCAAAAAGGGTCAAAGATTTGAAGAACTCGAGATTGAAGGTCGGTCTTTTTCGTTTTAAACACAGTGCCAAAAGGACAAGGAAGACGGCAGCGCAACCAATCCGAATGCTGGCCCAAAGCAAGGGTGGAAAGCTCCGGATCACGACTTTTGACACGACATAGTTGATGCCAAAGAGGATTTGGACCACCAGTAAAGAAGTCAAAACCTTTAACTGGAGAAAGCGGTTTTGCTCCATATTCTTAGCGTATCGTATATGTTATGGCTCTTCTAATGAAAAAATATCGAGAACTCTTGGCCGACGTGCTGAAGAATGGAGTCGTAAAAACCGATCGGACGGGCACCGGAACTCTTTCCGTCTTCGGTCGACAAGTTCGGTATGACCTTTCCGAGGGATTTCCCCTGCTCACGACTAAAAAACTCCATACAAAGTCAATTTTGCATGAGCTTTTGTGGTTTTTGAAAGGTGAGACTAATATTCAGTATTTAAAAGAAAATGGAGTCAAGATTTGGGACGAATGGGCGACGCCCGAGGGAGAATTGGGACCCGTCTACGGCTATCAGTGGCGTTTTTGGCCCGATGGTAAGGGGGGGCATATTGACCAAATCGCAGCTCTTATGGAAGGGTTGAAAAACCGTCCAGATAGTCGCCGACATTTATTTCATGGTTGGAACGTTGCTTATTTGCCCGATGAAAATATGAAGCCTTGGGAGAATGTAGCGGAAGGAAGAATGGCACTTCCTCCTTGTCATTTGCTTTATCAGTTCTATGTGGCTAATAATAAACTTTCTTGTATTTTATACATAAGATCTAATGATTTATTTCTAGGAAATCCCTATAATACGGCCAGTGTAGCGTTCCTGACTCACATGGTTGCACAGCAGTGTGGGTTTGAACCGGGCGAAGTGATTATTTCTATGGGTGATTTGCATCTTTATAAGAATCATATTGAGCAAGCAAAATTACAACTTACTCGTGAGCCTCGATCTCTCCCGAAATTGGTAATCAAACGCAAACCGGATTCTATCTTCGATTACAAGTTTGAGGATTTTGAGATTGTTGGGTACGATCCTCATCCACATATTGCTGCGCCGATTGCAGTTTAATTTATTAAGGTAATATTATGTTTCAAGCCCGTTATGATTCAATTGGGCAAAACTACTCAACAACTCGACGAGAAGATCAGTTCATTCTGAATAGAATTAATTTTGCTCTTGGCGAAGCCAAAACCGTGGTCAACGTAGGAGCTGGAGCGGGATCATATGAGCCGAGTAATCGAATAGTGCTTGCGGTAGAGCCGAGTAAAGCAATGGCTCTACAGCGCCGAACCGATAGTTTGCCCTCGATCAGGGCAACTGCTGATAACCTTCCGCTTCATGATAAATCTGTAGATGCAGCCATGACGGTTTTATCTCTTCATCATTGGGAACCCCATCAAAAGACTGGAATACAGGAGATGTGCCGGGTAGCCCGTGAGAAAGTGGTAATTGTCACAATTGATCCGCGAGTGTCTGGAAATATGTGGTTAATGGCGGATTATTTGCCTGAGGTTGCGGCACTTGATCATCAAGTTTTTCCACTGCCGGAGGTGATTTGTGAGTGGTTGGATTGTGCGACTCAGGTTGAGACCCTGCCAATTCACCGAGATACTCTTGACTGGAATTTACTGTCTTTTTGGGCGCACCCTGAAAGAGTCTTAGACCCTTCAGCGAGGGCTGCTACTTCAGGATTTGCTCGCCAATCTGAAGATATAGTGCAACGAGTGGTTTCGGGTGTTCAAAGTGATCTTGCTAGGGGTGTTTGGGATGAGCGGTATGGCACGCTTCGCAGTCTTCAAGAACTTGATGTTGGATTAAGGCTAATTACCGGAACTTTGACATGATCCATGTTTGATGAAGCTGGAAGCACAATCAAGGGTTCACGAGGGCATTCAACTTCCGAAGCATAGGGCTCCCCTGAAACGAGGCATGAGCATTCAGGGCGGTGAGAACATCTTCAAAAGACCGGTTCTCTTGAGCAACAAGGAGGTTATCTAAATTGCAAAGGACTGCAAAAGGAAGTATCCAGTGAAGGGTCACTGCAGCTCTTCTCTCAAAAACAACCAATGAATAAAATGCGAAGCTTCCGGTAACTCCCGTGACATTGAGGTGTCCGGTGTCGGGAGAAACCCGACCATCATGAAGTGACATAGCGAAAGGATGGAGTTCACCGCTCCGGACTTGGTCATCAATTGGATGGTCAGAATCGTAGATTCCTTGAAACACAGTCTTTTGATATTCTGGAGGGGCACCTACTATGCCATCTATAGAAGGCAGCAAAGGAAACATCCAAAACTGAGATTTCAAGCTGGCGTCCCTTTGTCTATTTTCGAGCTGGGGGGTAAACAAGATATCCAGTTGATCGATATTCTCCCTGGAAATTTGCTCGCGGATGGCCTCTGGAATATTCCACCTAAATTCCCTCGGGAGGGAGACGAAAATCGGGACTCGCGCGCCGGGGCCATTGTAGTTGTGGACGATTGGAGACTGAGGTATAAATTCAACCTGGGATCGAGTCGAGTTGATATTATATCTATGTTGCCCAAGAGGCGTGCCCGGGGCTTTGACCAAAAGGGTCGTTTGGAGAAAGTGTTGTTTACTTGCGGTTAGCGCTCCAGCGTCTTGATCGGTGAGGAAGAGGAGGCGTCCAGTAGGGGTCCGCTCGGGAGGATTGTCTTTGGGTCTCGGCGCAGCGTCTGGCTCCGGAGTTTGAGGGGCCGGGGCGCAAGCTATCCAGCAAAAAGCGAATGAGAACAGAGCGATTTTTTTAGCTAATTTCATAAACGTCACTTCCTCCTCTCTATTTAGAGTGAATATGAGGAAGCAGCACTTTATAGTAATTAATAAAAATAGTCAATTATTAATTGTAAAGTTCCCCAGTTGGATTTGAGCGCAGCCTCTTCGACTGAGTGAGTAGGTGAGCCTGAGATGAGATACACGCTCGGCAATGACTTAAATTTGGATGCTCAATCGTAAGGTCATGGACGATACCCGGAGCTGGCGTGTGACATCTAGCTTCAACTCTAAGTAAATTGCCTAGGTCAATTGCCCAAAGGAAATATCTAGCCTAAAGAACTTCGGATCTAATAAGTCATCCCATCACTCATCGGGCTCAATTTGAACCAAAAAGCGACCAAACAGATCCCTACCGTTAACCCATAGGCAACGTGTCCGATCACATAAGACACAGCAATCCCAATTCCTGCCTTGCGAAAACTCCTAGAAGGATGATGTTCGGCAACTTCGACTACTAAGAGGAGACTGATGACAAGGCCTTGTACCAATCCCATGACTGTGGCCGTGGTGAGCATGCTGGAAGTGGTGTGCGTAGGGAGCATTTTTAGAAGATAGGCGTAGATGAAGCCAAAGCAGATCCCCGCTGAATATTGAATCACTAAACCATAATAAAAAGAAAGTTCATAAGAAGGAGTAAAAATACTTCCGATAGCTCTCAACATATCGGCATTCGCCCATTGCATCCGGCAGATCAAGGTCATGACTAAAATCATCAGAGTAGTGCCGAAAAAACCTGCACAAACAATCCACAATAGGTCCATAAAAGAAACTCCTCTCTGAAAAAAATCTATGAATAAATGAGGACGTTTTCACTTACACAAAGACCGTAGCATAAAAATCTATTTCTCCTAAACAAATTGCCTAATGGTTGGGGTCAGCGTTTGAGTACAGATGATCAGACGAACTTTTTAAAAACTTTTTGGGGAAAATCCAAAAAGGTGAGATGAATAATGGATAGAGATTTTTCAAGGAGGTTTCTGATGTCCATTTCTTTACCGTGTTTACCTTATGGACTAAATGATCTTGAGCCTTATATGTCTAAACGCACCCTTGAACTCCATCATGGAAAACATCATCGTGCCTATGTAGAAAAGGCGAATAAATTGATTCAAGGCACCCCGTACGATGATCTGAGTCCAGAGGAGTTGATTGTTCGATCTTATATTAAAAATAAAAAGATCTTCAATCAAGCCGCTCAGGCTTGGAATCATAGCTTTTTTTGGGAATGTCTTTCTCCGCGGGGAGAAGGGGCTCCGACGTCGGATGTAAGACAACCTTTAGAAAAGGACTTTGGGTCGTTTGAAAAGTTCAGGGATAAATTCACCCAAAAGGCTTCTACTTTTTTTGGCTCTGGTTGGGTGTGGCTAGTACAAGATAAAGATCATTCCTTATCGATAGTGGCAATGCAAAATGCCGGGAATCCTCTGGCGAAGCGGCAAGTTCCTCTTTTGGTCTGCGATATTTGGGAACATGCTTATTATGTGGATTATCAAAATGAACGTCCCAAATATTTAGAGAATTTTTGGAAGCTGGTCAATTGGAAGTTCGTGCAGCTGAATTTGGAACGTAGCTCGCTTTTTTAATAGAATGAGTTGACCGGACTTCAACTCACTATCATAATGAGAATGAGTATATCATCCGATGAAAAGAACGAATTCCTTCAATGTGAAGATTTGGGGATCCCGGGGGTCGTTACCCGCCCCTTACGTCCCTGGAGATTTACAGAAGCATATCTTAGAATTATTTTATGACTATTTCGATTGGAAAGTCGGAAGACGGGGAAAGGCGAATTTAAAGAAGTTTTTGGATTTGCAGCCGATCCACCGGTTTGGGGGCTACGGTGGAAACACCCCCTGCGTAGAAGTTTACTCGAAAAATCAGCAGCTCATCATTGACGGGGGCAGCGGGTTGAGGCCCCTGGGCTATGAAATGATGAAAGGTCCCTGTGGGACCGGGCGCGGCGAGGTTCATCTCTTATTCACGCATTTCCATTGGGACCATTTAATCGGCTTACCTTTTTTTACGCCTTTTTTCATTCGTGGCAATAAGATCCACGTCTATTCGGTGCAGAGCGACCTCAAAGAAGTCTTTCAAACAGTATTCCGGAAGCCTTTTTTTCCGATTCAATTGGAGAAGCTAGCTGCCTCAATTGAATACCACACTCTACAACCACGCCAGACGGTGAGTTTCAATGACATGCAAGTCACACCCTATCAATTAGATCATCCGGACCCTTGTTGGGGCTACCGAATTGAGTGTGATGGACGAGTCTATGCTCATTGCGTAGATACGGAGTGCACACGGGTGTCTCGCGCCGAGTTAGGACCCGATTTACCCCTTTACCAGGGAGTAGATCTCATGCTTTTTGATGCCCAATACACGTTGATGGAAACCATCGAAAAAGTGAATTGGGGGCATGCGGCGGCTTCGCTGGGCTTGGATATCGCGATGCGGGAAGGCATCAAACGGGTGGTCTTTGTTCACCATGATCCCGCTTCGGCGGACGAGAAAATTGCGGCCGCCGAGAATCAAGCGCTTCACTACTATGAAAATCAGCTCAAGCGCGCCCGAGAGATTGAACCTTATCTACATCCAGTGGATTGGCAATTCGGGTATGAAGGCCTGACTTTACGCGTTTAGTTTCCAGGAGTTTGAGAGGCGCCTTGCGTAGGTCATTCACAATTCGCAGGTAGGAAAGGCCTTTTAGAATGTAGTAGCTTCCATCGATTTCCCACCAGAAAAAGCCTTGATTCGCACTACTCATGTAACAGTGATGATTATTGTGCCAACCTTCGCCCAGGGTGATCAGGGCCAGCCAAAAATTATTCTTGCTCGTATCGGGGGTAACGTAGCGAATCCGTCCAAAAACGTGGGAAAGCGAATTAATGGTGAAAGTACCGTGCCAAAGTATCACTGTACTGACCACGAACCCCCAAATCAAAGCCGGCCAGCCCCCGACAAAATAAAAAAGCGAAGCATAGACGATTCCGGGCAAGACGTGGAATTGATTCAGCCAACGGAGTTCGGGATGCTTGAGGAGGTCGGGGATCAGGGATTCACGTGTCTCATCATGTTCAGTGCTGAGAATCCAACCCACGTGAGACCACCAAAATCCTTGCTGAACCGGAGAGTGAATGTCCTTAGGCTGATCCGAATGTCGATGATGATATCGGTGGTGAGCTGCCCACCAAAGTGGGCCTTTCTGCAGGGCGGTGCACCCCAACAGTGCCATGAGGAACTGCGGGATTCGTCTCATCTTATAGGAGCGATGTGAAAAATAGCGATGATACCCGGCCGTAATGGCAAACATCCGGAGGTAATAACTCCCGAGGCACAAGAGCGCGAGCTTCCAACTCCACGGCACGAAAAAGACCGCTAGGACGGAAAAATGCATGAGAATGAAGGGCGAGCTCTTAAGCCAGGCAATCTGCGGATGTTTCATACCCTCATTTTGCCTGAGTTCGGGAAAATCAAATGTAAAAGTACTGTAAGTCTGCCGGTCAAAAATGCCGGGAGCTAGGCCTTCTGCGAAAGATAATAGTCGTAGTTACCTTCGTATATCCTCATCTCACCGTGATCCATTTCAAAGACGCGATTGGCGACCGCCTTCAGAAAATGTCGATCGTGAGAGACAATCAAAACAGTACCATCAAATTCCTGAACGGCTTTGAGCAAGATTTCTCGGGAGCGAATATCGAGGTGGTTGGTGGGTTCGTCCAACACCAGGACGTTCACGGGTTTGGCAAGGATCGTGGCCAATACCACTCGACTCTTTTCTCCACCGGAGAGAGAACCGATTTTTTTATAGACATCATCACCAGAAAAAAGAAAAGCCCCCAAGAGATTTCGGACGAACCCGATGGTGGACTGCGGAATTCGATCGTGAATTTCGTCGTAAATAGTCTTGTTGCCGTTGAGAACTTCAAGAGAGTGCTGACTGAAGTAGCCTAAGTGGACGTTCGCTCCCAACTGACACACGCCGGTCGTAGGATCGGTCTGACCACAGATGGTTTTCAAGAGAGTGGATTTACCGGCTCCATTGACCCCGACGACGGCCACTTTATCTAGACGCCGCACGACGCCATTGACGCCGCTGAAAACAGGTTTGAAAGCTCCGTTTTCGAGAGGCCAAGTCTTTTTAAGGCTTTCCATTTTGACGACGTCATTGCCGCTGCGGGGAGGAGAGGGGAAGTCAAACTGCATCGTACGTTCTTCGGCGGGGATCTCGATGCGCTCGATCTTCTCGAGTTTTTTTACCCGGGATTGGACTTGGGCCGCATGGGAGGCGCGGGCCGCAAAGCGAGCAATGAACTCCTCTTCCTTGGCGAGCATATCTTGTTGCTTAGTATGCGCGGCCAACAGCTGATCTTTGCGGATTTCCTTTTCTCGAAGATAGAAGTCATAGTTGCCACTGTAAGTGGTAATCGCCTTATTGGCGACCTCCACGATGCGGGTGACGATACGGTTCATAAACTCGCGGTCATGGCTCGTCATCACCAGTGCACTTTTGCAGCTCATTAGCCATTCCTCTAACCAAATGATCGACTCCAAATCCAAGTGATTGGTGGGTTCGTCCATCAGCAGGACATCGGGATTCAAGGCCAGGATCTTCGCTAACGCAATTCGCATTTTCCATCCCCCGCTAAAGCTCTCGACGGGACGATCATAATCCGAAGGACCGATGTTCAGCCCGGTTAAAATGGCTTTGGCTCGAGAATCCAAGTCATAACCGCCACGTTGTTCAAACTCGAGTTGGGCTTCTCCGTAACGATCCAGTAGAGCGGTCATCGCGTCATCCGAAAGGGGATTTTCAGCCGAGTCCTGTAATTGCTTTTCCATCTCTTCGATCTGGCGGGCGAGGGTAGAGATGCGTCCAGCGCCGGCTTTGACTTCTTCCAGGGCGGAGCGACCTCTCATTTCCCCTACATCTTGGGAGAAATAGCCGATGATGATCTTGTCGGCGATGTTGATACTTCCCTGGTCCACGCCTTCTTCGTGCGTAATGAGTCGAAAAAGTGTGGTTTTTCCCGCTCCGTTGGGACCCACCAGGCCAATCTTATCCCCGGGCCGGACCTGGAACTGAGCGTCTTTGAATAGAATGCGGGTACCGTACTGTTTCGAAATTTGCGTTAAATGGATCATGCCTGTTTATAGAAATAAAGTGATCCAGCGTCAACAGCCTTTCTGGCGGCTTCCAAAATCCAATACAAAAAATGTGTACTTAAATAGGTCCCCGGGCCTCGCTTACGAGCTGGACCTGTTCTTCAAGGTCTTCGGTTTCCTTCTTCCAGTATGAATATGTATTAAATTGAGGAAAAGCATGTGGGAACGCTGGATCGTCCCAGCGCCGGGCAATCCAAGTGGCATAGTGAACGAATCTCAGGGCCCGTAGGGGTTCAACTAAGCGAAGACTTTGCCAGTCAAAATTTCGGAATTCTTGATAGCCTTCCAGGAGGAGGGCCCTTTGGCGAATCGCCTCGGCATCTCGCCCCGGTAAGACGAGCCAAAGATCCTGCACGGGGGGACCGATGACCATGTCGTCGAAGTCGAGAAAAAAAGGACCGGACGAGTTCCAAAGTAAATTGTTGAAATGGCAGTCGCCGTGAATGCGCTGAAAGGCTGTTTCCCGAAACCAGGGTTCCGATAGGGTGCATATCACGTCAACGGCCCGGATGTAGCGGGTCTTGAATTCTTCCGGAATCCAGGATCCATCCAAAAGAAACTGCAAGTTGAGTCGACCATAGGAGGTGGGATCCAGGCGGAGTCGGTGATAGGCGGGTTGGGCGGCTCCGACACTGTGGATTCTCCCCAATAAGCGGCCAATTCGAATGAGTTGATCATCTGAAAGTTCGTCGGGAGCACGGCCCCCCACTTTGGGAAAGAGGGTGTAGAAAATCTTGGATTGGGGAGTTTCTTGGAGGGTGCCGCCATCGGGGAAGGGAAGGGGCGCAATGACGGGAATTTCAGCTTCGACCAACTGGCTTAAAAACGTGTGCTCCTCCAGAATCTGTTCGCGGGTCCAACGTCCTGGCCGATAAAATTTTGCGATTCGACGACCCTGAGAGTTTTCAAGTTCTACATCGTAGACTCGATTTTCGAAACTATTCAGGGTCAGGCATCTGCCGGTACATGGAAGTCCAGAGGCTTCAACCGCATCTAGAACCCGATCGGGAGTCAGTTCAAAGAAAAATCCCTTCTGAGTTTGATTCACTTTTATTCCTTACTTTTTTTCTTTGTCTTCCGTCAGTTTCTTGAAGAGTTGATCGACTGGAGTATCTAACTTCTTATCGCGATTGCATTCTCGGCAGCAGGCCACGACATTTCCCGGTTGGCTCTTGCCTCCGCGGGCTAGAGGAACGATATGGTCCAAAGTCAGTTCCTTCGGCAGGAATTTTCTCTGACAATAATGACAAATTCCTCGATTCACTTGGTTGAGCCACCACTGGGATTTCTTAAGTTTTCGCGCTTTTTCGCGCTCTTTCTTAATTCGTACCGGATCCACATTCTCTGGATTCAGCAGGTAGTAGTTGGAATCAATGTCAGGAGATTTAGACATAGCCTTTCTGCACTATCATACCTTTGCTTGACTCTCGTCTCTTTTCTACCTATTCTTTTTGGGTGTTTTCACTCTTATTGCTTTTGGTGCAACTCGGTTCGGCTTGGGCTG